>Ga0157363_1002130_pt1 | contig 17218 bp, 13 predicted proteins | sample AttsexASBM1_FD_111477 | JGI IMG/M metagenome (GOLD analysis project Ga0157363, IMG submission 111477) | Fungus gardens microbial communities from leaf cutter ant in Ribeirão Preto, State of São Paulo, Brazil - Atta sexdens ASBM1 | ecosystem: Host-associated > Fungi > Mycelium > Unclassified ... | reverse complement strand
TTCGCACATTGTTTGTGCCATCGCCTCAGCAGATGAGCCTGTTTTGAATACTCTGGTTTTCGAACTGGAGGATACGGGGCGCTTTGAAGTATGGCGAGATCTGGCGCGTTCTGCGTTACAGCGTGACATTCCGCCAGAGAAGATCGAATGGCGGCTTCGGGGCAAAGAGGTCGGGCTTTTTGATGCGCTTCCTGCAATGCAGGTTGATGGCCCACCTGTCAGGGAAGTATTGCTCAGGGCGTCCTGCGTCGATCTGCTGCGCGGGATCATGCGCCATTCGGACCCGGGGCGCTTTGCTCTCGCATATCGGATTGCATGGCGTGCGCAGTCATTACCCGCGATTGCCGGACTGACAACGGACCCTGATGTCGCGCGCGCCCGTCGTATGATGCATCAGGTAAGGCGCGATTATCACAAGATGACGGCGTTTGTGCGCTTCCGCGAGCAGAAGCCAGAAGAGGGAAAAACGCGCAGACGTTTTCTCTCGTGGTTTGAGCCTGAGCATCATGTTCTGGAGAGCGTTGCCCCGTTTTTTGCGGGACGTTTTGCCGATATGGACTGGCTGATCCTCACGCCGCGTGGGTCGATCGGATGGGATGGTACCAAGACGCTCTATAGCCGTGAGCCGTGTGTAAAGCCTGATATTCACGACGATCTTGAGGCGCTGTGGCATACCTATTATGCCTCCACTTTCAATCCCGCGCGTATCAAGACAAAAGCCATGCGCTCGGAAATGCCGCGCAAATACTGGAAAAATCTTCCTGAGACAGATCTGATTCCGGAACTGCTTGCCGGGGCAGAAGCACGGGTTGCGGAAATGGCCGCACGGGAAGCCGGACCCGCTCCCATGTTTCATGAGCGCTTGCAGGCCCGTCAGAAAGCGCAGGCTGTCATTCAGGGAGATGCTCTGGATTCCATGGGGACATTGCTCTCTTCGTTGAGGCGATGCACGCGTTGCCCCCTACATTGCAATGCGACACAGGTTGTTCCGGGGGCGGGGCCTGAACGTGCAGAAATCATGGTGATTGGAGAGCAGCCAGGCGATCAGGAAGATCTGCGAGGCGTGCCGTTTGTGGGGCCTGCGGGGCAGGTGTTTGATCAGGCTTTGTCAGAAGCAGGGCTGCTGCGGGGTGAGATGTATCTCACGAATGCGGTCAAGCATTTCAAGTTTCTGACGAAAGGTCGACGCCGGATACACCAGACGCCTGACGCCCAGGAAATCGAGGCCTGTAAAGATTGGCTGCATCAGGAAGTTGCGTTGGTCAGGCCGAAATTGATCATCACGCTTGGCGCAACGGCGCTCCGAGCAATGGAAGGCGGCGGGGTTCGTCTGGCGACGGTAAGGGACACGATCCGCCCTGGAGTGCCAGCGAGACTTGCGACTGTTCATCCTGCTTACCTGCTGAGATTGCCGGACGAAGCAAGGGCGCTAGAGGAGCGTAAGCGCTTCTTTGCGGCTTTTGAGACCGTACGGCAGTGGAAAGAGCTTGCGGTTCGGGAATAGGAAACCAGCTAGTTTTTTTTGTGTTGAAGGGCGCCTGTCGATATGTCATGGATGACCGAACCGATCGGTCAGCGAAGAGGAATCGCCTGTCAGCTGTTGCCGGTCATTTTCAGACAGACCCGTTTTTTCAGAGTGAGACACACACTTATGGCGCAGGGCGATCAGGACGATCACGCGCAGGATCATCAGCAGTCCGACCAGCAGGGACAGCAGGATGCAAATGCAAGCAAGAATCAGAAGAAACGCAGCCCGCTCGTAAGGATCGTGCTGCTGCTTCTTGTGGTTCTGGCTGTAGTGGGCATAGGTCTCTACTGGTTTCTGACCAGAAACGACATCGATACCGACGATGCCTACACGGCTGGCCGCAAGATCTCCATTGCGCCTCACGTCAATGGGTATGTGACAAAGCTTCTCGTGAACGACAACCAGTTTGTCCATCGCGGTGAACTGCTCGTCTCTATTGATGACCGGGACTATCTCGCATCTCTGCACAAGGCTCAGGCTTCTGTTCAGCAGGCAGAGTCCAACATGTCAGCGTACAGGCTGTTGCTGGCGGTGGCGTACAAGAACTTCCCTGGCCAGCTGGTAACAGCACAGGGCAGTCTTTCTGCGGCGCAGGCGCGTCTTTTCAAGGCCGAGACTGACTACAAGCGTCAGCACAGTGTTTCGCGTGCGGCGACAACGCAGCAGGACATTGATTATTCCCGTGCGGCTCTTGAAGAAGCTAAAGCTCAGGTCATGCAGGCTCAGGGTCAGCTGACGCAGGCTGAGCCGGTCAAGGAGAACGTGGCAAACGCAGACGCCCGTGTTGATCAGGAAAAAGCTGCGCTCGCATCGGCTCAGGCCGATCTGGAGCAGGCCGAGCTGAATCTGGGCTGGACGCAAATTCGTGCTCCGCATGATGGCTGGATCTCGCAGCGTAACGTCGAGCAGGGCGACTTTGTCCAGACCGGGCAGGAAATGTTCTCGATCGTTGAGCCTGAGATCTGGATCACGGCGAACTACAAGGAAACGCAGCTCGCACGGATGCGCCCGGGCCAGCAGGTCGATATCGAAGTCGATGCCTATCCGCAGCTTCACCTTCACGGTCATGTGGACTCGCTTCAGCTGGGCTCAGGTCAGTCTTTCAGCGCGTTCCCTCCCGAAAATGCCACAGGAAATTTCGTGAAGACTGTCCAGCGTATTCCAGTGAAGATCCTGATCGATAGCGGTCTTGATCAGAACATTCCGCTGGCTCTTGGTCTCTCCGTAGAACCCACGGTCTATGTGAAATGAGTAAACCTGCCGAGCATCACGACAACTGGAAGCCGTCGCACAATCCCTGGCTTGTTGCGGTAACGGTTACGCTGGCGGCGTTCATGGAGGTGCTGGACACCACCATCGTCAACGTAGCGATGCCACATATCGCGGGATCGCTCGGCAGCTCCTATGACGATGCCACATGGGCGCTCACGTCCTATCTCGTGGCGAACGGTATCGTTCTGACGATTTCGAGCTGGCTCTCGCGCCTGTTTGGCCGAAAGCGTTACTTCCTGATCTGTATTAGCATGTTCACGGTGTCGTCCTTCCTGTGCGGACTGGCCACATCGCTGCCCATGCTGATTGTGTTCAGGTTGATGCAGGGCTTCTTTGGAGGCGGTCTGCAGCCCAGTCAACAAACCATTATTCTCGATACATTTCCACCAGAAAAGCGTGGTGCTGCATTTGGGCTTACGGCCATTGCAACCATTGTCGGGCCGGTATTGGGCCCGATGCTGGGTGGCTATCTGACGGACAACCTGTCCTGGCGGTGGATTTTCTTCGTCAATATCCCGTTCGGCATCATTACCGTTCTTGCGGTTACGGCGTTCGTTGAAGATCCTCCGTGGGAACGCAAGAAGCGTGAGCCCGTGGATGTCATTGGCATCTGTCTCGTCTCTCTGGGGCTGGGCTGTCTTGAGGTCATGTGTGACCGTGGACAGGATGATGACTGGTTCGGTTCGTCGTTCATCATCACGATGGCTGTGCTGGGTGTTGTAGGGGTTGTGGGAGCCATCATCTGGCTTTGCTACGCCAAGAACCCCCTTGTGCGTCTGACAGTCATGAAAGACCGCAATTTTGCAACGGGCATGTTCCTGATCTCAATGGTCGGCGCGCTGCTTTATGCCTCGGCCATCATTGTTCCGCAGTTCGCGCAGCAGGTGCTTGGATACACCGCCACGACATCGGGTCTGCTTCTGGCACCGGGCGGTGTGGCAGTTATCTGCCTCATTCCACTTGTGGGTAAACTGATGGGCAAGGTGCAGTTGCGCTATCTCATCGCATTCGGGTTCTTCTCCATGGGAATGGCGATGTTCACGGCCGCCAACCTTTATGCAGCGATCGATTTCAAGCATCTGATGCTCTATCGCATCGGGCAGACGGCCTGTCTGGCTTTCCTGTTCGTGCCGATTTCGACCGTGGCATATTCGACGTTGCCCCGGGAGCTGAACTCTGATGCATCGGCACTGTTCAGTATGGCCCGGAACTACGTGGGGTCGCTTGCTATCTCACTGGCTACGGCTGCCCTGATCCAGGTTCGACAAAAACAGCAGAACTATCAGGCAGATAATATGATCTCCTCCAAAAAAGAGGTGGCCAATTATGTCCAAACAGTTCAGCAGGCCGCAGAAGCACACGGAATGGCAGCTGGAAAAGCACATTCCTTTGCCATCGCCCAGCTGTATCAGGAATTCACCACACAGGTGGCAATGAAGTCTTATAACGAGATCTTCAACTGGATCGGTGTGATGGCGCTTTGTGTGGTTCCGCTATGCTTCCTGCTTTCTTCGACTGGCAAGAAAGCAAAAGCAGAGGGCGGAGCTCACTGATGTTCGGTGCCGTAAATCTTCAGGAAGCTGTCGGCCGTAAAAACCGCCAGCTTCTGGATGCTGGCTGCGTCATCCTCGACCGGCAGCATGAGTCGACGGCGCTGCACGATACGCGTCTGGCACATCATCATGAACTGCTCGGCCGTGAGGGCTGGGTCGTCGATAACGACGACGCCTTCGGCGGCTTTGCGGGCAAGCCATGTGGACAGACTGTCAAGCGTACGGGCGAAGCCATAGCGCCAGAATGTATCGGCCAGATTGGGAAACTGCGAAGCTTCCGCCACGATGATGCGGTACAGGCTCATGGAGGCGGGGCTGAGAAGGACCTTGACGACAGCGGTCGCGAGTTGGATCAGGCCTGTTCGGAAGTCGAGCCCGTCATCATTGACCGCAGCAAAAAGCATGTCCAGCTTGGTGCGGCTCTGTTCTTCGAAGAACGCGGAGAAAAGGGACGCCTTGCCATCGAAGTGGTTGTAGAGCGTTCCCTTGGAAACGCCGGCTGCCCGCGCGATCTGGGACATGGACGCCCCTTCATATCCAGACGCCAGAAAGACGGTGCCAGCACCAGCCAGAATCTGGTTGCGCTTGGCACGAATGGCGCACGCGGAGGCGCTGTCTTCGTCTCTGGCAGTACCAGAAAGGCGATCGTCCTCGATGCTGCTCATGCTGGCCAAGGGTCCTTTTGTCATTCATCCGTAATATTGAACATGCTGACCGAACTGGTCGGTCATCGCAAGATCATTTCCGTTTCAGGAGCCTATTTGTGAGCGCACGCCCTCTTTCCCGCGCGCTGCTGTCCGGCTGCGCCGCCCTTGCCCTGTCTGGATGCATGGTCGGGCCGAAGTATCAGGCCCCAAAGCCCTGGTCGCCCCAGCAATATGCCAATCATAGCCTGGGCGCGCCTTACAGCGTGACCAGCGAAACGGAGATGGCGAGCCAGTGGTGGCAGCTTTTCCATGACGCGGAACTCACATCCCTTGAAGAGCGTGTGGCAACGCAGAACCTTTCGTTCCGGCTTGCCACGGCAAACCTCGCGCAGAGCCGCGCACAACTCATTATGGCAGGTGCTGAGCGTTTTCCGGGTCTGAGTGCTTCCGGATCATACTCACGCTCGCAGTATAGCACGAAGGAACTGCAGGAAGTTATTAGCCGTGTTGGCCATAACGTTGGCGGTCAGTATGGTAATCTGCTCTCTGATTCTGCTGGAAGCGCGACTGTTCCCCTGCTGAACCAGTGGAAAGACTCCATCGACGCGACCTACGAGATCGACCTCTGGGGGCGTGTGGCGCATGAGTATGCGGCGGCCAAAGCGGATCTGCAGGCATCGGACGAAGAGCGGCGTTCTGTTCTGATTGCCCGTCAGGCCGACATGGCACGCGCATATATGACATTACGCGGGGACCAGCAGCGTCTGAAGATCCTGCAGGACAACGTGCAGACACTTCAGCATATCGTCACCATTGCTCAGGAACGCGTGCGTGGCGGGTTGGTGACGCAGCTTGATGTGGAATCCGCGAACGCACGTCTGCACGATACCGTTGCTCAGGAAGCCCAGCTTCAGCAGGGTGTGGCGCAGGAAATGAATGCGGTTGCGCTCCTGCTCGGTGCCCCGCCCGAGAGCCTGAATACAGAGCTTGAGAAGGGGGCAGGGATTCCTGTTGTTCCGCCAGTTGTGCCAGTGGGCATTCCGTCGGAGCTTGCGCAGCGCCGTCCGGACATTCGCGAGGCTGACGCCAAGCTGAGGGCTGCTGTTGCGGAAGTGGGCGAGGCAACAGCGGATTTCTACCCGAAAGTGACGATCAGCGCTGATTTCGGCTTTCAGACACTCTCGATCCGCGACATGGGTTTCTGGAACGCCCGTGCGTGGAATGTTGGTCCGTCCATATCACTGCCGATTTTCCAGGGTGGACGCTTGCGTGGTCAGTTGGCTTTGAAAAAATATGGACAGAAGGCCGCGGCGATCTCCTATCAGCAAACGGTCATTCAGGCTTGGCATGATGTGGACAACGCATTGATCGCGTATCGTGATGAGCAGTTGCATCGGAAGGGACTTGAGCAGGCTGTGGCAGATAATCGCCGCGCTCTTGCTCTCGCCCAGAGCCAGTATCGTAGCGGTCTGGTGACGTATCTGAACGTTCTGAATGCTCAAGGTCAGTTGCAGTCTGCACAGATTGATCTGGCAAACAGCGAAGCAACGCTCGCGACGAACCTGACCCGTCTTTACAACGCTCTTGGTGGCGGTTGGGAAACCGCGCTTCCTGCCAGTGTTGATCCGTCAAAAACCAAACTAGCTTCTGCAACGGCAGGCCCCTGATTTCCAGCCTGAAAGTCTCGGCAACTGGGCTTTCAGGCGGACGGCTTTTCAGCGCGTATAGCTTTTCTTTTCCCAAGCCGGTTGACTCTGATGATGTGCGGAGGGTATCGAGCACCCCTCCCACGCAGTTTGCCGAAGATGGGAACTTTTCCTGTTTCTAGGTAGCTAGTTGAAACTGCGATTTTCTTTTTCGGTAACTCACCGATAATCCACAGACTTACCCCCTGACCGAATCGTCGTGTAGCCGGGGTTTTTTCTTGGTTTGTGCATTTTGCGGGAGTCTGTACACGGCAGTCATGCACAGGCGTCCTGTTTAGCGGATTCTTAACTTCGGCGGTCTATTTTTGGGTCTCTTCCAACTGTGGAGACCTGTGATGCTCATACAAGATATTCGGAAAACCGCTGCTGAACTGATGGTTGAATATGGAGAGGCGGCGCTATGCATTGCCGCCGATCGCGCCGAGTTTGCAACGGACCGAAGGGATTTCGTCCGTCAGAAATATTGGACTGATATCTATGATATCATTCGCAGGCTCCCTGATTCAAAAAAACAGGTAAGCGCTGCTCTGGTCGACGCGAACTGACCAGCAGTTACTTGCGGCCCTCGCTTGTGAGGGCCGGGTAAAGATTACTCGGTAACGTCCCACAGCCACGCCGCCCCGCGCACGCCGGAGCTGTCTCCATGCTTGTTGCGGACGATTGGCGTTGTGCATGTTGGTGTAATGACGTTGCGCGCGAGCAGGGGCGGCACTTTGTCATAAATCGTGTCGAGGTTTGAAAGGCCGCCACCTAGAACGATCATGTCTGGGTCGAGGACGTTGATGATCATTGCGCAGGCGCGTGCGAACCGGTCCATGTAGCGGTCGAGAGCTGCGACAGCTGTTTGGTCGCCATTGCGTGCGGCATCTTCAATGCCAGCAGCGCTCTTGCTTCCAGGGCCCTTCCAGTCTTCTGCCAGTGCTGCACCACATAGGTAGCGCTCAAGACAGCCCTCATTGCCGCAGAAGCACTTCCGCATTGGAAATTCTTCAATCGTGACCCAGGGAAGCGGCAGGTGCCCCCATTCCCCGGCAATGTGATGGCGCCCTGTCACAACCTGACCACGCGTCACGATACCGGCGCCCATGCCCGTGCCGATGATAACGCCGAACACTGTCGCTGCGCCGACGCCCGCACCGTCCGAAGCTTCGGAGAGAGCAAAGCAGTTCGCGTCGTTTTCGGAGCGTACAGGGCGTGCCATGGCCGCCTCAAGGTCTCTACCGAAAGGCTGATTATTCAGCCATGTTGCGTTCGAGTTCTTGATCAGCCCGGTTTCGGGAGAAATTGCTCCCGGAATGCCGATGCCAAGCGTGGAGGATTTTTGCCCGTCTGTCGCGATGTGACTGGAAACACAGCCAAGACGCTTTTCGACGTTTGCAACGAGATCCCTGACGGCAATGACCGCCTCAGGATAAATTCCAGGGTTGGGGATACGCTCTCGCAGTACCAGTTCGCCGGAGCGATCAAGGGCTGCGATTTCGATCTTTGTTCCACCCAAATCGATACCGAGGCGATAGTCAGCCATCTGTTGCCTAACTGTTTTCTGACAGCACTTGCCCGTGCAGAACCGGGAGTGTGTGATGAACGGGTAGAGAGGTATGCGACAGAGTTTCGTAACTGAAAACCTCTGTAGCAGAACTGTTTACATCACAAGACGCGGACATTTGATCGTCACGGTCTCAAGGAGACGGGAAAAATCGGTATTTTCCACCAGGTTTTTGACCATGAGGGATAATCTGGGCCTGAGCGTAGTGACAGGGGCAAGCTTACGTGAAGTGCGATTCGAGTAAGTCGCCAAGACATTTATGCCTGTGAGTGATGCTGAATATTTAAAAAGAATCGGAAATTATGGTGCCGGATGCAGGATTTGAACCCGCGACCTTCGGTTTACAAAACCGCTGCACTACCACTGTGCTAATCCGGCATATGGCGGTTTCCAGCCATATTTCTGCTTCAGAACTTATGTGACGAGGTATGATCTGTTCGGATCATTCCTGCCAGATTCCTGAGCTGGAGCCGTTTTGAGGGTTGTTGCGTTTCCCGTCAAGAGGAAAGCGGCTCCAGAAATGACAAACTTTATAAATGACGTTCAGAGATGCCTGATGAGGGCTGAAATACCTTGGGTCAGAGGCATTTCAGGTTTTTTGCTTTTTCAGGCCGGAGCTACCGGAAGATCAGTCTGCGACTTTCCGGGGACGGGTGTTGGTGGCTCAGGAGTGTCGTAGGCCAGGTGTAACGGAACATCGGGAGGTGTCGTGTAATAGGATGTCGGTGTGTAGAATTTGATCTGTGCACTCGCAAAGCGGTTGGCGATCCGGCGGTAAAATTCGCGTTTGACCTTCCATTTCATCATTGGTGCCGTTCGGATGCTGCCGAGGATCGTAGCGCCTCCACTGTCACTCTTGTCCACGCCGAGGTCGTTGAAGTCCGACAGGATGAGGGGGCCGAAGATCTTGTCTTCGCGCATCTCACTCACGGCATCAGCCATGATCGAGACAACGCGTGTCAGGTCTTCGGACAGGTCCACCTGCTGGCGAACAATGATCTGGTTATAGCCGCGGGCGGTGTTTGCGATTGAAGAAACGGACGAGAAGGGGATGATGTGCAGGTCTCCGTCGACATCGCGGACTTTCACTGTGCGGATCGACAGGTTCTCCACCGTTCCCGATACTCCGCCTGTCGTAACCCAGTCACCGACCTGAATGGCATCTTCGACCAGCATGAAGAATCCGGTGATGAAGTCTTTTACGAGGCTTTGTGAACCGAACGCGATAGCCGCACCCATGATGCCTGCGCCCGTGAGGAGAGGTGTGACGTTGATACCGATCTGGGAAAGGGTTGTGACGGTCACGATGATCACGATGATCACGATGATTGCCAGCAGGACTGTCCGGATGATCGGGAGGACGGTGCGCAGGCGGGTCGCGCGGGCGCGTTGGTCCGAACTTTCAAAGCGTGCGAGCTGGTGGGTCAGCATCACGTTGACCATCTCCCAGATGCCAACGGCGATGCTGACGGCGATGAGCATCGTGACAGCGGCATCCAGCAGATGGCTTCCAAGCGTGTTGTGAATGAAGAAACCCACAGTTGGCAGACCCCAAGCCTCCGTCATCGCAACCAGTGTCAGGAAGAGCAGGACACCCGTCAGAATGGCACGGGCGAAGGGGTAGTAGCGGTTGGCACGCTTCTGGAGCTCTGGGAAACGCTCAATCAGTGCTGGATTTACGCGAAAAAAGCGATCCTGCAGTCCATAAGCCAGAACTGAAAGCAGGCGCGAAGCCACGAGGATGCCGATGGTGACCCCCGTTGTATCCCAGATCCATACATACCCCCCGGGTAAATGGGCAGCCCACACAACCCAGAGCGAAATATCGAGGAACATTGCGGGCACCCACCATAAACGCGCGACGGCGCCTACGAAGGCCCACATGGAACTGTCGCCCCCGAAAGAGGGTTGAAGCGCGCGCGTTACGATGTGGCGGATGCGCCAGATAAACGCTGCAATAAGAACATGCTCCACCAGTACGACGGCGCGGATCATGGCGCCTGTTCCACGAGGAGACAGGTTGAACTCACTGCCCAGTACGGAAAGACACAGCACAATTGCCGGAGCCGCGACGAGAACGTTCCACCAGCGGGTGAGCAGGTGGGCTGTGGCATCGGTGGCTGGGAGCAGGCGGATTGTTGGCGAGCGTGGTGCGAGGCCTGTCTCAATGAACAGATAGAGGCATCGTGCGCCCGCGTAGCATTCAGCCAGCGTCAGGGTAACGTTCGTTGCCTGCCTGCTCCATGGAATGATCCACGTGGAGAGATAGGCAATCGCGAAGAAGGCCAGGACGGGGAGGACCTTCAACAGAAAATGGGCCAGTGCATAGGGGATGCGTACGAGGAAACGCAGCGTCTCCACCTGCCTTCTTTGGTCGGCTGCACGGGTTTTGCTGGCGGTGTCCGTATCACTCGTAGGGGCGTTTTTCTGGGATGCCTCGACACGTGCCTGTTGCTGAACCTCAAGGTTCTGTGCTCGGGCCGTTACGCGGAGAAGTGGCTTATGTAGCATCAGAACCAGAACGCGCTCTACAGCGAGGGCACAGCCGATGACGAGTAGCGCGCCCAGAAAGGCATTCAGGATCGTTTTTCGGGCGTCTGGTGAGGAGAACTGCTGTTGTGCCCAGTGTGCGACAAGGCCGAGATCGCTGAACAGGCCCAGAAAATTATGGCCGTAAACCATTGTCTCGGAGCGCAGGCTCGTAAGTCCTGTTCCGAGTTCCGGTGGGACAGCCGAAGTCTGTGGTTTGGGGGTTATGGTGGCGGGTAGCCCTGGCCATAAGGCTCAGGGTGTGCGTGAAGGCATCGCGCTGCTTCGGATCGTTCAGCACATTCAGAAGTTGCTGGGCTTCCTGCTGCGACAGTGGAGCGGGCGCTGGCACAGTTGCCGCAGGGGCAGCATGTGCGTGGTCTGCACCGAGCGGAGATAGCAGTATCGAAATAAGGAAAATGAAGGCCGACAGCATCCCGTAAGGAGAAACAAAACGGGTGTGTGTGGTGCTGGTCTGGGAGGGTATCATGAGCTGTCTGTCTGACGGGGCTTCCGCGCCGAACAGACGGACAGCTCATGCATGGCGCTGACTTTTGCCGCAGCGGAGGGGAAAGTCAGGAAAATGCCCGAAACTGGCGGCCTGTGAGGCGCATCACTCCAAGGTGGTCCTGATGCGGCGAAGTCTGCGAGTAGCGGCAGGCGGACCAGACGGTCCATCTGTCACGTTTCGGGTTGATCCTGTCCCCTGTGCTGCGGCCTGTCCATCCAAAAGCAGGGAATAGGGCGTTGAACGGCGTTATTTTTCTAAATTCCGCCGCTCCTGAGTTTGCTTTTAGGAGTGGGCGGGGGCCATCAGGTCCGCAGGAGGTGGTAGGTGGGATGAGTTTGTCGTGACGCCATAACCATCAGGCGAAAGTCCGTGATGGCCGGGCTGACGTGCGCAGGCACTGAGCGCGAGGATGGCAGCCAGCGTGAGAATTTTACGGGTCATGTGCGGTCCTTCAGGGCCTTGGCGATGGTCCCGGCCAAGGCAGTATATGCGCGGGCGGCTTCACTGTCGGGGGCGGAAAGGATGATGGGTGTTCCATCATCGGCGCTGGCACGGATGTCTGCGAGGAGAGGAATTTCTCCCAGGAACGGAACACCGCTGCGTTCTGCTTCTTCCTTTGCGCCGCCGTGGCCGAAGAGCTCTGTGCGATGGTTGCAGTTTGGGCAGCAGAAATAGGACATGTTCTCGACCACGCCGAGAATAGGGGTTTCCATACGCTCGAACATAGCAACGCCACGCCGAGCATCGAGAAGCGCTATGTCCTGCGGCGTCGAAACGATAACGGCGCCGCCCCTGGCGAGCTTGGCTCCGAGCTTCTGTGCGAGCGTGAGCTGTGCGTCTCCTGTACCCGGTGGCATGTCGATTACGAGGACATCGAGCTCGCCCCAGTCTACTTCACCCAGAAACTGGGTCAGGGCACCCATGACCATGGGTCCACGCCAGATCATGGCCTGGTTCTCGTCCACTAGATATCCGATGGACATGCTGGTTAAGCCCCAGGCCTCAATGGGGATGATGCGTCCGTCAATCACCTCTGGGCGCGTAGAGCGGCCAAGCATGCGGGGGAGGGACGGACCGTAGATATCGGCATCCAGAAGGCCGGTCTTCAGGCCCAGCTTGGCAAGGCCTGTCGCAAGATTGACGGCGGTTGTGGACTTCCCCACGCCACCCTTGCCCGAGGCCACGGCGACCACGGCCTTTACGCCGGGCAACAGCGTTTCGGCGGGGTGGCGGCTGGACGCGCTGCCCCGCTTTTCTCCAAGATTGAAGGGACGATGGCCTGCTCCCGCCGGTGCTTGTGGTGCGTTGGCGGGCGGCGGAGTGGTCGCGCGATGCGCCGTGAGCGAAATCGTGGCACCCGTCATGCCGGGCAGCTTCGCGATGGCGGCTTCCACATGGGGGCGCAGGGGTTCTATGCGCGGAGCATCATCGCGCGATGTTACGAGCGAAATGTGGGCGTGCCCGTTGCGAACGGACACGTTTTCCAGAGACGCGAAAGAAAGCACGTTGGAGCCGGGGCCATCCTGCTCTGTGCGCAGGATTTCGGTGATCCGTTTTTCTGCAGTTTCAGGCTGTGTGGTTGCGGGATCGATCGGGGGGGGGCTGTCGGTCATACCGGAACTCTCATCACGCAGCGTCTGTCAAAGGTGCGGATCAGTGTAGCATGCACGCGGAGGTGGTGCATCAACTCAGGGGATGGTGACGAACTGCGTCGTTCTGCGTTAGCGTGCAATCATGACCAGATTCACCGCAAGTCTTGCCATTTCCATCGGCCTCATGGCCTCGTCCGCTCTCGCACAGACGGCACCCGTGGCACCGTCGCCCGTGGTGACGCCTGCGCCGCGTTCTGTGCCATCAAGCTTTGCGGATCTGGCCGACCGCCTGCTCCCTTCGGTTGTCAATGTGTCTACGTCGGCAGTGCTAAAGCCTGGAAAGGACGGAGATTCTGGCCCTGATGCCAGTTCGCCTGACGGTCCGCAGGTGCCGGAATTCCCGCCGGGTTCACCTTTGCAGAAATTCTTTCATGACTACATGAACCACAAGCCGGCCCCGAACAGGCCGCCTCGCAGAATGCAGGCTTTGGGTTCGGGATTCATTCTCGATCCGGCTGGGATCATCGTGACGAACAACCATGTGATCGAAGGCGCGGACCAGGTTACGGTGACGCTTCATGATGGCACCGAAATGCCTGCGCGGATCGTCGGGCGTGACAGTAAGGTCGATCTGGCCGTGCTCGAAGTGAAGCCCAAGCATCCTCTTCCGGCCGTACCTCTGGGACATAGCGACAAGGCCCGTGTCGGGGACTGGGTTCTGGCGATCGGCAATCCGTTCGGACTGAACGGTACCGTGACGGCCGGTATCGTCTCCTCCCGCGGGCGTAATGTGGAGCATGGCCTGTATGACGATTTCATCCAGACGGACGCTGCCATCAATCGCGGTAATTCGGGTGGCCCGCTGTTCAACCTCTCTGGTGAGGTGCTTGGCATCAACACGCTGATTTATGGCGGATCGGGTGGGGATTCCATTGGTATCGGGTTTGCTATTCCTGCGGATGATGCCCGCGGTATTATCGATCAGCTCCGTCGTACCGGGCATGTGTCGCGCGGCTGGCTGGGCCTGAAGTTTCAGGACGTCACCAATGATATTGCCGAGGATCTGGATTTCCATGGCCCAGATGGCCTGAATGGCAAGGGGTCGATGGTTTCCGAAGTTGATCCCAAAGGTCCGGCTGCGACTGCGGGTCTTCAGGTTGGAGACATCATTACCCGTGTGGGAAATCAGGATGTAACCGGCCAGACCATGCCGCGCATCATTGCGTCCATACTGCCCGGCACGAAAGTGGATCTGAACGTCTGGCGCAAAGGCAAAATGCTGCCATTGCCGATTACGCTCGGGCAGTCTCCGGATGCGCCTGACATGCCACCTTCAGATACGCATCAGCCGGAGCATCGTCATCAGACATTGGGCGATCTGGGGCTGACGGTCAGTGCAATTGATGCGGATGCGCGCACACAATATGCGCTTTCCGATGATCAGCGCGGTGTTCTGGTGTCGCGCGTGGAGAGTACCAGTCGGGCAGCAGAGCGCGGTATCGTCGAAGGCAATGTGATCACGCAGGTCGGTCAGGATCAGATCGATACGCCTGATGCATTTGCAAAGCTTGTTCAGCAGGCACAGGCCCAGAAAAAGCATGAAGTCCTGCTTCTGGTGCAGGATGATGATGGTCTCCGCTGGGTTCCGGTGCCCTTCGCCGGAAACTGAATTTGATTGCGGATTCTGATCTATTCCATGAATGTTTTTAACCGGCTGAGCCGCACATGGCTGTCTGTGCCGCCATCAGGCAGCAGTTGGCATGAAGTCATGCGACCTGCCACGCGGCAGATGATCCGCGTGCTCATATCGGTTGCTGCAGCATGGCTTGTTGGCATGGCGTTGCATCTGCAGGAGACGATCTGGGCGCTTGTCACGGCTTTGATCGTTACGCAGTCCAGCATTGTTCAGACGATATCCACTGCGCGCGATCAGATCAGCGGGACGGTTATCGGCGGGATCGCGGGGACGCTGGCTCTCCTGATACAGCTCTGGACGCACACGGTCTGGATGCCGTTCTGGATCATGCTTACACCGCTGGTGTTTCTTTCGGCCATCCAGCCCCGCCTTCGCTTCGCCTGTATCACGCTGGTTATCGTGTTTCTGTTCCCAAGCAATGGTAGCCCTTTCCTGCCGCTCCTCACCCGTCTTACTGCGATTACGATCGGTGTTCTGGTTTCGATGGGGGTGTCTTTCCTTGTGCTTCATACAAGTGCGCGGCGGCAGGCATTTTATACATCCGCACGGTTGCTTAGACGTCTGGATGCGATGGTGGAGGCAGCTCTCGATTCTTCGTCCAGCTGGAGCCAGATCGAGAAGCGTAATCAGGATTGCGTTGCACTGCTGCTTGATCTGGAAGGAGCAGTGGAGGAGGCGCGGCGCGAGCGATTGCAGGATCTGAAGAAGCGCGATCCCGTTCTGGCGGCCCTTCCACAGCTTATGCGCCGGCTGCTGAACGACACGATGCTTGTTGCCCGTGCCATCGCGACAGGGCGGGACGCAGGCAATACAGGATTACGATCACTCCATCATGACCTAAGCCATATGCTTCGCACCCTCGCATATTCCTGTGAGCAGCAGATTCTTCGTCCCCAGAAACGCCATCCCCATCAACCGGATGGCCAGGATATTCTTGATCTTCTGCCGCTCTTTGAGGAGCAGTCCAGACCGGAAATGCGGTTTGTCATGTCGCTTTATCGCGAGGATATTGAGCGGGCTGTCGGCGTTATTATTTCTGGTGATGCGACTGCCATCCAGGGCTTGTGATCGCTGGTCAGGAAACTTCGCGAAGATGCGAAGCGTTTGGTTTTCCTATAAACATGAGTTTGACGGAATGTCGGTCCCCGTTAGTGGCCGTCCAGATCAACTGGGAGAACCTGATGATTACGCGCGAAACCCTGAAATCCCTTCCCAAAAATGTGCAGGCGCCTCCTTATGATTTGGATGCTATCCGCCCGGGGATTCTGCATTTCGGGGTTGGTAATTTCTTCAGAGCTCATCAGGCTTTTTACATTGAGAAAATTCTTAAGGATGACCCTGAGTGGGGTATTATCGGCGTTGGCCTGACGGGAGGCGATCGTTCGAAGAAGAAGGCGGAAGAATTTAAGGCGCAGGATTGTCTGTATTCCCTGACCGAGACGGCTCCGTCTGGCAAAAGCGATGTGAGTGTCATTGGCTGCCTGCGAGACTATCTGCTGGCCCCTGCAGATCCGGCGGCCGTTCTGGCTCATCTGGCTGATCCTGCAATCCGGATCGTATCCATGACGATCACAGAGGGTGGCTATAACATTGATGAGAACACCGGCCAGTTCAATCTGAACACTGCTGCTGTAAAGAAAGATCTGGAAAATCCGGAATCTCCTTCAACAATTTTTGGATATGTTGTCGAGGGTCTCAGGCGCCGTCGGGATGCCGGTCATAAGGCCTTTACGATCATGTCGTGTGACAATCTGAGGCACAACGGCACGGTCGCGCGGAAAGCTTTCCTTGGCTATGCGAAGGCGCGTGATCCGGAACTGGCAAAATGGATTGAAGAGAACGCAACCTTCCCGAACGGTATGGTGGATCGCATTACCCCGACCGTGACCGCCGATATTGCTAAGAAGCTCAACGAGCGCAGCGGTCTCAGCGATGATCTGCCACTTGTTGCAGAAGACTTCACGCAGTGGGTTCTTGAAGATGACTTCGCGGATGGTCGGCCTGCGCTTGAAAAGGCTGGTGTTCAGTTTGTGGACGACGTGACCGATTACGAGCACGTCAAGATCCGTATGCTGAATGCCGGGCATATCATGCTCTGTTTCCCGGCTATTCTTGAGGGTTGTGAATTCGTTGATCAGGCGATCGCGGACAAGGACCTGCGCGGCAACCTTGAAAACTTCCTCAACAAGGATGTGATTCCTACGCTACAGGCCCCTCCGGGTATATCGCTGGAAGGGTATCGCGACTCAGTCATCAGCCGCTTTTCCAATCCGGCGATGGCAGATCAGACGCTGCGCATTGCCAGTGATGGCTGCTCGAAGATACAGGTTTTCTGGACAGAAACCATGCGTCGCGCAATTGAAAACAAGCGCGATATGACGAGGCTTGTGTTCGGAATTGCGTCCTATCTGGAAATGCTGCGTGGCAAAGACCAGAACGGCAAGGCATATGAGCCAATCGAGCCAGTCTACGGTGATGCAGAGCGCAAGCTTTCAAAAGCTGACGACTTTGAAAGCGCACTGAAACTGCCTGCTTTCTATAGCTGGCGCGATCTACAGACGCCCGAACTGACGAACGCTATTATTGCGGCTCGCAAACTAATTCGCGAAAAAGGTGTAAAGGCTGCACTGCCCGCTAG
>Ga0157363_1002129_pt1 | contig 17230 bp, 11 predicted proteins | sample AttsexASBM1_FD_111477 | JGI IMG/M metagenome (GOLD analysis project Ga0157363, IMG submission 111477) | Fungus gardens microbial communities from leaf cutter ant in Ribeirão Preto, State of São Paulo, Brazil - Atta sexdens ASBM1 | ecosystem: Host-associated > Fungi > Mycelium > Unclassified ... | reverse complement strand
TGACAAGTAAAACAAATTAAACTGAATAGAAGAATTCACTACATTATACAATATTCTCAATAAATAAAAACTAATTAATCTATTAATACTATGAGTAATAAACTATGAGTATAAACGATATATATCTTCAAGAAATAATGAGATATGAGATACATACAATAAAAATTATTCTTCTTTGTACTTCTATAATAATTTACGTTATTTATTGATTTCATAAATGCAATTGTATATTGAAAATTTACCTCAATACTTCTCTCGTGCAATCATTGAGAGACTCAATACTGTATTATTATCGAATGTAGCAATTTATTATAAATATAAGAATTTACTTCCCTTTAATATTACATATATACTACATTTCATATAAAATTTCTTTCATAAAACATTCATAGTACTTCTACAACAATCGAATATTCAAATGTGCTATATGTAAATTATAGTGTATGTCATTTTTCCTTAGCATTGTGCACGCATTGAAAAATGTATGAATTTATTATGCTATTACACATCAAATATTTCCGCGTTATGAACTGACAAAAAAAAGCTTCTAATCTAACATTTTTTTAACATTTGATTCTATTTGATACAACGTAGCGCAAGAAGACATTTAAACGCATATAATTTTTAAAATTATTGCTGTATAATTATATTTTCGATGAATTCGTCGATGTAATTATGACGAGAAAAACAACCTCCAAAAATGCTATCACGTTTATAAAAGTAATACTCGCTTTGTCCTTTTCGTGGCCACTTTCAAAAAGTGCTAGTAAATTTCAAATAACATGCTTCAAAATTTTACGCTCTTTGTTCTGTATGAATACAGTGATATTGAGTGTACCTATAGCGTATACCCTTTACCGTAATGATTATGACCTACCAAGGATAACGAAACTATGGTGTACGTTGGGTGCAATGATACAAGTCTCTGTGGAAATGACACAATGTGCATTACAATATGATCGATTGCAAGTAAGAAATGCATATCTATATGTAAGATCGACCTTCGATAAATCGAAAAAACCATTTTCAATCTGTACTCTTCAATTCTATACAGATATTAATAAATAAAATATTTGGCTCTAATATTATTAATCAATACTGTGAAAATATTATTCTGCTTATTATTCAACTTATCCATTTATTCACAGCCCAGATATAAACTATGTATTGCCAGCTGAGAAAATCGAATTAAATTTCAGTATTTAATTTCGGAAATGGAACGTACTTTGGAGCGCGCGGAACTACATGAGAAAAATATCTACCAACGGTACATTGATAGATGCGCGATGTTTTACATGAGCTCCACAGCGGCAGTGTTTCTCGGTGCGGGTATAGGAGTAATCGTGCCACTGACAGCGGCCGATCAGATATTCCCGATAGAAGCGAAGTATCCTTTCAACGTGGAACACGAACCAATAAAGACTATTATCTTTGTGCATCAGTTCATCGCTGTTTGGCAGTGCTTCTCCACTGTTTGTATCGGTAGTTTTGTCAGTCTTTTCATATGGTTTGCCGCGGCGCGTTTCGAAATCTTATCGCAACAATTTCGTATGGTCACCGACATTTATGACATCACTGTGTGTGTACGGCAACATATAAAGTTATTGAGGTAACAAAAAATGCATTTCATCATTTATGAAAATTAATAATCGTTACTATAAAGAAATAATTTTTATTTAATGTGTATTTTTTAGTAGTATAGTTTAGCACTTAGCACATCATATTTTTCGCATCAAGCTGTCTAAATACTATCTATTATTTCGTTTTTCAGAGTAAAGTAAAATTATGTTATGATTATTACAGAAAAAAATAAAATTCATTAAATGCTACTTCGTGTTTTTTGTATCTAGTGGATTAATTTTTCTGGATATATACTGCAAAAGCCATAATGTACTTTTAAAAAAACATTAGAAAAGCTTAAAATATAATAATTTTAATTATTATTATTATTTTAATTATTATTATTTTAACAAATACACATACTTTAATTATTTTAATAGTAAAATTTCTAATTAAAAAATTTTGCCAAGGATAAATGAATGAATGAATTAATTTTCTTAAAGAATAAAATAATTTCTAAATAAAATAAAACTTGCAATATACAAATATTTTTATAGCTTTAAATTTTAAGATTAAAATTAAGATATTAGACATAATGTATACACTAGCTCTCATAAATATTTGAGCATTAATATTTTTGTCGAAAATATTTATATTTCACGAAAAGATAAAGAGATAGCTTCTTTTGCTTACAAATCGATTTCCTATAGTAGTACAGTACAATTCATTGCGAAATATTGGTTAAACAGTGGCATACATTGAAGATATTGAGCCAATGTTACGTCGATGAATTGTGCTACTAGGGAGAGTGATTTGCGTCATCACTTTTTATGCCGATAGTTCATTTGCGCACAAGTAAAAATTTCAGAAACAAAATCACATTTGCCTATATGTATTATTGCCTACATGAATTATTGCCTACAGTTCGATTGTCTACAAGCACTTTTGCGCACAAATATAAAATTAAAGTTAAGTAAGAAAATAATTTATATTTTTAAAACAAAAAATTTATGTTTTAAAGCAAAAAATTTGTTTTAATATAGAGAATTCGTGTTTCTAAAGCAGAAAATTTATAACAGAATTTGTGTTCATAAAGCAGAGAATAGTAGGCAATCGAGTTGTAGGCAATAATTTTTGTGCGCAAATAAACTGTCGGCAAATGTGGTGTAAGACGATGCTGTAGGCAATCGATTTGTAGATAAACGGCATCCTCTCAAAGTTTAATATCTCAATAAAAAAAAATTTTGAAAAAGTTTTTGACCTTTAAAGCGTTAAAAAAGGGCTTTAAATTTTTGCGATTAAATCTTTTTTCTACATATTGTTCCTAAACATAAAATTAAAAATTGATATTTTTTTGTAATATTTTTGTCTTACTTTGAAGCGTTGCAATTTGATGAAACATCGGACAAATTTTTTTTATTTGATATTTGATTGAGATGATTCTGTTCACAATACTAATAAATTTTCGATTTTCATTGCATCAAATACAATTGATCAATTACGGATAATTACACCCTACGCATGTTTGAGGCATCTTTTATATGTGTAAAATATAATGTTTATATACGTATGCAGAACATTATAGTTGTAAACTTATAATTCGGATTATTCACATGTTTATTATATTGACACAATACATAAAATTATAAATAGAATTATGTTTCGAATTTTATCGCGAAAAATGAACTTAGAAAAACAAACCGTTTTAGATACGCTCAAGAGATAATAATTGCCTTTCGTTCAGTGTTATTAACAATAATGATTATTTGTACATGGGCGATTGTAGCTAGTGGTCTAACAATTGTAAGCGTAAGTATCTTTTACTATTATCTCGCGATAAGATGGCATTCTACTGAAGAAAAGGGTCTTATATATGAATATATTTACATGCATTTGGTATATTTTATAATAGTATTGTTGTATATCTAGCAATGTTCTTTAACGGACAAAATACAATTTATGGCTCTATGTATATCTGCACTTATGGAAGTTTATGCATGTGCTTGGCCAGCCGATCGTTTAATAGATATGGTAAGTTGTTTTCCAATGGCGGTTACAATCAAATCGACATAATTTGTGTGATAAGTATAACTGCGTATTATTTGTTAGAGTACCAATGTTGCGCAAGCAGTTTACGAATCGTTGTGGTACAATCAAGACAAGATTTTTCAAAAAAATTTAAATTTTATCTTGTTAAGGAGTCAAATACCAACAACCATCTGTATTTCTATCCTTCCAGCTTTATCATTACAATATTACGCATCAGTAAGATTTCACAAATTAAAAAAAAATTTTTTTATACCATACACAGGATAATTCCGACAACGCTCTTGGGCAGATAGAGCGAACTAAATTGAGTCGAAAAGTCCTCTATCATTTTGCAATTTTCGTAATAGTTAACAAGATATTAATTATTAAAAATTGTCGAATATTGATCTTCAATAATTTTTTTCTCAAATACTATCAACTTTACAGAAAAACTGCAAGAGACAAAAATCATTTTGTTCTCATTATAGAACTCTAAGAATTTTTTCAACTTTTTAATACTGTATTTTCTTATTTTTATCAACATGAGAAAATATGTATTAAAAAATTTTGAAAAAATTCTGAAAAAATTCTCAAAACTTTATAAGAAGAAACTTAACAATTTTTCTCTTACTGTTTTTCTGTTAAGTTGATAGTATTTGAGTAAAAAATTAATTTAATTAAAAATCAATATTCAGCGATTTTTAATAAATAATATCTTGTTAACTATTGCAAACATTGTAAAATGGTAAAGGACTTTTCGACTCAATTTAATCCGCTCTACCTGCCCACAAGCATTGTCGGATGAATTACGGGATACTCTATATACAATGAATATTTTATTCTATAATTTGTCACATTACAAGTAAATCAAAATTTTATAAATATTATGTTTCTCTTGTAGAAATTTCTTGAAAATATTAAATTTTAATAAATAAACATTTTGATAAAAATTAAATTTTAAAAATATTAAAAATATTAAATTCTAATAAATAAAATATACGAACATTTTAATAAAAATTTATTTAAATTTTAATTAAATTTTTAATGTATTTGTAGTTGTTCAAAATAATATTAATCATTTATTAAAATTGATTTAAGTTTTCGGTAAAGAATATTTTTAATAATGTATACGTAAATTATACATTGTATTATAGTAATATTAACCTAAACAAATCTCCCTATATATATTTATCTAAATAATAAGAACATTATTTTTTCTCAAATATATATATAAGGAATTTGTGAACAAAATCAAGAACATTAATATTATCTATCATTGCATATATGAACTTTATGTATGACATACTATAATAGTCATATTATGTATGTAACATTTAAAAATGCAATTTTAATTAAAATTAAATCATTGAATGTAAGCATATTAGTGATAATGTTCTTAATTATATGATAATTTTATTTAAAATTTGGTTACTATCCATATTATATTTTTTAACGAAAGCCAGAAAATATAAACTAATGTACTATTTTATGTATTTTAGTACGTATCAACAGCGTTTTCTTATTTGATGACGTTACGCATGGTATTTATGGAGGAAGACAGTGGAATCAAAAATTAAATTTAAAATTATTCTAATTTTTTGTTCGCATCAATAGTATAAAAGCTGCATCCAGACTATCGAGCACCAAAACGCGAATCGAATCTTGAAGCAAACCTCGAATCGAACCTCGAACCGAATCTCGAGCCGAATATGACACTTCAACACATACATATAAATATTATAATAAAAAATTATAATAAAAAAACAAATGCATAATTAACCTGTCATATTTGTATGTATAATATGTATACGCAAGATGAGTAGCAGAATATGGAGTGACTCGGCTCGAGGTTCGCTTCGAGATTCGGCTTGCGTTTCGGCTCGATAGTCTTCATGCAGCTTTATGTTTTGCATAATAAAAGATACTGTTATTGTTATTACCATAAATTTGATGTTTCTTTATCTCTTTTCACATTAGATTTCAAAATAATAGAATTTCTTAAGTTAGTTGTCTTAATTTTCTTTTCATCCTTTCTAAATTGATTTTACTTAAAATCAATTTTATTTTATCATGTCTCAAATTGCACCCTTTCGAGAGTATTAATACTGTCCAGCACATATTTACATATGTGAAGAAATTTTAAATATAACACACTATTTCGATTTTTTTTGTATAATAAAATAATTATACTATCATATGTGTAAGTAAAAAATACAGTTTTTTAACATTATACGAAACTTAATCATTAAACGTAAGCATATCGGCGTTTATATTCCTAATTCCTTACAATAATTTTGTTATTGTCCATATATTTTCTATTGTTAATGACATGAAATGTATGTGTATACACAGTTTTAATTGCCTATAATAACCAATTTTTGATTGCGTTCATCTATTCGCAATATCAGTATAGGATTTTGGTAGGCTTACACAACCAAAAATTGGCTGCTGCAACCAATTAAAAATGCTATGCCATATTTTGTCATCTAATTTGCTGTAGCCAATCTTTTTTTTCAGTGTATGAACATTCAAATTTAAATCATAATTTTAATCGAACGTCTAAATAACGAAGCATGCGCGGTCTGCATCATACGATGCTTTCAAATGTGTTTTTTTGAAAAAATTTTTTTAATAAATCTAACGCGAAATTTGATAAAACAACCATAAAGGGTAATGTATGCATTACATAAGAAAAAAAATCAATTAAAATCTTTCATTTTCTGCCTTCTCATGAAATAAAAGTCTCTGGTTATAGTTGATTTTCTTATACATTATTTTATTATACATTATGCAAAAGATCTGTGTTCCAACTTTTAAGGCAGGAAATCATTTTAATTAGCCAACGTCACTACAGAAAATATAAAACATACTTACGTACGTTTTACAAAAGATCCAATGTGTATACATCCCACAACTCGCATAATTTATTATTTCCTTTTCTTCTCTCACAACTTTTGTTACATGACATTTCCATAATCAATGGCGTTCTGCCAAAGAAATATAAATGAATGCAGTATAAGTACAATCTAAGCATTTAATATACAAACATTATTACACAAACATTCTCATGTTTCGAATTCTTAAGAGAAACATTGTTGAATGTAATTACATATTATTACGAGATTATTAAATTTTTATATATTGCAGACCATTAATACTAATAAAGTTTATACACACTGTTAAATCTATAGTGTCAAATTTAATCTAATGAGTGAGTCGGCACTCTACTCTTATTTTTATTAAAAATATATCGTTATTTTATACTAAAATAATAATTAAATTTGACACTATACAGTATCAAATATAATCATTGCTTTAGTATAAAACTTTTAGTATAAAATAACGATATAATTGAGTATAGTGGTCACCTTAAATTTGACACTATAGATTTAACAATACACATCTTCAAAAGATGATGAGATGCACTGTTGAAGTACTCTTCGTGCTTCTGATAATTTATATGTTATATGATTTCCTAGAATTGCGTATTGAAAATTTAATAGATTTTTATCATTGCGTAACAACTTTGTATAGATGGAATTTTTCTGTACTTCCCTTTCGTATTATAAATACATTGCGTTTGTGATATAAAATTTCTTTCACTGTTCTATTCACAGCACCTCTGCAGTAGTCAAGTAAGCTAACGTACTACATATAAATTACAGTCTTTCTCAGTGTTATGCATGTATTGGAAAATGTATGATTTGATTACGCTATTACACATCAAATATTTACACGTTATGAAATGGGGAAAAAGATTATATCACTTTATTTGAATCGACGTAGCAGAAAATATCATAAGCGAATAGATTTTAAATATATTTTCGATAAATTCTTCGATAAAATTATGGCCATAAAAATAACTCCAAAAACTGCTATCGCGTTTATAAAAGTGATAGTCGCTTTGTCGTTTGCGTGGCCACTTTCAAAGAACGCTAGTAAATTTCAAATAATACGCTTCAAAATTTTACGCACTTTATTCTGTATAAACGCAGTGGTATTGAGTATATCTACAGTATACACTCTTTATCGTAATGATTACAATCTAGCAAGAATAACGAAGCTATGGTGTTTGTTGGGCGCGTTTATACAAATCCCTCTGGAGATAACACAATGCGCACTGCAATATGACCGATTGCAAGTAAGAAATTTATATGTATTTAAAGCAATATCAACACGCAATATCTACACAGACCGACTTTCGATAAATCTTTTCAGTATATCTTATTCAATTCTATAGAGATATTAATAAATTAAATAGCTTTTAATATTATTGATCAATGCTATGAAAATACTATTTTGCAAATTTAACTTTTTTAGTACTGTTTATCCAAAACAACATTATCTTCACAAAAAATTACATTATCTATTTTGAAAACCATATACTTATTCAATCATCGATTTTGTTTATTTATTCATAGCGCAGGTATAACCTATTACGTAAATTAATTAAATTTCAGTATTTGATTTCGGAAATGGAGCATAATATCAAATGTGCGCAATCATATGAGAAAAAGCTCTATCAGCAGTACGTCGATAGATGCGCGATATTTTACGTGAGCCTTACAGCAGCAGTTTTTCTCGGTGCGAGTATAACAGTAACAATACCATTCATAGCAGCCAACCAGATTTTCCCAACAGATACAAAGTATCCTTTCGACGTGGAATATGAACCAGTAAAAACTATTATCTTTTTGCATCAGTTCATTGTTATTTGGCAGTGCTTCTCCATTGTTTGTATAAGCAGTTTTGTTGGTCTTCTCATATGGTTTGCCGCAGCACGTTTTGAAATCTTGTCGGAACAATTTCGTATGGTCACCGATATTTATGACATCACTGTGTGTGTACGACAACATGTGAAATTGTTGAGGTAATAGAAAAGTGCATTTTATCATTTATAAAAATTAGCAACCCTTAATAATAAAAGAAATAATTGTTTTTATTTAATATATATTTTTTGATCCAACATTTAGCATATCATATTTTTTTGTATAAAACTCTCTACACTTACATCACCTACACATTATCATGTAAAATAAAATGATGTTATATAAAATTATGTTTTTCATAAAAGACAAATTTGCAAACATCGTTTCATTCATTTTTGAAATCAAATTAACGGATCTTTTTTTTTTATATCACTGCTTTATAAATATGTGTACATTTAAAGCAATATTTTCACAAAATTTGAGATCGAACTGAAAACGTATCCAAATGTAGCTTACATATATTTTATTAGTATTTTATTAGTAACATTTTTTTTAATCTCATAATTAATTTTGCCAAATAAGAATAATAAAATTAATTAATATAAAATTATTTTTGAGGAAAATATAAAATTTGCAATAATATGTAAATCATTTTTATCATTTTAAGATTAAAATTAAGATGTAAAGATGTAAGATGTATAGATACTAAATAAAAGAACAAAAAATTTTAAAAAAAGGAACAACAAAGATTATTATGATTATTATTTGAGTAAAAATTCAGATTAGGGCATTCCCCAATGACCTTAACCTTGAGATATTGTATGTTGTCATCATGACCCTGAGTGTCATGACAACAGGTTTTAGCTGTCGATCGTCTTTTAAATAGTTGTTATATAAAACAAAAATTCTCTGCTTTAAAATAAATTTTCTGCTTTAAAAAATTGTTAAAAATGAGACAAAAAAAAGTTCTGCTATATGAAACAAAAATTCTCTGCTTTAAAATAAATGTCCTACTTTAAAAAGTTATTAACAATAAAGCAAAAAAAATTCTGCTATATAAAACAAAAATTCTCTGCTTTAAAATAAGAAAAAGAAAGTCGCTTATTCTTATTTATTATTATTCCATACTTTATGTATTTCTTTTTTAAATTAAATATATTAAATATATTTTTCTATGTAAACTCTACATCCTTTCTTCTGAAGCGAAGCGACTTTCTTTTTTTTTATTTTTTATTATAGCAGAACTTTTTTTATTAACAACTTTTTAACGAAAGGCGACCGACGGCTAAAACCTAATGGAGGTCATTCAAGATCATAATTTTGACAACATATATCAAGGTCAAAATTGGGGAATCCCCTAATCTGAATTTTTATCATTATTTGTAACTTTTAATGTAAAAAAAGTATTAAAATTGTAAGACAAAAAAGTACACGCGCTATAAAAGTGCGAAATAATAATGGAATCGACATCGAATCAATTCGAAATCGAAAGCATCAAATCGACATCGAATCAATGTCAATTCGATTAATTTCATTGTCATTTCTCACTGAGTATATAGTAATTTTTTCAGCTTTAGAAAACAAATCGTTTTAGATACGCTCAAGAAGTAATAATTGCCTTTCGTTCAGTGATATTATCATTAATAATCATTTGTACGTGGGCGATGGTAGCTAGTGGCTTAACAATTGTAAGCGTAAGTATAATTTATTTTATACCTTTTACTATCATCTCACGATAAAACGATAATTCTACTGAAAACGATAATTCTACGGAGAAAAAGAGTACATATATGAATGTGTTTACATTTTATTTATCTTAGTATTATTATAAACCTAGCAAAGTACGTTAACGGACAAAATACAATTTATGGCTCTATGTATATCTGCACTTATGGAAGTTTATGCATGTACTTGGCCATCCGATTATTTAAAAGATACAGTAAGTTGGATTCCATTAGTTTATATTTAAATAATTCGGTATAATTCGAAAGAGATAACTGTAACTATGTGTTCTATCATTAAGTTATGGACCATTATTATCTATATTATTTTAAATTTAAATTTCTTTCGCTTGATTTGGCTCTCCATTCAATAAAATAAACTCTTTATTTCTTTTTTAAATATTAAAAATTTTTATTTATTTTTTATACGATTATTAGTATAGTGAATAAATATCTATAAAATATGTATAATAAATAATAAATACATATAAAAATAAATTTTTTAAAAATATAGTATGTTAAATCGTTTATATTAAAGTTTTACTTTTTTATAATAAAAAGTGATAATTTCCTGCATCACATATTTATTTACAATATTTTTATTTTACATGTTTTGATTATATTATTATTTCGGCTATATTATATTAAAATATGCATATTACTTATTAGAGTACCAATGTTGCGCAAGCAATTTACGAATCGTCATGGTATAATCATGACAAGATTTTTCAAAAAAATTTAAATTTTATCTTGCTAAGGAGTCAAACACCAACAACTGTTTCTGTTTCTATCCTTCCAGCTTTATCGTTACAATTTTATGCATCGGTAAGGTTTTAGAAATTAAAAGAATTTTTACACAGTTAATATTTTACCTCAATATAACTTTTTACATTACAAACAAAATAAATCAAAAAGTTTAGAAATATTTTATGTAGACTCTGTCTAAAAATATTAAATTTTGATAAATTACAAAAATTTAATTAAAATTTTTAATAAAATTTTTTTTTTACTTTTATTAAAATTTTCCATTTTTTTTTTTTTTCGTATAATCTCATACTATTATATCAAATGCTATTAAATCAAATAACCATACTATTATATGTGCGTACGAGAAAAATATATTTTTTATATGTTAGAAATTAAAAAATATATTTTTTATATATAAGAAATTTAATCGTTAAACATAAACATACCATCATTAATGCTTTTGAATGTACACAAATTTTTTAAAAATTTGATCGCTATGTATATATTTTTCATTCTAAAGCCAGAAAATATAATCTAAAGCTATCATTTTATATATTTTAGTACGTATCAACAGCTTTTTCTTATTTAATGACATTGCGAATGGTATTTGTGGAGAACAATGGATTCAAGAAATAAATTTTAAAGCTATGTAAATTCTTTTAATTTTTATTTTTCAATAGTATTATATTTTGCATAATAGATCTTGTAGTATTGTTAGCACCAAAAAATTCTAATATATAGTACTTATTACTTTTTTCACAATAGTAAATATTAATATAAATCTCTAGTAAATATTAATTAACTTTAAAATTAAATAAAAAAAACTTTTAAGGTTATTGAATTAATTGTCTTTTTCATTCAATTGTCTTTCCAAATCAATTTTTCATAAAATTAATTTTATCATATCATGAACTACATCTCTTTCAATTTGCAAATAAACGTATGTCTGCGCCTTTTTGGTAAAATACAACGTTGTGCATCATTGGTGATTGCTAGACATGCGCTCCTCCCAATATTTCGTCGCACACATAGCAATCAGCATGCAGTAACGCTAGGCTGTCTTTTCTTCGCCACTGATTCGCCACAGAATTTTACTAATGAATTTTTCGTTAATGATTAAGAAACTAACAAAACAATAAAGGACTTTGCTATTCAATTTTATTCATTCCATCTATCCACGAGAGATGCACGGCACCAGACATGTTATATAATGTCTGATCTATTTAATAATTATTTAAAACTAAATATTAAAATGAACTATCTTTAAGCTGATGAGATTTCCAGTATTTAAAAATAGCTTAAATTAAAAATTATGATTATATATTAGAGAATAAAACATTTCTATAATTTAAGTATTTTTAAATTAAAAATTAGAATTATATATTAGAGAATAAAACGTTTCTATAATTTAAGTATTTTTTAAATAGCAACTTCGGTCATTCGTAAAAATTAAATATATAATCGAACGGTATTGTGACTGCATCACAAAAATACTTCTCTATGCTTAGCCGACTGATCTAACGAGAACAGTAAGTTTAAATAATTGTTTAAAATTGAATATATATAATAGGTAAAAATATGTATTTTTTAAATTTATATTTCAGAATTCTACAATTGCTAAGATCTCTATTATTCATTGTATTATTATAATCAAACCGTCGAGTTGCGAAAGATTACATTAAGTACTTTGCTCAACGAGTACAAGCAATAGTCATATCTGTTCCTGGTTTATTAAAAACTTTAATTTCTCAACTCTGTATGCTTCTGTAAGAGAATGCTTTGCGATCTTTAATCACAGGTAGATATTAAGTACTCAAAAAGATTTTAAAGAATGATTCCTCACACAAATTCAAGACAAAAATTTTGTACATATGATCATATATCCGAAACGACTTATAGTATATAGTTTCAAAGATACAGGACCCTAAAATTAAAAGAAAAATGTTATTTTTTCAAAAATTTCAAAAACCACTCAGGTTACTTTGATGAAACTTTGTATACATATTTAAAGTTTCAGTTACTGAAATTAGACATACGCTCCTCCAGATGTTCAGATTTCAATCTTCTACTGGAGGAGCATGAAGAACTTAATCTTTCTCTGTTACAGCTAAAACTCTTTAATCACCGAAACTTTTCGATGCCTTCGTTTTCCTTAACTCAGTTGAATTTTCGTATTCAGTTGAATTCGTATCTGGTTAAATATTCTCTTTTTCAACGTTACCATAACATCACACGCAGTTCTAAATATATTGAAGAGGTATGTAAAAATGTCGCATCCGCAGTAATCGAGATCTACCAATGATTTTGTCATGATGATTTTGTTTGATCATAAACAATTTCTCAAAAAATAATTCAGATTCCATTATTTGAAAAAAACATTGACTTCATTAATGTACTGCAATAATTCAAAAGATTACAATTTATAGAACCAACCGCCAAACATGCACATCAAACAACGGCAAAATACAACCGCATATATTTAAAATCTAGCGGTCATTGCCTGATCTTTCCTCGAATATATTTCCGCGAATAATACTAACTTCCTCGAATATATTTCCGCGAATAATAAGCATAACTTAGTCTCAGAACTCCAACGCGAAGTTAAAAAAACGCAACATTATCTCCAAAATAGATTTGCTGTACCTATAGCCTATTGCACTATTCTCATCTATTTCTTTTACATAAAATCTTCCCTTTTCTCACAATTACACAGATTGCGTGAACGTGAAGACCATATTTTTAACATCATTATGTAGCGTTTCAGTGAAACATATGTTACTTCCTGCACACTTATTTCCTATCGTAGACAGGACATGCATCAATAAAATTATTAGGTAGAGTACAATGAAGAAGCTATTGCGTGTTGAAAGTCTATAAGTTAAAACTACTTTACAGTAGTTCGTACAAAAATACAAAAGTATGTTATATATAATAGAATAATAGACAAATTATAAAATAATGTATGTTTCTCCAATATTTACGAGGAATAGATAGTATATATGGTTTATTTATGGTTATTTTATAATGTGCTTTTTGTTTTCTGTTTTTTGCTATTTTTTTTCTTCTCTTGTCTTTTTGTTTTTTATCCGATTTTTTGTTTTATGTCGTACGCCCGAGATAAAAATTAACAAACTTCGAAAAAAACAGGAAACAAAAAATGCAATTGTCAATAAAATAGTTGCAAAGGGAAAAAAAACAAGAGGCAAAAAGCAAGAAACAAAGAGCACGTTGTAGAATAAACTTTAGAATCTCATAGAGAGAAATATTTCTTAAATTCATTTCTTACTTTCTTATATCTAAAATATACATGAACATGTTAGATGCGTTCATAATTTCCCGAATATTTTCGGGAAATTATGAAGAAATCTTACTATGCATCATGCATATACCTTTACGTTTTTACAAGCAGTGAATATACGTTATAACTTATTAAATTTAAATACGCTATTCGTCTCTCACATGTATCACATGCATCATAATAATTTTATTTATGTATACCCCATGCGAAATGGAAAAATGCAAGAATACATGTTCTCGTACAGTAACTCCCCTTTACTACACCCTTTCATTATAATAAATACTTACAAATGCGTGTGGAGCGTATTCATATACATAACTACTCGCGGAAGAAGTTTTATTCCTGTAATATCAATTTGCAATATAACATACGTAGCATACCTCAGTCATGCGAAGAAAGGTAACATTAAAAGAAGTGATCTCCGTAGTGAAATTAAGTTTGTTCCTAATTTGGAGTTGGCCTGAGCCACATAATGCGACAAAATTGAAAATGCTCTGTATGAAACTGCATCATTATTTGGGCATAATTATAGTAATAGGTTTACAGGTACCATTAATATATGGTATAACAAATAATCTTGACAATCCTGCTGTCTTAACAGAGCAAATTCTTATGTTAAGTAGCGTTATTCATGCTATGTTTAATTTTATTGTTCATATAATTAATTACCATCATATACAGGTAATCAACATTTATCTTTAATATTTAAAAAATTCATCTAAATTAAATAAAAACTCACGTTTGATTACTTATTTTTATATATTAGTAACAATTATTTCAAGTAATTACTTACAGAATGTTACTTTCGAAATGATACAGTTTTGCGACTTGATGAAATTACATGAAGAAATTGTGATTCAACGATACATTGATAAATGTATTATATTTCATGGTACATCTATATTTATTTTCTACTGGCTTACATTCACAGCTATCGCAGTGATACCTGCTTTAGAGCATCAACCATTTCCAACAGCTGCCGAATATCCATTTGATGTATCGTATCAACCGTTAAAAACAATAATTTTTATACAACAATCTATCGCCGGAATAATAGTAGCAGGACAACTATGCATAAATGTTTATATGGCTCTGTTGCTGTGGTTTGCATCGGCAAGATTTGAAATGCTGACTAAAGAACTAGAAAAAACTACAAATGTTTATCAGTTGTTCAAATGTATTAAAAAACATCAAAAATTACTCAAGTAAATGTCACAGTGATTATCTTAAGAATAATCTAGTTCAAAAGTTTTAAATAATCTTGACGTAATGCATTTATTCAGATACGCAAAGGAAGTTACAATTTGTGCTGGTCCTTTCGCATTTATAACTATATGTTGTAGCTCGATTGGCTTAATAGTAATATTTCTTTTGTTCATTAGTGTAAGTATATGAAACATTATATTACACACGTATAATTCTTTTCTTAAATTTGTGCATATAAATATATAATAAGTATCATGATCATCAAACATGCTTAAAAATTTAAAATCTTAATACACGTGATTGAGTTATTCGTTTGCTATGCATTTGTTTTCTTCGAAATACTAATTGTGTTCCAAAATTCACACACTGCCAGCGTTGAAAATCTACAGTTTACGTATATTATATATATTTTCAGCACTGGCAGTGAATTTTGGAAGAACCTAGAACACTAAGAGCACCTAGCTAAATAATAGTCTCTATTCTTTCCCTAAAAAAAATTTGACAGATTTAATGCGTTATCTACCCTTCAATAAAGATAGTTTAATGCATTATATATCCTTCAATAAAGATAGTTCGGATGTTCACTTTTAACGAATGATCCATCGTGTATAGAAGAGGATTTCTATAGTTGAGAAAAGATTTTCTTATTTATTTTCAACTAATTCTAATTAATATATTTAATTCTAATTTATATTTCAAGAATTTCAAACAAACTTTTAAAAAAATTGAAAATTAAACAATAATTTTGTTAATATGTCGAGCATTGCTATCATATTTGCGTTAAATGCTACAAATAATATTTAAAAATATTATAAATACTCTCTTCTAATTAGTAATAGGTTTTTTAACATCATATCAATCCTTGGCAAATCGCCGGCTCGCGTAAATGCAATTATACCTTCTAATTATACCCATCTATGCATCTTAAAAAAATTTTTAAGATTGCGATCTGATATTCACTACAAGTACTGACAATGTATAATATACATAATGTGCATTATAGCTTTTCAACACTAGCAGTGAATATCGGAACGCAGACCAAGTTGATGAATAGCTCAACTTTTTGGTCCATACTAAAATTTTTTTTTTCTTGCAGTTTAGAATGTCAACTTTAAAGATATAAAATATATTTTTCCTTAAATTATTTTTATTTAAGAGGTCTAAATTTTAATATAAAAAAGTCATTTCTCCCATTTTGTCGGCTGTAACATTTATATACAATTTTTTTAAATACAAAAGCTGTCCGGTAAAGACATTAACAGTATTTAAACACAAATTCTCGAAATCATATTATATATAAATAAAAGTCTTAATCCAAAATGTCGAGGCATATAATAGTTCTTAAATTATAAGCATTTTTAAATTAGCGAATATATCGCCTAAAATGCACATATTTATATAAATATGATTGGCATTTTATGTTGGCATTTATTCATCACATCTATACAAATTTTAAATAATATGATTCGCTAACTTTAAATGCTTATAATTCAAAAACTTATAAAAAATTATAGCCTCGACATTTTGATACTAGGATTTTCGTTTCAAAATGATCTCAAGAATCTACCTTTAAATGTTGTTGCGGTCTTTACTGGATACCATGTATAATTTTATATGCTTTATATACATATGTTTATATATATATATATGTATAAAAGAATGTTACAGTATATACATATATGTTTGAAAAATAATGATAAATCTTTCGTATAGAGGCAGAATAGATTAAACTGAGATGAAAAGTCCTCTACCATTTTGCAATTTTTGCAATAGTTAATAAGATATTAATTGCTAAAAATTGCTTATCAATATGTAATTCTTTACTACATAACAACTACACAATACTTAACAATACGATGATTTTCCGACTCTAAAAAAATCATCGTATATATTAAGAAATAATCTAGATATTACATATATAAGCAATCATATCCTCCATTATATCCTTCATGAATTTACGC
>Ga0157363_1002128_pt1 | contig 17230 bp, 8 predicted proteins | sample AttsexASBM1_FD_111477 | JGI IMG/M metagenome (GOLD analysis project Ga0157363, IMG submission 111477) | Fungus gardens microbial communities from leaf cutter ant in Ribeirão Preto, State of São Paulo, Brazil - Atta sexdens ASBM1 | ecosystem: Host-associated > Fungi > Mycelium > Unclassified ... | reverse complement strand
GGTCGAACGCCGCGAGGTGCGTATCGGCCTGAGCGATCGCCTGCGCGTGCAGGTGCTCGACGGCCTGGCCGACGGCGACCGCCTGGTGATCGGCGGCGCGACCGATGGACGCTGAGATGAACGTGCCGCTGATCGAGCTGCGTGACATCCGCAAGCGCTATGGGGGTGTCGATACGCCTACGGTCGAGGTGGTGCGTGGCATCAGCCTGAGCATCCATCCTGGCGAGTTCGTCGCCATCGTCGGCGCCTCGGGGTCGGGCAAGTCGACGATGATGAACATCCTCGGCTGCCTGGATCGCCCCACCAGCGGCCAGTACCTGTTCGCCGGCCGCGACGTCGCCGAGCTGGACAGTGACGAGCTGGCCTGGCTGCGCCGCGAGGCGTTCGGCTTCGTGTTCCAGGGCTATCACCTGATCGCCTCTGGCTCGGCCCAGGAAAACGTCGAGATGCCGGCGATCTACGCAGGCACCGCACCAGCGCAGCGCCATGCAAGAGCCCGCGCCCTGCTCGAGCGCCTGGGCCTGGGGACACGCACCGGCAATCGCCCGCACCAGCTCTCCGGGGGCCAGCAACAGCGCGTGTCCATCGCCCGGGCCTTGATGAACGGCGGCCACATCATCCTCGCCGACGAACCCACCGGTGCGCTGGACAGCCACAGCGGTGCGGAGGTGATGAGCCTGCTCGACGAGCTGGCGGCCCAGGGCCACGTGGTGATCCTGATCACCCATGACCGCGACGTCGCGGCCCGCGCCCAGCGGGTGATCGAGATCCGTGACGGCCTGGTAGTCAGCGATTCGGCCAACGAACAGGCCCCCACGCGCCCTGCCGTCCAGAGCCTGGACGCCACGGCACTGCGCCAGCGCCTGGACGAGGGCGCCACCGCCCGCGGCGCCTGGCGCGGCGAGCTGGTCGAGTCCTTGCAGGCCGCCTGGCGGATCATGTGGATCAACCGGTTCCGCACCGCCCTCACCTTGCTCGGCATCGTCATCGGCGTCGCCTCGGTGGTGGTGATGCTGGCCGTGGGCGAAGGCAGCAAGCGCCAGGTGGTGGCGCAGATGGCGGCGTTCGGCGCGAACATCCTGTACCTGGGCGGCGATGCTGCCACGCCCCACTCCAAGGTCGGCATCGTGAGCCTGGACGATGTCGCCGCCATCGCCCAGCTCCCCGAAGTGCAGCAGATCATGCCGGTCAACGGCAAGGACCTGACCGTGCGCTACGGCAATGCCGCCGAACAGTTCTACGTCGGCGGCAACAACACGGCGTTCACCCACATCTTCAACTGGCCCGTGGTCGAAGGCAGCTACTTCACCGAGGCCGACGAACGCAACGCCTCGGCGGTGGCGGTGATCGGACACAAGGTGCGCACCAAGCTGATGGCCGGCGTCGCCCACCCGATCGGCCAGTACATCCTGATCGGCAACGTGCCGTTCCAGGTGATCGGGGTACTCCAGGAAAAGGGCTCCAGTTCCGGCGACACCGACAGCGACGGGCGCATCGCGGTGCCCTACTCCGCCGCGTCGATCCGCCTGTTCGGCAGCCGTGACCCCGAGTACATCGCCATCGCGGCCGCCGACTCGGCCCGCGTGAAGGAAACCGAGCACGCCATCGACCGGCTGATGCTGCGCCTGCATCACGGCACGCGCGATTACTCGCTGACCAACGCGGCGGCCATGATCCAGGCCGAAGCACGGACCCAGAACACGCTGTCGCTGATGCTTGGCGCCATTGCGGCCATCTCGCTGCTGGTCGGCGGTATCGGCGTGATGAACATCATGCTCATGACCGTACGCGAGCGGACCCGGGAAATCGGCATCCGCATGGCCACCGGCGCGCGACAGCGCGACATCCTGCGCCAGTTCCTGACCGAGGCGGTGCTGCTGTCGATGGTCGGTGGCGTCACCGGGCTGGTGCTGGCCCTGGCGACTGGCGCGTTGTTGACGCTGTTCGACATCGCCGTCGCCTTTTCGGCCGGCGCCCTGTGCGGCGCCTTCGCCTGCGCGGTGGCCACCGGCGTCCTCTTCGGCTTCATGCCGGCGCGCAAGGCGGCCAGCCTTGACCCGGTCACCGCCCTGACCAGTGAATAGCCCATGACCCTGCCCAGCCGCCTCGGCCCCTTGACCCTGAGCCTGTGCCTGACCGCGTGCGCCACCGCCCCGGCGCCGCAGACCGACGTCACCGTACCGCGCGCCTGGCAAGGCCAGGTCGACACCCGCGCCGACCGCCCGGACGCGGCCTGGTGGCGCGCCTTCGGCAGCCCCGAACTGGAACGGCTGGTCGCGCGCGCCCTGACCAACAGCCAGGACCTGGCGGCGGCCGTGGCGCGGGTGCGTCAGGCCCAGGCACGCACCACCATCGCCGGGGCACCTTTGCTGCCCGAGGTGCAACTGGGCGTGGACGCCAGCCGCCAGCACCTGCTCCGGGGCGAGGGCTACGATCAGCTCGACGTGGACCGTTCCGAGCGCACCAGCACGGCCTTCACCACGCGCCTGAGCGCCCGTTACGAACTGGATTTCTGGGGCGGCCTGCGCGCGGCCCAGACCCGTGCGACGCGTGACCTGGAGGCCACCCGCTTCGATCGCCAGACCGTCGAGCTGACCCTGCTCGCCGCCGTGGCCGACGGCTACCTGCAATGCCTGGCGCTGAACGAGCAGGCGCGCATCGCCCAGCTCAACCTGGACAACGCCCGCGACGTGCTGGGCTGGGTGCAGACGCGCCAGCAGGCCGGCTCGGCCACCGCACTGGAGGTGGCACAGCAGCACAGCCTGGTCGCGGCCCAGGCGCGTCAGTTGGCGCGACTCGACCAGCGCCTGCACGAGGCACGGATCGTTCTGGCCACACTGCTGGGCGACCCGGTCCAGGCGCTGCCACCGTTCGACGAAACCCTCGCCACGTTGCACTGGCCACGCATCGATGCCGGTCTGCCCAGCGACCTGCTCGTCCGCCGTCCGGACATCGCCGCCGCCGAGGCGCGCCTGGCCGCGGCCAGCGCCAATGTGCAAGTCGCCCGGGCAGCCATGCTGCCGCAGCTGGTGCTGGGCGCCGAGCTGGGCAGTGGCGCACGCACGTTCGCCGATGTGATGGACAGCCCCTACTACACGCTGACCGCAGGCCTGCTCGCCCCGGTCTTCGACCGTGGTCGCCTGCGCGCCGAGCACACCCTGGCCAAGGCCGAACAGGAAGAACTGCTGCACGCCTACGGCGCCAGCCTGCTCGCCGGTTTCGCCGATGTCGAGCAAGCGCTCAACGCCATCGACGGGGTCGAGCGCCAGCGTCGCTGGCAGGACGAGCAGGCACGTCAGGCGCAGATCGCCTCCGACCTGGCCCAGCAGCGCTATGCCGCGGGCGCCGAGACCCTGCTCACCGTGCTCGACACCCAGCGCACGCTCTACCAGGCCCAGGACGAACAGGTGCGATTGCGCCTGGCTCGCCTGCAAGGGGCCGCCTCGCTGTACAAGGCCCTGGGCGGCGGCTGGTCGGCCGCCCCATCGCCCAGCCCCTCCGCTCGATCACCGGCGGTCGACGCCGCCGCGCACCTGCTCCCTTGAACGAGGCTTCGCCATGACCCCGCCGCTCCAGACCTTCACCCTCGCCGCCCTGCTCGCCGCCTGCAGCCTGCCGCTTCAGGCTGCCGAGCCTGCCCAACGCCCCGGCACGGTGTTTCGCGACTGCGACACACTCTGCCCGGAGATGGTGGTGCTGCCTGCCGGCACCTTCACCATGGGCACGCCGGACAACGAGATGGGTCGCCAGGAAGATGAAAGCCCGCAACACCCGGTGACCTTCACCCAGCCCTTCGCCATCAGCCGCTTCCAGGTCACCGCCGGTGAGTGGGCGGCCTACCAGAAAGAAACTGGTGTGGTCATCGCCGATGGCGACGATCGCCCAGGCCGACGCTGCACCAACAGCAAGCCCAGCTATGCACAAGGCCCACGCCAGCCTGCCGTGTGCATGAGCTATGCCGATGTCGAGGCCTACGTCGCCTGGCTGTCGAAGAAGACCGGCCAGCCCTACCGCATGGTCAGCGAAGCCCAGCGCGAATACGCCGCCCGTGGCGGGACCGAAGGGGCCTTCCCGTTCCAGCCCGATGCCAACTACGAAATCAGCAAGAACGCCAACGTCTACGGCCCCAAGGACGGCTTCAGCTACACCTCGCCGGTCGGCAGCTTCCCACCCAACGCCTACGGCGTGTACGACATGCACGGCAACGTCTACGAGTGGGTCGCCGACTGCTACCACGACCATTACCGCGGCGCGCCCAGTGATGGCAGCGCCTGGAAGGACGGCGCGTGCAATCTGGTCAGCATTCGCGGCAACGACTGGGGCGAGGCGCCGATCTTCTCGCGCTCGGGCAACCGCAACAACGCCTATGCCACCGACCGTGGCGACTGGATCGGCTTTCGCGTCATGCGCCCGCTCTGACTCGGCGCCGACGGTAAATTAGGCCGCCGCTGGCTCGTTCCTTCCGGTGTACGCGCCGCAGGACAAGGGGCACTTCCTGCGCGTGCCCCTTCACTGCCCCAGGAACCGTCACCATGAGCCAGACCCCCGTGTCCACGCCGCGCCCTGTCCGCGTCGTTCATCCACGCCCGACCCTGGATTCCATCCGATGAGCGCCACCACCCCGGGCGCCCTGCGTGAGCTGATGGCCCTGCTCAAGCCCTTCAGGCTGACCGTTGGCGTGTCCATCATCCTGGGGATGCTCGGAGGCCTGAGCGTCACCGTCCTGCTGGCCACCATCAACACGGCGCTGCACGCCGACAGCGAACTGGGCCGTGGGCTCGTGCTGGGCTTCGTCGGCCTCTGCGTGCTGGCCCTGGTCAGCACCATCCTGTCGGACATCGGCACCAACTACGTGGGCCAGCACATCATCGCCACGCTGCGCAAGACACTGGGCGAGAAGGTGCTGGCGGCGCCCATCGAGCAGATCGAGCGCTTTCGCAGCCATCGGCTGATCCCGGTACTGACCCACGACGTGGACACCATCAGCGACTTCGCCTTCGCCTTCGCGCCGCTGGCGATCTCGCTGACGGTCACCCTGGGCTGCCTGGGCTACCTGGCCCTGCTGTCGTGGCCGATGTTCCTGCTGATGCTGGTGGCCATCGCCGTCGGGGTCACGGCCCAGTACGTGGCGCAGTCGGTCGGCGTGCAGGGCTTCATGGCCGCGCGCGATGCCGAGGACGAACTGCAGCGCCAGTACAACGCGGTGGCTGGTGGCGCCAAGGAACTGCGCATCCACCGTCCCCGTCGCCATCGGATGTTCACCCATGGCATCCAGGCGACCGCCGAGTTCATCTGCAAGACCCAGATCCGCGCGATCAACACCTTCGTCATCGCCAAGACCTTCGGCTCCATGCTGTTCTTCGTGGTCATCGGCATCGCGCTGTGGATGCACGGCACCGGGCCTGGCCAGGACAAGGCGGTGATCAGCGGCTTCGTGCTGGTGCTGCTGTACATGAAGGGCCCGCTCGAGCACCTGATCGGCACCTTGCCCATCGTCAGCCGTGCCGGCATCGCCTTCCAGCGCATCGCCGAGCTGTCGCGCCAGTTCTCCTCGCCCGAGCCGCACCTGCTGCTGACCGATGCCCCGGCGGCACATGCCTCGATCGATACGCTGGAACTGAACGACGTCACCTACGCCTTCCCACCGGTAGGCGATGCGCCGCCCTTCCGCCTGGGCCCGGTCAACCTGCGCATCGAGCAGGGCGAGATCGTCTTCATCGTCGGCGAGAACGGCTGTGGCAAGACCACCCTGATCAAGCTGCTGCTGGGCCTGTATGCCCCCCAGCAAGGCCAGGTGGTGCTCGATGGCAAGGTGGTGGAGGCCGCCGACCGCGACCGCTATCGCCAGTTGTTCACCACCATCTTCGCCGACTACTACCTGTTCGACGAGGTCATCCAGGGCGACCAGGCCATCCCCGACGAAGCTCACCAGTACCTGGAGCGGCTGGAGATCGCGCACAAGGTCAGCATCCAGGACGGCAAGTTCACCACCACCGACCTGTCCACCGGCCAGCGCAAGCGCCTGGCGCTGGTCAACGCCTGGCTGGAGCAGCGGCCCGTGCTGGTGTTCGACGAGTGGGCGGCGGACCAGGACCCGACCTTCCGTCGCATCTTCTACACCGAGCTGCTGCCGGACCTCAAACGGATGGGCAAGACCATCATCGTGATCTCCCACGACGACCGCTATTTCGACATCGCCGATCAATGCGTGCGCATGGAGGCCGGTCGCGTCGTCAGCGACTACGCCACGGCCTGAGGCATGTGCGTCAAGGGCCCGACGAAATGCGTCGACCCCTTGACGCACAAGTGGCCTCACCCTGCCTTGCAGCAGCCAATCTGTGCCCCAGCGATTTTTTTTTGGCGCAACGGCTAAAGATCGCGCTGCGCATTTCGTTGGTGAGGGGTCGAGACATTCTCATCGGACCCTAAAAAAATAACTGCCCGCTTCATTCAGGAGCCTTGTCACCATGCGCCACCCGACACTTCATCCCACTCCGCTGACCCATGCCGTGCGCGCCTCGCTCGCGCGTCGCTCCGTACTGCCTGGTGCCCTGCTGGCACTGACGCTGCTGGGGAGCAGCGCCGTGCACGCCGATCAGGTATCGGTCGACATCGCCGCGCAGCCCTTGGCCAGCGCCTTGCAGCAACTGGGTCAGCAGACCGACATGCAGATCCTGTACAGCCCGGAGCTGGTGCAGGGGCTCAACGCCCGTGCCGTGTCCGGTTCGGTGTCGACCCAGGAAGCGCTGCAGCGCCTGCTGAGCGGCAGTGGCCTGTCGTACCGCGTGGAAGGCAACACCGTGCTGCTGATGGCGCCGCCGTCGGCCGACAGTGGCGCGCTGGAATTGGGCATGACCTCGATCTCCGGCATGGCACCGGGCTCGGTGACCGAAGGCAGTGGTTCGTACACCACCTACATGTCCAGCAGCTCGACGCGGCTGAACCTGACCCAGAAGGAAACCCCGCAGTCGGTCACCGTGGTCACCCGCCAGCGCCTGGACGACCAGAAGCTGACCAACCTCACCGAAGTGCTCGAGGCCACCCCCGGCATCACCGTGCTGCGCACCGGTGTCGGCGCCGAGAACGACACGTACTGGTCACGGGGTTTCCAGATCAACAACTTCGAGATCGACGGGGTGCCGACCTCGCCGCGCCTGGACAACACCACTCAGAACACCGCCATGTACGACCGTGTCGAAGTCGTGCGCGGCGCCACGGGTCTGATCAGCGGCACCGGCACTCCGTCGGCCACCATCAACCTGATCCGCAAGCGCCCGACCGCCACCTTCCAGGGCAGCGTGACCGCCGAAGCCGGCAATTGGGACCGCTACGGCACCGGTTTCGACGTGTCGGGCCCGCTGACCGACAGCGGTAACGTGCGCGGTCGACTGGTGGTGGACTACAAGACCCAGCATTCCTACGTCGACCGCCTCAAGCAGGAGACCCAACTGGTCTACGGCATCACCGAGTTCGACCTGAGCGATGCGACCATGCTCACCGCCGGTTTCAGCTACATCAATGCCCAGGCCGACGATCCGCTGCGTACGGGCTTCCAAGTTCGCTTCGCCGATGGCAGCAAGACCGACTTCGGCCGTTCGAAGAACAGCGCCCCGACCTGGTCGTACAACGACCGCAAGACCACCAACGTCTTCAGCTCCCTGGAGCATCAGTTCGGCGATGGCTGGAGCGGCAAGATCGAAGTCAGCCACAGCGTCATGGAATTCGACGAGCTGATCAACTACATGAATGGGGAAATCAACGCCGCCGACGGCTCGGGGGCCTATATGTACCCCAACCGCTGGTCGGGCAGCCCGCGCCAGAACAACCTCGACGCCTACGTCACCGGCCCCTTCAGCCTGTTCGGGCGCGAGCATGAGCTGATCGCCGGCGTGACCCTGTCGCGCTACACCGAGAACACGCCGAGCCATGGTGGCTGGTTCGGGCCGTGGACCGGGTACGATGGCACCATCGACAACATCTTCGCCTGGGACGGCCAAGGCCCGCGTCCTGACACGACGACGGTCGGCAAGACCTATATCGAGGAAAACCAGTACGCCGCCTACCTCACCGGCCGCTTCCACCTCACCGATGATCTGTCCGTCATCCTCGGCAGCCGGGTCACCGACTGGAAACGCACCAACGACTACCAGGACTGGGTCGACTCGTCCAACAGCAACAAGAGCGTGGAGGACCGCCACGGTGTCTTCCTGCCTTACGCCGGGGTGGTCTACGACCTGGACGACACCTGGTCGGTGTACGGCAGCTACACCAAGATCTTCAACCCCCAGCCCTATGGCGTGCGTGACGCCAACTACAAGCCGCTCGACCCCCAGGAAGGCACCGGCTACGAGCTGGGCGTGAAAGGCAGCTTCAACGACGACAGGCTCAACGCCAGCCTGGCGCTGTTCCGCATCGAGCAGGACAACCTGGCGGTCTACGTGCGCTCGCCGGACATCTACCGCGCCGAGCAGGGCACCACCACCAAGGGCGTGGAGCTGGAGTTCAACGGCGAACTGGCCGAGGGCTGGCAGGCGTTCGCCGGTTACGCCTACAGCGTCAGCACCGACTCGGACGACAACCGCATCGTCACCAACACCCCGCGCCACAGCGCGAAGACTTTCACCACCTACCGGATACCCGGCTTCCTGGACGACAAGCTGACCGTCGGCGGCGGCGTGAACTGGCAGAGCAAGACCGGCCAGGACCTGCGCACCTACACCCAGGGCAGCTACGCCCTGACCAACCTGATGGCCCGCTACGACATCACCGACAACCTCAGCGCGTCGGTGAACGTCAACAACGTGTTCGACCGCAAGTACTTTTCCTACGTCGACGCCTGGGGCGTGTATGGCGCCCCGCGCAACCTCATGACCACCGTGAAGTACACGTTCTGACCTGACCGCACGTGCCATGACACGCCCGCGCCCTCGAACGAGGTCGCGGGCGTTTGTGTTCAGAGGCCGGGGCAGGTGAAGGATGTGTTGTGAGGCTCGTGACCTGATTCATGGAAGCGGACTTGCCCGCGATGGCGTCGGCGGACTTGCTGTATTGCTAGCTGCTCAAACGTTAGACTGCCGATCCTGATAAACCGCGCATGCTCAGTTGTCGTTTCGCTGAGAATCAAAAATATTTTTCCTGACATATTCAAAATATAACCCAAACCCATTAAGTTCATTGCGCCTTTGCACCTCAAGCTCGACCTACTCAAATTCAAACCTTCCTAGAAAAGATTTTTCCTACTCCTTCGTAGTCCTTTTCCCAAATCCATTCCTTCAAGTCCGAAACGCTTGCCTCCAATTTCTGAATCTGCATAGGATTCAATCGCGTGCAGTGAACACTGGACGAAGCAGTACTGAACTGCTTAAGCGATCTGCGCGTACAAGCAGACCGGAGAGATCATGGACATAGAAAATGGGGCTCCAAGCTGGTTAGATCTAGAAACAAAGGCCGACCGCCTATTGAAATCGAGAATGATAGATGGACTTATTGGAGGAGCAAGCGCCTATGTTTTACAAAGCGCCTTCGGAAACGATAGCGCGCACCTGATTTTTCGTAGAATATCGTGTGCACGACAGGCCTGTATTTCCGCAGAAAAAGAAGCAACGACCCTCATTTCAAAGCGCTTCTCCGAAATGAACATTCAGAATGTCATAGAAGATTTTCTGGCTGCCGCTACAGGATTGGCTATCATCATCACAAGCAGCATGTTGGCAGGTGCTGGTATTGGAGGGGGCGTAGGAACACTAGCAGGCGGAATAGGCGCAATCCCTGGTGCCACGGCAGGTGCCTTGATTGGGGCGCAGGTAAGTTCTTGGGTATTAGCCTTGCTTGGCTTGTCGTCGATTGCTGAATGTTTTATAGAAAATCTGGGACCTGTCGTCGATGGTTACGTGAGAGGCATCTCAATTGCATGGAATGGTCCTCGCGAACAGATCAATGATCTTTTTGATGACCGCATGTACGAAACTATGGCAGCACGCCAAGGCGCTTGGGAAATTGCAAAGTCTCATGAGGCCTTGGTGATCCTACTGCTGAGCGCAATTTTTGAGTACCTCACCCGCCGGCGTGGTGAGATTAAGGTGCTTGCAGATGCTATGCAGCGAAGCAGGCGTGGCAAACGGATAGCGCAATGGATGGTCCAATATGAAGACGCGCTGAGCCGACGCACTGACCTATGGAATAGGTCTGAGAAAAATCCATCCAGTTCCGAAACTGGTACCAAACCCACATCTTCACCCGGAAAAAACTCTACAACGCTTCACAACAAGCGCGCCTCAATGCCTCTCTTTGAAGTAGATTGCTTTAAATCAGGCAAGTTGCCGCATTCGAAAATCGACGAATTCAAGCGGCAATTACAAGGGCAAGAAAATGGATTGAATCGTTTGACAGTACGTGAATACCTAGAGAATATAGCCAATCCATTGAAGCGAGACCCTGATGTTGCCCGGCGCGCGCGAAAGGAGCTTGAAATGAGCTTACAAAGAAGATTCCAAAGTGACTTTCTACATCTTGACCCCTTAGAAGCTGAAATCGCCGCGATTAAGAAAGCTAAGGAAACGATGAAAGATCTTGCGGCACTCCATAACCCCGACCTAGTAGCAGGCGGTAAAGATGTCATTGATGACTTTGGAGACCGACAGGTAAACTCCACCATAGGACCTCAATGGAGATCTAGAATTGACAAATTGAAATCAGCTGTTGAACAGGTACCCAGCGCCGAGCGTGAGCGCACGTTCATCAATGTCAGGCTGCATAAATGTTAACCTAATAGGAGGCCTTCATGGACAAGATATTTGCTAGATTTATAGAAAAACTAGGCCAGCCTATATGTCACCAGTACGTGCCCGAAACGAGCATCAAGCGGTATGAGGGAAAACTACCAAAGAAATTGCTGGAATACTGGGCTGAGCATGGTTGGTGTGGCTATGGGAAAGGCATTTTTTGGCTAGTGGATCCGCACGCTTATGAAACTGTGGTCAATGCCTGGCTCGAACCTACAAGCTTCCAGCGCACCGACACTTATCATGTGATCGGACGGAGCGCATTTGGAGACCTTTATCTTTGGGGTGAAAAAACAGGGTTTTCGTTGAAGATCATTAGTTTTCTCTCTCAATGTGTTGTCGATGATTTCGTTCCCACACCAGAACAAATGGATCGTAAGCTGCAAGATTTTTTGCTTTCGCTGGATCGTGAGTCCAATGACTATGCGTCACTCTTCGATGCCGCGCAGAAGAAACTGGGGACCTTGAAGCACGATGAAATGTATGGATTCGTTCCCGCCTTGATGCTGGGAGGATCCAGTGCGCTGGAACATCTCGAGAAAGTAAAAGCGGTCGAACATCTTGTCTTCCTCTCGCAGCTTGCAGCACTTCGGCCTATGGCATTTTGATTGAGCGAAGGGGCTGACAAGCGTGGTCAGCCTCGCTGCATCGCCGACAGACAGAGCGCCGGCCTATCCACCCTGTAGTGGCTGCACATGCCCAATCGCTGGCAAGCCAGCTCTCATAGAACATAAGATATCTTGTTGATTTTGAAATGAATAATTTCAGAATTTTGTGGGCCCTGCGGGCCCAATCGCGGCACAGGGGCCGCACAGGTGACCGAGATAGCCTGTAACCCTGCGGTGGGACTACGGGTGTAGGAGCGGCCCCCGTGCCGCGATGGGCCGCAAAGCGGCCCTAAATCGATCAGCAATAAAGCTCCGGATCCTGCCAGCTACCGTCATGTTCTGCGCGACAGCGCGGCGCCAAGGCGGCAGGCGGATTCCCACCCAGCCCGCATAAAGCCTGCCGATATGCATCCGCTCGGACATCCCCCTGTGGGGCTTGCCCGCGATGGCGTCGACAGCCTCGCTGCATCGCCGACAGATAGAGCGTCGGCCTATTCACTTTGCAGGGGCTGCACAGGCCCAATCGCTGGCAAGCCAGCTCCCACCCAGCCCGCATGAAACCTGTCGGCATGCATCCGTTCGGACACCACCCTGTGGGCTTGCCCGCGATAGCGGCGGCAGCCTCGCTGCACATGTGCAGGCTTTGCAGGCCCTGCGTCGGCGCTCAGCGCAACGCCTCTCTCAGCACCTGGGACAAGGTCGCGTAGACCCCGTCGATCTCGCCCGTCACCAAGCGCATGCGCAGGAAATCGTGCACCAGCCCGTCAAAGGTCTCGCAGCGCACTTCGACCCCCGACCCGGCCAACCGCGCCGCGTACGCCTGGCCTTCGTCGAGCAACGGATCGAAGCCCGCCAGCGCCAGGTAGGCCGGCGCCACGCCTTCGAGCCGCTCGGCGAGCAGCGGTGAGAAGCGCCAGTCCGCACGGTCCTCGGCCTGCCGGGCATAGTGGTCGTAGAACCACTCCAGTGTCTGGCTCTCGAGCAGGTAGCCCTCGCTGAACAAAGTGCGCGACTCGGCGGCGGTCGAGGCGTCGGTCACCGGATAGCACAGCAGTTGCAGCCGTGGCTGGATCGGGCCGTTGCCATGTGCGGCGTCGATCGCCAGGACGGTGGCCAGGGTGGCACCGACGCTGTCTCCGCCGAATGCCACGCGCTCCAAGTCAAGGCCCCAGTCCTGCGCGTTGGCCGCCAGCCAGGCCAGCGCATCGGCCCCGTCGTGCAGCGCCGTCGGGAAACGATGCTCCGGGGCGCGGCGGTAGTCGACGGTCAGCACGGCGCAGGGCGTGCGGGCGCAGAACTCGCGGCAGACCCCGTCATGGGAGGCGATGCTGCCGACCACGAATCCGCCCCCGTGCAGGTAGACCAGCACCGGCAGCGGTTGGTCGGCCGGCTCAGGCGGCAGGTAAAGGCGCAAGGCCAAGGTCTCGCCGTCCCGTGCCAGGCACGTCACGTCCTCGCTGTGCACCTGCGGCCAGGGCCATTGCATGCGCTGCGAGGCCTGTTCGAAAGCCTCCCGCGCTGCCACTGGCGTCAACTGGTGCAAGGCCTGGGCGCGGGCCTGCTCGGGATGGCTGTCGATCACGTCGAGAAAGTCGGCGATCTCGGGGTTCAAAGGCATGATTCGGCTCCCAGGTCAGAGGCGACCCTGTGCGAGGTCTCGGAAGAAACGGCCAGGCGCTCGGCCTGCACCTGCACGCAGTGCTCGGTCAGGCACGTCAAATGCGCCTGGAACGCCGCCATGAGTGCATCGATGGTGCCTCGGCGGAAACGCCTGTGGCTGTAGATGCAGCGGAACGACAGCTGACCGCCGAACACCTGGCCGACCACCTCCAGCGTGTTGGCCAAGCGCGCCTGTTGCGAGAAACTGTCGCCGACGCTTTCCGGCGCCGGCAGGAACAGCGCGTCCTCGGCGTCGAAGCTCTGGTCGAGCTGCCCCAGGTAGTTGAAGGTCACCGGCGCCTGCGGCAGCGCCGCCAGACGTGCCTGGGTGTCGGGGTCGGCCATGTGCCGCAGCACGCCGTAGCCGATGCCCTTGTCCGGCACTTCGCTCAATTGTTGGCGAATGCGCTGGAGCGACGTGCCTGGCTCGTCGAGAGGGGTCAGTCGCACCGGGTACATGCTGGTGAACCAGCCCAGGGTGCGGCTCAGGTCCAGGGTGTCGAACAGGTCTTCACGGCCATGGCCTTCGAGCAGCACCACGGCCGATTCCGTGTCGCCCCACTGGCACAAGGCCTGACTCAGGGCGGTCAGCAACAGGTCGTTGATCTGCGTCTGGTAGGCAGCCGGGGCCTGCTTGAGCAGTCGTTCGGTCAGCTCGGGCGTCAGGCTGAAGGCGGCCTCCTCGCGATGGCACATCAGGTTGCCGCCACGCGGGTTGTCGCAGCGCAATGCTGTCGTCTGACGATCGAGCTGGGCCACCCAGTAGTCCAGTTCGCGCTCGCGCACGGTCGGCGCGTGGGCCGCCAGGTTCGCGGCCCACTCACCGAAGCTGCTGGTGCGCTGCGGCAAGGTCGGTTCGCGTCCTTCCTGGTAGGCCTGGTAGGCCACTGGCAAGTCCTGCAGCAGCACCCGCCAGGACACCCCGTCGACCACCAGGTGATGGATCACCAGCAGCAGGCGCTCCTGGCCATCACCCAAGGTCGCCAGCAACCCCCGGATCAGCGGCCCATGGGCCAGGTCGAGGCTGCGTTGCAGGTCGTTGGCCAGGTCTTCCAGCGCCGCTTCGTCGGCCACCTCGCAGACCCACAGCAAGGGGTCCTGCTCCAGGTGTTTCAGGCAGGTCGACAGGGCTTGATAACGCTGCACCCACTGGCCCTCCTCCTGGGTGAAGCGCAGCCGCAGCGCATCGTGCTGGCCGAGCATGCACGTCAAGGTCTGCGCCAGCGCCTGGGCGTCGAGGGGGTGACGGGCGCGCAGGATCAAGGCCTGGTTGAAGTGCTCCGGTGTGTAAGTCTGCGTCTCGAGGAACCAGGCCTGGATCGGAATCAGCGGGAACGCGCCGTCCAGGGCCATGGCACGCGGCGCGCCGCTGACACGCGAGACCGCCTGCTGGTCGAACAGGTTGGCGATGGTCTGGCAGCGCATCAGGTCGCGCAGCTTCAGCTCACGTGCGAGGTGCGGATGGTTGCGCACGCGCGAGACCACCTGCAGGCTCAGGATCGAGTCGCCCCCCAGTTCGAAGAAGTTGTCGGTGATGCCGACCCGCTCGAGCTGCAGCACATCAGCCCAGATCTCGGCCATCCACTGCTCCTCGGCCGTGCGCGGCGGCACATGGCTGGCCAAATCGAAGGTCGGCTCGGGCAGCGCCTTGCGGTCGAGCTTGCCATTGGCCGACACCGGCAGCTGCGCCAGGCAGATCACCTGCGTCGGCACCATGTAGGCAGGCAAGGTCTCGGCCAGGCGGGCCTTGAGCTGCTCGCCACTGACCGCCTGCGCGGCCACATAGCCGATCAGCTGCTTGCCGGACACGCCGTCACGGGCGACCACCAGCGCCTCGCTGACACCCGGCTGCTGACGCAGGCAGGCCTCGATCTCGCCCAGCTCGATACGGAAGCCGCGCACCTTCACCTGGTGATCCAGGCGCCCGACGTAGTCCAGCACGCCACTGCCGCGCAGCCGCACCAGGTCACCCGAGCGGTACAGCCGCGCCCCCGGCGCCCCGAACGGATCGGGCACGAAACGTTCGGCGGTCAGGCCGGGACGCTGGTGATAGCCGCGCGCCAGGCCCTGGCCACCGATGAACAGCTGCCCGGCGAACCCGGCAGGCAGCGGGTTGAGGTCGTCGTCCAGCACGTGCAGCGAGCGCTGGCCCACGACCCGGCCGATGGGCGCGTAGGCCGCCCCGCAGGGTTCGTCGGGCGCGGCTTTCCACAGCATCGGCGTGACCACGGTTTCGGTCGGGCCATAGCCGTTGACGATGTGCTGCGGGCGCAGCGCCTCGCGCACCTGGGCCAGGGTCTGCTCGGACACGGCGTCGCCGCCCAGGCAGTAGATGCGCACCGCCGGAGCCTGAACGCCACTGCGCTGCACGTACTCGGCCACCTGCTTGAGGTAGGCCGGCGGGAAACAGGCCACGTCGATGCGTGACCGGTCCAGGGCCTCGCAGGTCTGCTGCGGCGTCCACAGCTCGTCGTCGCGCACCACCAGGGTACCGCCCACCGACAGCGTGGTCAGCCAGCGCTCATGGGCCCCGTCGAAGGCGAACGACATGAAGTGCAGCTCGCGGGTGCCGACCGTCATCTGGTACAGCTCGGCGATGGCCTGGCAGTGCATGCTCAAGGGGCCATGACTCACCGCGACGCCCTTGGGCACGCCGGTCGAGCCCGAGGTGTAGATCAGGTAGGCCAGGCTGTCTTCATGCAGCACTGGTGTCACGGCGATCTGAACATCCTCCGGGTACTCGCCGTCTTCTGGATCGACCAGGTCGAGACCGTCCGGCAACGCCAGGCGCTGGCCCAGGTCGGCGCGGCCGATCAGCTGGCGCATGCCGGAATCCTGAATCATGAAGGCCAGGCGTTCGGCCGGGTAGTCCAGGTCCAGCGGCACGTAGGCCGCACCGCTCTTGAACACCGCCAGCAAGGCCACCACCAGGTCCACCGAACGCGCCAGCGCCACGCCCACCGTCACCTCGGGACCCACGCCGCAGGCTTGCAGACGGTGCGCCAGCCGGTTGGCACGCACCTCCAGCTCCCCGTAGCTCAGCGTCTGCCCGGCGCACTCGACGGCGATGGCCTGCGGGCGCTGCGCCGCGTGCCGGGCGATCAGCGCCGGCACGTGCAGGGGCTGATGGCTGGCAGGCGCCGGGGTGCTCCACTGGGCCAACGCCTGGCGTTGAGGCGCGGTCAGACGCTGCAGGTTGCCCAGCCGTTCGCGTGGGCTGTCGAGCATCGCCTGCAGCACGGTTTCCATCAGTTCGCGGATGCCTTCCACCGCCGCCGTGCTGAAGTGGCTGCGCAGGAACAGGTATTCGATCGCCAGGGTCTGGCCAAGGGTCACCGCCAGGTCCATGGGCACGTTGGTGACATCGTGACTGTTCGACGCACCGAAGCGCAGGCCGCCCTGGGCCTGCTCCAGACGCTGGTCGATCGGGTAGTTCTCGAACACGATGATGCTGTCGAACAACGCCTGCCCGCCCTGCCCCGACCAACGCTGAATGTCGGCCAGCGGCGCGTGGGCATGCTCGCGCAGGTCCAGGTTGTCGCTCTGCAGCTGCTGCAGCCACTGATCCAGGGGCTGGGTCGGCTCGACGGTCTGGATGACCGGTAGGGTGTTGATGAACAGGCCCAGCATCTGCTGAGCCTGGGGCAGGCCTTCGGGCCGGCCGGCCACGGTGGCGCCGAACGCCACGCAGCGCTGGCCCGTGTAACGCTGCAACACCAGCAGCCAGGCGCCCTGGATCAAGGTGTTGGCCGTGATCCCGTGCTGACGGCAGTACTGCTGCAGGGCAGCCGTGCGCGTAGCGTCCCACCGGGTGTACAGCGCTTCGTGCCCTGGCAGGTCACCGATCTGCCGGGGGTGTACCGCCTGGCTCAGCCGGGTCGGCGCGTCCAGTGGTTGCAGACGGGTCTGCCAGTAGGCCTGCAACCGCTGCGGATCCTGCGCCTGGAGCCAGCCGATGAAGTCGCGGTAACGGCCGCTGTCGCCACTGATGCGGCCGTGGGCGTAATGCTCCAGCACCTCGCCGAACAGCTGCGAACTGCTCCAGCCATCCATGAGGATGTGGTGACTGGTCCAGATCAAGTGATGGGCCTGGTCGGCCGTGCGCACCAGGGTGAGCCGTTGCAGGGGCACCTGGTCGAGGGCGAAGCCTTGCTCACGGATCTCTTTGGCCAAGGCGTCGAG
>Ga0157363_1002127_pt1 | contig 17231 bp, 15 predicted proteins | sample AttsexASBM1_FD_111477 | JGI IMG/M metagenome (GOLD analysis project Ga0157363, IMG submission 111477) | Fungus gardens microbial communities from leaf cutter ant in Ribeirão Preto, State of São Paulo, Brazil - Atta sexdens ASBM1 | ecosystem: Host-associated > Fungi > Mycelium > Unclassified ... | reverse complement strand
GAGGATTTTTCGAATTCCAATACAGGGTTACATCATGAAACTACGTAGGAAGCGTGTAAAACCTATCGGGCTGGATGACGTCACGATTATCGATGACGCCCGTTTACGTAAAGCCATTACCGCCGCGTCTCTGGGCAACGCGATGGAGTGGTTTGATTTCGGTGTTTATGGCTTTGTGGCGTATGCGCTGGGTAAGGTGTTCTTCCCGGATGCATCGCCAAGCGTGCAGATGATTGCTGCACTGGGTACCTTCTCTGTTCCCTTCCTGATTCGTCCATTAGGCGGTCTGTTCTTCGGTATGCTCGGCGACAAATACGGTCGTCAGAAAATCCTCTCCATCACCATTGTCATCATGTCGATCAGTACCTTCTGTATCGGCCTGATCCCCTCTTATGCCACCATCGGCATCTGGGCACCGATTCTGCTACTGCTGGCGAAAATGGCGCAGGGCTTCTCGGTGGGCGGTGAATATACCGGTGCCTCGATCTTTGTCGCAGAATATTCGCCGGACCGTAAGCGTGGCTTTATGGGCAGCTGGCTCGACTTCGGCTCCATAGCCGGCTTCGTGCTGGGTGCGGGCGTGGTGGTGCTGATTTCCACCGTCATCGGTGAAGCGAAATTCCTGGAGTGGGGCTGGCGTCTGCCGTTCTTCCTCGCGCTGCCGTTAGGCATCATCGGTCTTTATCTGCGTCATGCCCTGGAAGAGACGCCAGCCTTCCAGCAGCACGTTGAGAAGCTGGAGCAAGGCGACCGTGAAGGTCTGCGTGACGGCCCGAAAGTGTCGTTCAAAGAGATCGCCACCAAGCACTGGAAAAGTCTGCTGGCCTGTATCGGTCTGGTGATTGCCACCAACGTGACCTACTACATGCTGCTGACCTACATGCCGAGCTACCTGTCGCATAACCTGCACTACTCGGAAGATCACGGCGTACTGATCATTATCGCCATCATGATGGGTATGCTGTTTGTGCAGCCGGTGATGGGTATGCTGAGTGACCGCTTTGGCCGTCGTCCGTTTATCATCATCGGCAGTATCGCGCTGTTTGCCTTCTCGATTCCGGCCTTTATGTTGATTAACAGCGGCGTGCTGGGGCTGATTTTTGCGGGTCTGCTGCTGCTGGCGGTGATCCTTAACGCCTTTACCGGCGTGATGGCTTCGTCGCTGCCGGCGATGTTCCCAACGCACATTCGTTACAGTGCGCTGGCCAGTGCCTTCAATATCTCGGTACTGATTGCCGGTTTAACCCCGACCTTCGCCGCGTGGTTGGTTGAAACAACCAACAATCTGTATATGCCGGCTTATTATCTGATGGTGGTCGCGGTGATTGGTTTGATCACGGGTATCTACATGAAAGAGACCGCCAACAAGCCGCTGCGCGGTGCCACACCGGCGGCGTCGGATATTGAAGAAGCGCGTGAAATCCTGCAGGAGCATCACGACAACATTGAGCAGAAAATCGAAGATATTGATGAAGAGATCGCTAAGCTCGAGGCGAAACGTAAAAACCTGGTGCAGCAGCACCCGGACATCAACGAGTAATCTTCCCCACTCCCGCCGCCCGGCGGGAGTTTTCGTTTCCGCACACAATCCTTCATCCCCGCTGGCGAAAAGGGGTAAACTGTTGTCACTTTTTTCACCAGCAAAAGTTGTACGAACATGTCTGAATTCAATCTTATCCAGCGTCCAAGAAGACTGCGCAAAAGCGCATCAATGCGTGAAATGTTCCAGGAATCCCACATTAGCCTGAATGATTTGGCCCTGCCGATCTTCGTTGAAGAAGGCGTGGACGATTACGTACCGATCAACGCCATGCCGGGTGTGATGCGTATTCCTGAGAAACGTCTGGCGTATGAAATTGAGCGTATCGCGAAAGCCGGTATTCGCTCGGTGATGACTTTTGGTATTTCTCACCACACCGATGCCACCGGCAGCGATGCATGGAATGAGAATGGCCTGGTGGCGCGTATGTCGCGCATCTGCAAAGACACCGTGCCAGAGTTGATCGTGATGTCCGATACCTGCTTCTGCGAATACACCAGCCACGGTCACTGTGGTGTGCTATGCGATCATGGCGTGGACAACGACCAGACGTTGATTAACCTTGGCAAACAAGCCGTGGTGGCCGCGCAGGCCGGTGCCGATTTCATCGCCCCTTCAGCGGCAATGGATGGTCAGGTGAAAGCCATTCGCCAGGCGCTGGATGCGGCAGGTTTCACCGATACCGCCATCATGTCTTACTCCACCAAGTTCGCCTCATCGTTCTACGGCCCGTTCCGTGAAGCGGCAGGAACGGCATTAAAAGGCGATCGTAAAACTTATCAGATGAATCCGATGAACCGCCGTGAGGCGATTCGCGAGTCGCTGATCGATGAAGCCGAAGGGGCTGATTCACTAATGGTGAAACCGGCGGGCGCCTATCTCGATATTCTGCGTGAGATCCGCGAGCGCAGTACTCTACCGCTGGCTGCGTACCAGGTGAGCGGTGAATACGCGATGATAAAATTCGCGGCGCAAGCGGGTGCCATCGACGAACGTAATGTGGTTCTCGAAAGCCTTGGTGCGATTAAGCGTGCCGGTGCCGACCTGATTTTCAGCTATTTTGCCCTTGATCTCGCCGAGCAAAAAGTGCTCTGATAATCGTTACGCTTGGCAATGGATATCGCTACCGTTGCCAGGCGCTTTATGCCGTTGTGGCAGTAAAACACCAGTGTTGTTGTACCCGAATAATTCAAAAGAAAGAGTAACGCGATGAAAGCACCTGCACTGCCTGCGGACGAAGCGATTCGTCTGGCCCAGTTACGTGCGCTCAACATTCTGCACACGCCTGCAGAAGAGCGTTTTGACCGTTTAACCCGCCTTGCGCGTCGTTTGTTCGGCGTGCCGGTTGCGCTGGTTAGCCTGCTGGAAGAGGACCATCAGTGGTTCAAATCTGTTGCGGGCCAAAGCGCGGCGACCGCACCCCGCAATACGTCGTTCTGTGGGCACGCCATCTTGCAAGATGATGTGATGGTGGTGGAGAACGCCCTCGAAGATGAGCGTTTCCACGATAATCCCCTGGTGAAGGCTGCCGATAACCCCGTGCGTTTCTACGCAGGTTGTCCGCTGCGTACGCCTTCTGGCGCTAAAGTCGGCACGCTATGCCTCGTCGATCATCATGCCCGCGAGTTCAATGAAGACGATATGCATACGCTGCGCGACCTGGCTGCGATGGCAGAAGCGGAGCTGGTGGCGTTTCAAACCGCAACTTCAGATGAACTGACCCAAATCACCAACCGTCGCGGCTTTATGACGCTCGGACAGCTGGCGCTCAATGAGTGTCAGATTAAACAGCTGCCGGCCAGCCTGACCTTCCTCGATCTCGACCGCTTTAAAGCCATCAACGATACGCTGGGCCACCGTGAAGGCGACCGCGCGCTGATGGATTTTGCCGACGCGATGAAGGTGAGCTTCCGTCATGCCGATATCTTTGCCCGTCTGGGCGGCGATGAGTTTGTAGTGCTGTTTAACGGCTTACAGCACGACGATGCCGAAGGTGTGCTGGCGCGCTTTGATCGTTTCCTGCAGAAGCAGACTCAGGACTTGGACCGCCGCTACGCCCTGCACTTCTCTTCAGGCATCGTAGAGTTTGATCCTGACCAACCGCAATCGCTGGAGCAGTTGCTGGAAGGCAGCGATGCGCGCATGTACGAAGCCAAGAACGGCAAGAAAAAACTGGCGCAGTAATGTGAGGGCGTGCCAGGGCACGCCCAATTGCCACATCGGCTGCCATTCCTTACAGCGGACGCGACAGATCGTTAATCAGTGTCTGATTAAACTTTTGCGGTTCTTCCATCTGCGGTGCATGTCCCATGCCCGGGAATTCCACTAACCGCGCGCCAGGAATCATCTTCGCCACCTGCTTGCCCAAAACATTGTAATGACCTAACTGCGCTTTAACCGCAGCGGGGGCGATATCGCTGCCAATCGCCGTGGTATCCGCTGTACCGATCATCAGCGTCGTGGGTACTTTGAGATCTTTGAATTCGTAATATACCGGCTGGGTGAAAATCATGTCGTAAATCAGCGCCGAGTTCCATGCCACCTTCTTGTGGCCCGGTCCGCTGTTCAGCCCCGCCAGCATATCCACCCATTTGTCATACTCCGGTTTCCACTGACCGCTGTAGTAAGTATTTTGCTCATACTTTTTAATGCCAGCCGCACTGAGCTTCAGCTCACGCTGATACCACTGATCCACCGAGCGCCACGGCGCGCCTTTGGCTTTCCAATCCTCCAGCCCAATCGGATTCACTAGCACCAGTTTCTGCGTCTGCTGTGGATACATCAGCGCATAGCGCGTGGCCAGCATCCCGCCGGTCGAATGCCCGACAATCACTGCCTTATCGATACCGAGCTGTTGCAGCAGTTGATGGGTATTCAACGCCAGCTGCTGGAAGCTGTATTGGTAATTGGCGGGTTTCGTCGAACTGCAGAAACCAATCTGGTCCGGCGCAATCACCCGATATCCCTGCTGGCTAAGCGCTTTGATGGTGTCTTCCCAGGTTGCACCACAAAAATTCTTACCGTGCAGTAATACCACCGTTTGACCATTAGCCTGCTGCGCGGGTTTGACATCCATGTACCCCATGCTCAGCGGTTGCTGCTGTGAGGAGAAATTAAAGTGTTCAAGTGGGTAGGGATACTGAAAACCTTCCAACTGCTCGCCATACACATTGGCCGCTAACGCGGAGGTGGTGGGTAGCGCAGCCATCGCCGTCAAAATCACGGCAAGTGACTGTTTTAGCGGGAAACGAAAAGCCATACGCACTGCTCCTGAGCTATGAAAAAACCATCAGTCTGGCACGTTAATCGCCAGTGCGCATTGATGAGGTGTGCCAGCGCCACGTTTTCTCATACTGTTAAGCTCGGCAAAGTGATGGAAAATTTGAGTTAAAAATAACTGGCGTGATTACGCTAAATATTCAACATCGATTCAACAAAAGCGGCCTTAATTTCACTAAAAGCAAGACCAGCCTTGATGACAAATAATAAAACAGCCAATTCCTTATAAAACTTTACGTTAATCGGATGATTGGAAAGATTAATTATTTTACACTGTGTCCAGTTAATGGAGGATCAAAAAGATGCCGCAAAAATACAACGAAGGGGTTATTGATTCGGTGACCAAATGGATTATGGACAATCTGGATCAGCGCTTAAGCATTGATGATATCGCCGTGAAATCGGGTTATTCTAAATGGTATTTGCAGAAATTATTTGCCCGCTATCATAATGAAACGCTGGCACGGTATATCCGTAAAAAGAAACTGGCATGCTGTGTCAGCGAGCTGAAATACAGCAACGCACCGATCATCAGTCTGGCCGTAAAATACCATTTTGAAAGCCAGCAATCGTTCACTCGCTCCTTTAAGCAAGTGATGGGTTGCACCCCACTCTACTGCCGTAAGCGTCAGCTGGGGAGCGAAGCCGAGCAGCAATTGAAAGAGAGCACTGATCCATGCGTGATTTGCCGTAAGCATGGATTTAACAGCAGTGAGAAAATGAAAGAAGTGAGAACGCCAGCGCTGCGCTCAGGTCAATTTCCCTCACGTATTGATTGTGTGATGCGTTAATAATTCGCGTCACTATTTTTCTTTGCAGGATTTGCATAACAACGGATGGTTCGCCATCCGTTGTTAAGAATAGCCCTCATTGGCCACGCTGAAATATTCTTCTCATCAGATAGCCAGTCAAAATGATCCGGGAATAATTTTATCCGTCCTATTTTCAATGCATTCTTATCAATAGGTTGATTTACAAACCATTAATTCACACCCGACCACGAAATGTTTTCCGGTATTGTAACGGAGACGTATTCAAATTCTTTTTAAAATGTCGCCTTAACATTAATGGCGAAGAGAATCCGGCTTTTTCTGCGATCAGCTCAATCGGCTGGTCGGTTTTTTCCAAAAATCGCTGCGCCAATGCCAGACGCTGATTCACTAACCAATCACTGAAACAGCTGCCGGTGGTTTGGTTAAAACGGCGCGTAAAACTGCGACGACTCATCAACGCTCTCTCCGCCAACTGATCCAGCGTGAGGGCCAGCTGCAAATTTTCGGTGGCCCAACTGAGCGCCGACATAAATCGATCGTTGCCCGCCGAGTGATAGACCGGCTGCTCAATATATTGTGCCTGGCCGCCCTGCCGATGCGGCGGTACCACCAGCATGCGCGCCACACTGTTGGCCACATCCACTCCACACTGTTCACGCACCAGATGCAGGCAGCAATCGATACTCGCTGCAGTGCCCGCCGAGGTTACAATCTGCCCTTCGTCGATATACAACACGTCACGGTCAATCGTCACATCGGGGTAAAGCCGTTCAAAATCACTCATCCAACGCCAGTGTGTCGTGGCGCGCTGCTGATGCAGCAATCCCGCCGCTCCTAACACAAAGGCGCCCAGACACAAGCCCACAATCTGTGCACCGCGCTGTGCAGCCTGCTGTAACGCTGCGATTAGCGCTGCAGGCGGAGCCACCCCGGGATCGCTCCAGCTTGGCACCACCACCATATCGGCCTGTGCCAGTTGCTCCAGTCCATGTTCCGCCACAATGGAAAAGCCGCTGTTGGTTTTCAACGGGCCGGGATGGGTGGCGCAAATCATCAGCTGGTAGAATGGCATACCACTGTCGCTTTCCGCTTTGTCGAACACCGCGCAAGGCACTGACAGGTGAAACGGAATGATGTCGTCGAACACCACCACACCGACATTAATCGGTACATCTGTGCGCGCGGTTTTTGGCGCAAAGTGAACGTTTTTTGTCATCCGCCGTACTCCTTCACTGTCGGTTAAATCGCCATACTGCTGAGCATCGGAGGTCAGCCTGGCCTCTGGCATTCGCTCACTGACAAAGGATTATCATCGATGAAAAACATGATTGCTTCAGGAACTTTAGCGCTGGCTATGGCCATTTCCGGCAATGCATTTGCGGAAGACCGTCAGGCCAGTAAGGCACCAACGATTCGCACGCTTAGCGGTGCCACGGCTACAACGCAACTCACGGCCAAACAAACGGCAGTTATCGTCATTGATATTCAGAATGAATACTTCCCAGGCGGCAAGATGCCGATCCCAGATGGTATGCAAGCCCTGCAAAACAGCAAACGTATTGTGGAACATGCCCACAGAAATGGGATGCCGGTCTTCTTTGTACAGCATCTTGGCGCGGCAGATGGTCCGCTGTTCGCTAAAGGCAGTCGCTTTGCTGATTTCCACAAGGATTTACAGCCGGGTAAAAATGACCGCGTTATTGCTAAAGCCACCCCCAGCTCCTTCGTCGGCACTGACCTGCAACAGCAGCTGGATGCGCTCGGCATCAAACAGCTGATTATCACTGGCCTGATGACTCACATGTGCGTGTCATCCACCGCACGTGATGCCGTACCACTTGGCTACGCGGTGATCATCCCGGAAGATGCCACCGCAACGCGCGATCTGGCGACCTGGGATAACAAAGTAGTCGATCACAAGGTGCTGCAGCAGAGCGCATTAGCTGGTGTTGCCGATGTGTTTGCCGAGATCAAAACCACCGACGCGGTATTAGCGCTGCCGCTGCATTAATCACTGCACCGCTTTACCGGGTAATAACTTTTCCGACATCACCTTGCGGCAGGACAAACTTTCCTGCCGCGCCTGTTGCTGCTGCTCCGCCGTCAAATCCTGCCACACTGTTTGCAGATGTTCTGCCAGACCCGACTGGAAATGGATTTTCTGCAACGCGTAATCGGAATTACTGCCTTCAATGATCTGCTGCATCGCCTGCGGTGAATGGTCGCGCCCGTCATGCGTCAGAGTGCAGAACGTGGCGATGTAATAGCCTTTGTCTTCATCGCTATAGTGCGGCATCAGCCACCAGACAGCCGCGCTGATGACGATAAGCACGGGCAGAAGGAATTTGAGTTTGAACATGGAATCATGGGCCTGTTGGAAAAAACGCGGCGATCTTAACAGATTCATCGGTTAACAGCCCTTAAACACCCACGGCAACGGCACGGCAAGTGAACGCCGCCTGCGTATTCTCTTAAAGTAACGTTTTCAGAGTTTATTTATTGAGCAGTTCGGCGCTGTTTGTTAATTTTGAGCCACTTTTCGCGCCATTCGCGCTTCATCGTGCCCGCTGTCACAGGGCCAGTTTTTCGCCCTAAAGCGGCAGAAGCTGGGAGAGCGGCCGACAGGGTTACAGGAATGATCATGTCCAACCATAAGCTTAAAATGCATTTGATTTCGCTGGCGTTGCTGGCGGAAAAAAAGCTGACCACACGCAAACGCCTTCCCGCCTATCACGCCGCAGCCGAACAGGATATTAACCTGCAGGGTCGTGCTAATCCGCCTGCGCCCATTCCGCGTCAGGTTTGGATGTACTGGGAAAGTGAAAAGCTCCCGGCTGAAGTCCAGATTTTTGTCGATAAGATTGCCCGTGAAAACCCTGGCTATGCGTTGACGGTAATCAACAATCTCAATCTGCATGACTATTTACCAGACCTGAAGTTTGTCCACGCGGGGATGCGGGCTTCGCACAAAAGCGATGTGATTCGCCTGGAGCTGCTGCATCGTTATGGCGGAATCTGGATGGATGCCACCATTATCCTCAATCGCAGCCTCGATGAGCTGTTAGCGGTGAATGCGGATGAGCGTTATGACCTGGTGGCTTTTTATCGCGAGGAATCCACCCGCGACCGCGCTTATCCGGTTATGGAATCCTGGTTTCTCGCCGCGCCGAAAAACAATGCCTTTATCGGCCGCTGGCTGCACTGCTTCCGTCCGATTGTGGAGTTAGGCTCTGAAGCCTTCTTCCAGCAATTATTGGCGCTGCCGAACTACGACACAATTCTGCAGGGCATCAAGACGCCGGATTATCTGGTGGTTTATATCGCTCAGCAGCAGGCGCTGCGGGAAGAGAATCACTACAACTTCTACTTACGCAAAGCGGAAGCCGGTGCGTTATTGTATCAAACGCTGAGCGGCTGGCGTCCGGTGAAGCTGAGCCGCATGCTGATGGTGGACGCTTTACCGGAGGTGTTGCCACCGGTGTATAAGCTCACCAGCTTTGACCGCAAATATATCGCGACGCATCTGAAGTATGGCGTGGTCAACAGCGATAGCCTGCTGGGGCAAGTATTGCTGCACGACCAGCCGAAAAACCTGACACCTGCAGTGACGCCGTTCCGCAGAGCCAGGCATTAGCGCTGCAACCTCAGCATAAAGCTGAACCTCGTATTCGCGCACTGGCGTCGCCTTTGATGGCGACGTGATAACTCACAGCGCCTGCGCACACGCCCAGGCTGAACTCCACGCCCACTGGAAGTTGTATCCGCCGAGCCAGCCGGTGACGTCCACCACTTCACCAATAAAATACAAACCGGGCACATCGCGCGCTTCCATGGTTTTGGAGGAGAGTTGCGTAGTATCGACGCCGCCCATCGTCACTTCGGCAGTGCGATAACCTTCGGTGCCATTCGGCTGCACGCGCCACTGATGCAACGTGGTGACCAACTCGGCCTGCTGCTTGCTGTTGAGCTGCTTCAGCGTCACATCCGGGATCTGCTTCAGCTCCTGTAGCACTTCCACCAGGCGCTTCGGCAAAATTTTCGCCAGACTGTTTTTCAGGCTGAGGTTCGGATGCGCCTCGCGCTGCACGTTGATGAATTCTTCCAGTGAGGTTTCCGGCGACAGGTTAATGGTGACAAACTCACCCGGCTGCCAGTAGCTGGAGATTTGCAATACCGCCGGACCCGACAAACCGCGATGGGTAAACAGCATCGCTTCTTTAAACAGCGTGCCATCCTGCGCGGTGATGGTGGTGGGCAATGACACACCCGATAAGGTATGCAGCTGCTCAAGCAGTGGCTTATGCAGCGTAAACGGCACCAGGGCTGCGCGCGTCGGGAACACTTTCAAACCAAACTGCTCGGCCACTTTATACCCGAATGGTGTCGCGCCCAGACCCGGCATCGATAAGCCACCGCTGGCGATCACCAATTTCTCAGCCTGCACCTCGGAGCCATTCAGTTGCAGCCTGTAGCCGTTTTCATCGCGCGTCACGCTCAGCACTTCACTGCGCAAGCGCAACGTAACCTGCCCGTCTTCGCACTCTTTTAACAGCAAATCCACGATCTGCTGCGCAGAATCATCGCAGAACAACTGGCCGAGGGTTTTCTCGTGATACGCAATCTTGTGGCGATTCACCAGATCGATGAAGTCCCACTGGGTGTAACGCGCCAATGCCGACTTACTGAAATGCGGGTTGTGCGAGAGATAGGCGGCCGGTTCGGTGTACATATTGGTGAAGTTACAGCGGCCACCACCGGACATCAGGATTTTACGTCCCGCCTTTTTGCCGTTATCCAGCAACAGCACACGACGACCCAACTGCCCTGCCTGCGCCGCACAGAACATGCCGGCAGCGCCTGCACCTATTACGATAACGTCAAACTTGTCCACAGTGCTTAATCCACATAATTGAAAGGCGGTGATTGTAGAGATCTGCGGCATTTCGCGCCAGCGTCAAAAAAATGCCGTAAATGTGTCATATTGTAACTCGCTTATTTTTCAGTCTTTTTACCTTGTCTGATGGGGTTTGTGGCAATTTTAAGACAAAAAAGGACTATATTTTCCTTTCACATCATGCGGGTTGTCGCCGATAATGCGCCGCGTTCATGTCCTCCAAAAAATGGCGTAACGTTTATGCTACATCTGTTCGCTGGTCTTGACCTCAGTACCGGCCTGTTTTTGGTTATCGCTCTGCTGTTTGTATTGTTCTATGAGGCAATCAACGGTTTCCACGACACTGCTAACGCAGTCGCTACCGTCATCTATACCCGCGCGATGCGGGCGCAATTGGCGGTTGTGATGGCGGGTGTTTTCAACTTCTTAGGCGTTTTGCTGGGCGGCTTGAGCGTGGCTTATGCCATCGTGCATATGCTGCCAACTGATTTACTGCTGAATGTGGGTTCCGCTCACGGCCTGGCCATGGTGTTCTCCATGCTGCTGGCAGCCATCATCTGGAACCTTGGCACCTGGTATCTGGGTTTGCCTGCGTCCAGTTCTCACACCCTGATTGGCGCCATTATCGGTATTGGTCTCACCAATGCGCTGATGACCGGCACCTCGGTGGTTGATGCCCTCAACCTGCCGAAAGTCATTAATATCTTCCTGTCACTGATCCTGTCGCCGATTGTCGGCCTGGTGATTGCGGGCTCGCTGATTTTCATCCTGCGTCGTTACTGGAGCGGAACCCCTAAACGTTCGCGCATCCACATGACGCCCGCTGACCGTGAAAAGATCGATGGCAAGAAGAAGCCACCGTTCTGGACGCGTATTGCCTTGATCGTTTCGGCGATTGGCGTGAGCTACTCCCACGGTGCGAACGATGGTCAGAAAGGCATTGGCCTGATTATGTTAGTGCTAATCGGTGTTGCGCCTGCGGGTTTCGTGGTCAACATGAATGCCTCAGGCTATGACATCACCCGTACTCGCGATGCGGTCAATCATCTGGAACAGTATTATCAGCAGCACAGCGATTCACTCACCCATATCGTCCAGATGGCGCCGCCTGCGGTGCCAACGCCGGAAGAGTCTGTGGGCGGGCCGCATGAGTTCCATTGCGACAGCAGTCGTGCGCTGCAGGCTATCGATCGTGCACAAGTGTTGCTGACCAATCTGAACAGCTATGACCAACTGACGGTGGATCAGCGCAGCCAGATGCGTCGCCTGTTGATGTGCGTCTCGGACACGGCCGATAAAGCCGCGAAACTGCAAGAGACCACTCCGGACGATAAGCGCTTCCTTAACAAGCTGAAGGGCGATTTGCTGGGCACCGTCGAGTACGCGCCGATCTGGATCATCATGGCTGTGGCGTTAGCGCTGGGCATTGGCACCATGATTGGCTGGCGTCGTGTGGCAACCACCATCGGTGAGAAAATCGGTAAGAAAGGCATGACCTACGCGCAGGGCATGTCAGCACAGGTGACCGCTGCGGTGTCGATTGGGGTTGCCAGTTATACCGGTATGCCGGTTTCCACCACGCATATCCTGTCATCGTCCGTTGCCGGTACCATGCTGGTGGATGGCGGTGGCTTGCAGAGCCGCACCATTAAAAATATCGCCATGGCGTGGGTGTTTACCCTGCCGGTGTGTATTGTGCTGTCAGGTTCGCTCTACTGGATCGCGCTGAAAATTATCTAAGCTGCTATCAGCAAACAAGAGGGCGACGGTTCAACACTGGTCGCCCTTTTTTATTGCCGCTGTTTAGTGCCAGATCGCCAGACCAACCAGACTCACCACCACCAAAAAACAGAGCCCGCTGGTCAGGACAAACTGCCTGCGTACGCGCTCGCAGCGGCGAATAAATTCGTCGTCGTGATGATCGCGATAGCGTTTATCCCAGATATAACGCACCAGTCGCACCTGCTTGCTCGGCTGACCATGAGACGTGAAGAAACCTGCCCCATCCACATATTGATACAGCAGCGGATCGCAACCGCGCAGCACAGCCAATAGCGAGCGCAAAGAAGAGAAGTAGCGCGCCATATTCACCAGACAAACCACACACAGAGCCCAAAAAAGCGCGATAGTGCTGATCATGTTCCCCTCCCAGCTGGAGCCGCAATGACGTCGAAGGCAGCGGGGAAATGCTGTAGACGCCCCACGGGAAATTAACCAGCCACAGATGAATCGAATTGCATTGTTGTTATGCGAACCCGAGCGCGTTACCCAGACGGCAGTGGCACTCATTTTCAGTGTAGGAGATCTGTTCAATTTTTTTCCAGCGATGATTTTCGTTCACCGCGAGTGAAAATTGCGATAGCGCTTGATCTTCCTCACAAGCGAGCCGTGGATTGCAGCATTTGTTAACAACTCTGGCTATACTCAGGTCATAACAACAGAACGCCTGCAGGGCATAAATTGTGGTTGGTGGCGCTTCATCGCTGTTTCGCGCAAAGGATTTCGCTCGCCGAGCGGCGGGAATTCAGGTAGCCCCAGAATCTTGAGAAGGAGTTTTATCATGGCTTATAAACACATCCTGATTGCAGTAGACCTTTCCCCGGAAAGCCAGTTGCTGGTTGATAAAGCCGTTTCACTGGCCCGTCCTTATGATGCAAAAATCTCGCTGATCCACGTTGATGTGAATTACTCAGACCTCTACACCGGGCTGATTGACGTCAATCTGGGCGACATGCAGAAACGCATTTCTGAAGAGACGCACACCGCGCTGAAAGAACTTTCTACCAACGCCGGTTATCCGATCAGTGAAACCCTGAGCGGCAGCGGCGATCTCGGCCAGGTGCTGGTGGATGCGATTAAGAAATACGATGTGGATTTAGTGGTCTGTGGCCACCATCAGGATTTCTGGAGCAAGCTGATGTCATCAGCGCGCCAGCTGATCAACACCGTGCATATCGATATGCTGATTGTGCCGCTGCGTGACGAAGAAGACGAATAAAAACAGGGCCAGTAATGGCCCTGTTTTTTTGGTAGCGGCGTAATACATCGCGCGTCTTTAAAGCCCGCGCGATAAATCACGCCGCAACGCCATTATGCAGAATCATACCAATGGCGGATAAATATCAAAGCGATGGCTTTTGGTGACCACTGCCGATTGGGTTGCCACTCCCGCTAACGGCGGCGCGTAATCCGGGCGTTTCACCACAATGCGCTTCTTCGCCAGACGACGAGCGGGTTCCAGCAGCGCATCGGCATCCTCATCGGGTCCCACCAGCGACTGAAACACCCGCATCTCCTTCTTCACCATCGCGCTCTTTTGACGATGGGGATACATCGGATCGAGATACACCACATCTGGCGCGGGCGTGATATCACTCAACGCCTGCTGACTCACCACATGCAGCAGCGTCAGACGTTCGCGCAGCCAGCCGCCAATCTCCGCATCTTCATAGCCACGACGTAAGCCATCATCCAGTAATGCTGCGACCACAGGATGACGTTCCAGCATGCGCACCCGGCAACCCAGCGCCGCCAGCACAAAGGCATCTCGCCCCAATCCTGCCGTGGCGTCGATCACGTCCGGCAAATAGCCACCTTTGATGCCCACCGCTTTCGCCACCGCCTCGCCGCGACCGCCGCCAAACTTGCGGCGATGCGCCATAGCTCCGGTGACAAAATCCACAAAGATGCCACCCAGTTTAGGCTCATCCAGTTTGCGCAGCTCAAGGCGCTCCGGCGTCAGCACCAGGGCCATTACGGCCTGATCGTCATGCTGTAAGCCCCAGCGCTGCGCCAGATGTAATAAGGCGCCGTCTCCGGCGCCTGATTCATCGATTAAACCGATTTTCACAAGCAGGCTTATCCCTGAATTCCGTAGTGTTCCAGCATCGCATCCAGCTGTGGTTCACGGCCACGGAAACGTTTGAACAGCTCCATTGGCTCTTCGGAACCGCCGCGCGTCAGGATGTTGTCGAGGAACGACTGGCCGGTTTCACGGTTGAAGATGCCCTCTTCTTCGAAGCGCGAATAGGCATCCGCCGCCAGCACGTCGGCCCACAGATAGCTGTAGTAACCTGCGGCATAACCGCCGGCGAAGACGTGGCTAAACGCATGCGGGAAGCGGCCCCACTCCGGGCTTGGCACCACGGCAACCTGTTTCTTCACTTCACGCAGGGTTTCGAGGATTTGCGCACCTTTTTCCGGATTGAACTCGGTATGCATACGGAAATCGAACAGGCCGAACTCCAGCTGACGCAGGATAAACAGCGCCGCCTGATAGTTCTTCGCTGCCAGCATTTTATCCAGCAGATCTTTCGGCAGCGGTTCGCCGGTCTCGTAGTGGCCGGAGATAAACGCCAGCGCGTCCGGCTCCCAGCACCAGTTTTCCATAAACTGGCTTGGCAGCTCGACCGCATCCCACGGCACACCGCTGATACCCGACACGCCCGGCGCTTCGATGCGCGTCAGCATGTGGTGCAGGCCGTGACCAAACTCGTGGAACAAGGTGGTGACTTCATCGTGGGTAAACAGCGCGGGCTTGCCCTGTACCGGACGGTTGAAGTTACAGGTGAGGTACGCGACCGGCTTCTGCAGGCTGCCATCGGCTTTACGCATCTGGCCGACGCAATCGTCCATCCACGCCCCGCCACGCTTGTGTTCACGCGCATACAGATCGAGGTAGAAGCTGCCGCGCAGCTCGCCGCTTTCATCAAACAGGTCGAAGAAGCGCACATCTGGATGGTACACATCCACGTCTTTACGCTCTTTGGCGGTGATGCCGTAAATGCGTTTCACCACTTCAAATAGGCCGCTCACCGCACGCTCTTCCGGGAAGTACGGACGCAGTTGCTCATCGCTGATGGTGTAGAGATGCTGTTTCTGCTTCTCGCCGTAGTAAGTGAGATCCCACGGATTCATCTCGTCAACGCCAAACTCTTTTTTGGCGAAGGCGCGCAGTTGCGCTAACTCTTTCTCACCCTGCGGACGCGCACGTTTGGCGAGATCGGTCAGGAAGTCGATCACCTGAGCCGGGTTCTCAGCCATCTTGGTCGCCAGTGATTTGTGCGCGAAGGAGTCAAAGCCCAGCAGCTGTGCCAGCTCGTGACGCAGCGCCAGCTCTTCGGCCATGATCGGGCCGTTATCCCATTTGCCGGCATTCGGGCCCTGCTCAGAAGCACGCGTTGAATAGGCGCGGTACATCTCTTCGCGCAGCGCGGCGTTATCGCAATAGGTCATGACTGGCAGATAGCTTGGGATATCCAGCGTCAGCAGCCAGCCTTCTTGTTCTTTGGCTTCGGCCTGCGCTTTGGCCGCAGCCAGCGCGCTTTCTGGCATGCCCGCCAGATCGGCTTCATCGGTGATCAACTTGCTCCAGCCCATGGTGGCGTCGAGCACGTTGTTGCTGTAGGTCGAACCCAGTTCAGACAGGCGCGCGGCGATTTCGCCGTAGCGCTTCTGCTTCTCTTTATCGAGACCGATACCGGAGAGTTCGAAATCACGCAGTGCGTTATCCACCGCTTTCTTCTGTGCGATATCCAGCGCGGCATAGCTGTCGCCCTGTTTCAGATCGCGATAAGCCTGATACAGGCCTTCGTTCTGTCCCACCCAGGTGCTGTATTCTGACAGCAGCGGCAGTGTCTGCTCGTAAGCTTCACGCAGTTCCGGGCTGTTCTTCACCGAATTCAGGTGGCTCACCGGCGAGAAAATACGGCTCAGACGGTCATCCACTTCTGCCAGTGGCTGCACTAAATTGTCCCAAGTGTAAGGTGCACCCTGTGCTACAACGCGTTCAACTTCAGCGCGGCAGTTATTCAGCGCTTCAGTCACAGCAGGAACCACGTGCTCAGGCTTGATCGCGGAAAACGGGGGTAGCGTGTAAGGGGTGAGTAACGGATTGGTCATAAGCGCAGTCCTTTCTTCATGGAGTGGGGGTGGCGCGCAATAGCGCGACGCAATCTTTCTAACATGCGGTCAGTGAAGGTGAAAATCAATGCTACTGAGAATGGACCCGTAAAGAAAAAAGCGCGAGCGCCGAAACGTCAGCAATTTTTACGCAGCGCGGCTATAATCGCGCCACACACGATGTTTTTATCTCCTTTGATCCAACCGCGGACCCCTCTTTTTTATGCTGAGTTATCGCCACAGTTTTCATGCCGGCAACCATGCCGACGTGCTCAAACATACCGTTGAAAGCCTGATCCTCACCGCACTGATGGAGAAGGAAAAACCGTTTCTCTATCTGGATACCCACGCCGGTGCCGGACGTTACCAGCTGAGCGGAGAGCACGCCGAGCGTACCGGTGAATATCTGGAAGGCATTGCGCGCATCTGGCAGCAGCCGGACGCGCCAGAACTGCTGAAGCCTTATCTGACGGCCGTTCGCAACCTCAACCCGCATGGCACCTTGCGCTACTACCCAGGCTCGCCGCTGATCGCCCGCTATCTGCTGCGTGAAGAGGACAAGCTGGAGCTGACCGAACTGCACTCCAGCGACTATCCGCTGCTACGTTCCGAATTCAGCAAAGATGCCCGTGCACGCGTAGCGCGTGGCGACGGCTATCAGCAGTTAAAAGCCAAACTGCCTCCGCAGAGCCGCCGTGGACTTATTCTGATCGATCCGCCGTACGAAATGAAAAGCGATTATCAGGATGTGGTGAAAGGCATTCAGGAAGGCTACAAACGCTTTGCTACCGGTGTGTATGCGCTGTGGTATCCGGTGGTGCTGCGCCAGCAAATCAAACACATG
>Ga0157363_1002126_pt1 | contig 17238 bp, 12 predicted proteins | sample AttsexASBM1_FD_111477 | JGI IMG/M metagenome (GOLD analysis project Ga0157363, IMG submission 111477) | Fungus gardens microbial communities from leaf cutter ant in Ribeirão Preto, State of São Paulo, Brazil - Atta sexdens ASBM1 | ecosystem: Host-associated > Fungi > Mycelium > Unclassified ... | reverse complement strand
GACGCCTCTTTTTTGGCACCGTCGAAGATGACGCGCGTGCCGCCAATAATGACGCCGGCGCAGGCATTCGTCAGCGACGCTGTGAGAGCCGCGGCAATCAGCAAGGTTTTGCTAATAAAATTCATTTCATACCTCAAAAACAGGGGGCAACGAATGCCCCCCTTCAGCGCGGGCAGGCGCGAGCGCAGATTACTTAGTTATAAACAACGGAGAAGTTAGCAACAGAGTTAGCAGGACCGGCAGTCACCGATGACGCCGTTGAAATATACTGAGCATAAAAATTCAGCGTATTGTCAGCCGTGCTGCTCAAGGCGTAGCTGTAGCTGTTACTTCCGTGCAGCGGCAGGTCTGCCTTATCTGCGGTCATCAGGTTTATGGCAACGCCGGTAGCCGCACCTGCGACGGACGTATCGATAGCCAGCAGGCTGGCGTTGGTGAGGTCAGGCGTACCGTCAAAGCGTACTTTGGCATTCGTCACCGTCACCGGGCAGTTTTTCAGCACGATGTCGAACTTCGTGGCCGCCGTTCTTGCGCCTGTTGTTGGAAATTCTGTTTTATTGTAATCGCCCAATACCACAACCTGGTTCTGGGAGGCCACGTCCACGTCACAGGCAGTATCCAGAATATTGCCGTTAAAATTAACGGTTCCTGCCGCGGCAAAAGCATTGCCCGTCATTAGCGCAGAAGCGGTTGCGACCAAAGCAACGATAATGTTCTTTTTCATTTTCTTCATTTTCCTGTTTCCTCTATCACTTTATTTATTATTGAAATTCACGCAGCAGAAAAACCATAAAAGAATGCACGATGATTCTTTTATACACGGCTCACTAAATTAAAGGTCCTACTGGCTGATTAAAATTTATATAATCATTTTATTGAACACAACCTGTTTCATGGTCTAGCTGTAGACTCAAATTTAACGTACATGCAACAAACTGCTCCCCTCTTTTTATTCACGACCTCCATGAGTCTATTTTTAGACCTGAATACCAACAACCCTTAATTCAATGAGTTATATAAAAACAGAGGTTAAGTCTACTTTTAGACCTGCCCGGAACATTCCCTGAGTCATTCATTTTCAAGATAATTCAGCCAGAAGATCAAAAAATGATCATGTACGCAGGAGTGAGGTATCATATGAATACGCGTCTAACCGCCCCCCTTAACAATAATGACTCTTCGGTGCTTGAATTAAAGCCTTTTCCGCATATTGAAGCACTGATGAAAGACGTACTCCCTGCTGCAGACAGAATGATTATCAGTCGCGGGGAAGCCGTGCATTATTATAAGGATGATATACGCCAGTGTTTTTTACTTTTACAAGGTAGCGTGGCGTTACATCGCCGTGGCGATGGTATTGTATTAAACTCAGAATCAGCCCCTTTTATTCTTGGCGTTAGCAGTCAATTTTCTACGGAGCATCTGTATGTCCGGGCGCTGGAAACCTCAGAAATCGCCAGGGTTTCACTGGATCGTTTCAATCAGATTGTCTCGCAACAGGATCTCTGGGAGCATTTTTCAAAGCTGCTGATTTACACCGCTTCCCGGGTATATGAGCATTGTGCGCAGATATCGCAGATGTCAGCCTACGACATCATCCGTTTTCAACTGGTTGAGCTAATGCAGGAGCCGGAGGCGATTCGGCAAAATATTACGGCGGCGACCTATATCAAAAGCCGAACCTATCTTTCACGCAGCGGTATTATGCGGATTCTGGCCGAACTGCGGACCGGAAAGTACATCACCATGGAACGTGGCGTCCTGCTTGATATCCACCATCTGCCACGAAAGTACTGACAGCAAACGTGCCTGCGGCGAGGAGTAACGCTATAATTAGACAGGTCATTATCAATGGTTAGCGGCTATGTCCCCTTCAGAAAAAACTCACCGTGGTTCTCCCTACGCACAAGAGCTAATTCAACACCTACAGCCTTATTGCACAACGCGCAAAATGGGCCGTGGCGAACAGCTGGATCTCCAGGTTAACGGTCAGGGTTTCTGCTATTTGATCCTGGAAGGGACCATCGCCGTTTATCGCCGCAGCGACAATATGATGCTTTCAACGGCGCGCAGCCCCGCCCTGTTTGGCCTGGCGAACCTGACGGATATTTACTTCAACGACTACCTGAAGACGGTAAGCCCATGCGTGATCGGCGTGCTTACCACCGCGCAGGTGGGGGAAATTATTAAAGAGAAAGCGCTGTGGGGACTTCTCTCGAACCAGCTGATGTTTGTTTATAATCGGCTCTACCACAACGTGATGCCTCAGGGTGCCCCCACGGCGTATGAGATGATCCGCCAGCAGCTTATAAAGCTGATGGAGGAAGACAACGCTTACAGAGAGAGCGTGACGGCGGAACGTTACATCCGTGATAAAACTCAGCTTTCCCGCAGCGGCGTCATGCGCATTCTGGCTGATTTAAAAACGGGGGGATTTATTGAAATGGAAGAAGGTCGGCTAATGAAGATCCACAAACTCCCTGCCAAATACTGAATTCGAAAGACAAAAAAGGCCGCAGTCGCGGCCTTTTTACCCACACTCAATGGACGTGAACGCCCAACCGCCAGGCAAAGTAGATCTCTTCTTTCAGTTCGTTAGAAGAGAGCGCCAGCAAATCTGCAAATTCCAGCTCAAGCTGTTTCAGCTTTTTCAGGTACTGCGCCGGAGACAGGTTGCTCTTATCGCGACGTATATATTCAATTGCCAGCTGCGTTGGGGTTATTTCAGTATCCATGATGTCCTCGCTTATGTACAAAACCTGACCAGTATATCACAGAAGGCTGGCTAGATTTTGACCAAAGGCAAAACTTCTGGAAACTTTACACCACCGCCGTCGTCAGCCTGGACGAACAGCACAGGCGATCCTGCTCGTCGAGAATATCGATCTGCCACACCTGATGGCGGCTTCCGGCGTGAAGCGCGCGGCAAATGCCGCGCACGCGCCCGCTGCGCACCGAGCGAATGTGGTTGGCGTTAACCTCCAGGCCCACTACCTTGTGCTCTCCTTCGGTGCATAAATAGCCCGCCACCGAACCCAGCGTTTCAGCCAGCACGACGGAGGCCCCGCCGTGCAGTAAACCAAACGGCTGATGGGTACGGCCATCGACGGGCATTGTCGCTTCCAGCTCGTTCTCGCCAATGCGGGTAAACTGAATATCCAGCAGACCTACCATGTTCCCTTCGCCCATGGCATTTAGCGCCTGAAGCGTCACTGCACGTTTCCAGATCATCCGATAATCTCCAGTAAAGCCTGTAATGGGTGGCGTACGCCGTTACCTTCCACGCGCTTCACCTGGCTGCGGCAGGAGTAGCCGGTTGCCAGACAGCGGCTGCGCGGCAGGCGCTGCATCGCCTGGTGCCACGACAGCTCGTATATGCCAAGCGAGCTGGCGTGGTTTTTGACCTCATGTCCGTAGGTTCCCGCCATACCGCAGCAGCCCACGCTGACGCTCTCAAGCTTCGCGCCGAAGCGAGCGAAAATCGCCGCCCACTGCGCAGGCGCGCCCGGCAGCGCCGTCACCTCGGTACAATGGCCAAACAGATACCACGGCTCACCGCTGACGTCCCGGGAGGCCGTGTCCTGCAGCGCAGCAGGCAGCCACTCGTGCACCAGCATGACGTGGAAATCGCCGCGTTTGTCGCCCAGCGTTTGCTTGTACTCATCGCGATAGCACAGCACCAGCGCCGGATCGACGCCGACCATCGGTACCCCAAGCTGCGCCACGCGATTCAGGAAGTCAGACGTTTTCTGCGCGGTTTTCGCAAAGCGGTTCAGGAACCCTTTAATGTGCTGGGCCTTACCATTGGGTGAAAACGGCAGCACCACCGGCTGATAATCCAGCTTTTCGGCCAGACGGACAAAATCGGCCACCACCTGCGCGTCGTAGTAGCTGGTGAACGGGTCCTGTACCACCAGCACCACCTTCGCCTTTTGCTCAGGGCTTAACGCCTCAAGCTGCTCCAGCGTCATGTTCGCAGAGCGATGCCCCACCAGCTGGCGCTGCAGAGACGGCACCGACAGCAGCGGAAGGTCCACCATGCCGATATGTTTTTCGGAAAGTTTGCGCACCAGCGGCTGGTTGATAAAGAAGTTAAAAGTCTTCGGCGCGCGCGCCATCAGCGGAGCGTAGCTTTCCACCGTCGCCACCAGATGGTCGCGCATCGGGCGCAGATAGCGCGTGTGGTAGAGCTGCAGGAAGCGCGAGCGGAATTCCGGCACGTCGATTTTGATCGGACACTGGGTTGAACAGGCCTTGCAGGCCAGGCAGCCGGACATCGCATCCTTCACTTCGTGCGAGAAATCGTATTCGCCTTTGTTCGCGTGCCAGCTGTTGCGGGTGCGTTCGATAAGCGAGCGCAGGCTGGCGCGTTTTTCCGGCAGTTCCTGCTCGAGCTTCAGCGGATCGACTCCGCGATCGGCGAGCAGGCGCAGCCATTCGCGCACCAGCGTGGCGCGCCCTTTTGGCGAGTGAATGCGGTTGCTGGTGATTTTCATCGACGGGCACATCGGGCTTTTCACGTCGAAGTTGAAGCACAGGCCGTTGCCGTTACACTCCATCGCGCCGCGCCAGGAGGAGCGTACCGCGATCGGGATTTGCCTGTCATAGGTGCCGCGCTTGACGGCGTCGACCTGCAGCATCGGCGCATCGACGCCCTCAGGCGGGCAAATTTTACCCGGGTTGAGGCGGTTGTCCGGGTCGAAGGCCGCTTTAATCTTGCGCAACTCGCCGAAAAGCTGCTCGCCGAAGAACGCCGGGCTGTACTCCGCGCGGAACCCTTTCCCGTGCTCCCCCCACAGCAGGCCGCCATATTTCGCCGTCAGGGCCACCACGTCGTCGGAGATCGCCTTCATCAGGATCTCCTGCTGCGGGTCGCACATGTCCAGCGCGGGGCGCACGTGCAGCACCCCGGCATCGACGTGCCCGAACATGCCGTAGCTCAGGCCGTGGCCGTCCAGCAGCGCGCGAAACTCAACGATGTAGTCGGCAAGGTGTTCCGGCGGCACGCAGGTATCCTCGGCAAACGGAATCGGCTTCGCCGCCCCCTTCGCGTTGCCGAGCAGTCCTACCGCTTTTTTACGCATCGCGTAGATACGCTCAATGCCGGAAAGATCGTTACACAGCTGCCAGCCAATCACGCCGCCCTCGCCCTGCGCGATGAGTTCGTCCAGGCGCTGGCAGAGCGCGGTCACCTGGCTTTCGATCAGCGCCTCATCATCCCCGGCAAACTCCACGATGTTGAGGCCAAGCATCTCTTTATCCGGCACGTCGGTAATCAGCTCGCTCACGGAGTGCCAGACGATATCTTCCCGCGCCAGATTGAGCACCTTAGAGTCGACGGTTTCCACCGACAGCGCCCGCGCCTCCACCATAAACGGGGCATTGCGCAGCGCGGAATCGAAGGAGTTGTACTTTACGTTCACCAGACGGCGCACTTTCGGCAGCCGGGTGATATCCAGACGGGCTTCGGTGATAAACGCCAGCGTCCCTTCAGAGCCGGTCAGCACGCGGGTTAAATCAAATCGGGAAAGATCGTCGTTAAAGACGTGGCGCAGATCGTAGCCGGTCAGGAAGCGGTTTAGCTTAGGGAATTTGTCCAGGATCAGCTGGCGGTTGTCGCGACAGCGTTCCAGTACCGTGCGGTAAATTCTCCCGCTTGTCGTGCTCTCTTTGCCCAGCGTTTCGGCCAGCTCGACCGGCATCGGCTGGGTATCCAGAATATCGCCCCCCAGCAGTACGGCGCGCACGCCCATGACGTGATCGGAGGTTTTGCCGTAGACCAGCGACCCCTGCCCGGAGGCATCGGTGTTGATCATTCCGCCAATCGTGGCGCGGTTGCTGGTGGACAGCTCCGGGGCAAAGAAATAGCCGTAAGGCTTTAGGTATTGGTTAAGCTGATCCTTAATCACGCCCGCTTCAACCCGCACCCACCCCTCTTCAGGGTTGATCTCAATGATGCGGTTCATGTAGCGAGACATATCGATGATGATGCCCTGGTTCAGCGCCTGCCCGTTGGTTCCGGTGCCGCCGCCGCGCGGGGTAAAGATCAGCGAAGCAAAGCGCTCCTGCGAGGCCAGACGGGCAATCAGCGCCACATCCGCCGTTGAGCGAGGGAAAACGACGGCATCGGGAAGAAGCTGGTAGATACTGTTATCGGTCGCCATCGTCAGCCTGTCGGCATAGTTCGTGGCGGTATCACCTGTAAAACCCTGTTGCTCCAGTGCTTGCAAAAAATTAAGCACCAGCTGGACGACGCCGGGTGCCTGAGAAATCTGTGGGATCATTACTGTCGACCCTAATTAGAGTAATGTGAAATCGTTTGCGTTGTGTCTGGAAAGTTTTATCACATTTTTTTCTTATGTGCTTCGTAGAATTACGGGCAAAATCCGCCTGTCAAAAATCGCTGAAATCACCAATGATTAGAGGAAAGCGGTTTACGTTATCGTCGGCCATGCCGGCGTTCATTTAAGGAAAGTTTCATTTATGGTCAATCTTCGTCAGCCCAGGGATGTTGCGCAAATTTTGCTGTCGGTGCTGTTTTTAGCACTGATGATTATTGCGTGTCTGTGGATTGTTCAACCTTTCGTGCTCGGTTTTGCGTGGGCCGCTACCGTGGTCGTTGCAACCTGGCCTCTGTTATTACGGCTGCAGAAATTGCTGTTTGGCCGTCGCGGCCTGGCCGTGCTGGTCATGACGCTGCTGCTGTTCCTGCTGTTTATCATTCCGATTGCCCTGCTGGTGAACAGCCTTGTCGACTCCAGCGGCCCGGTGATCCGCGCCGTGACCAGCGGGGAAATGACGCTGCCGGATCTCGCCTGGCTGAACAGCATTCCGCTGGTTGGTGCAAAACTCTACAGCGGCTGGCATAGCCTGCTGGAGATGGGCGGCAGCGCATTGATGGCGAAAGTGCGTCCGTATATCGGCACCACCACCACCTGGTTTGTCGGGCAGGCGGCGCATATTGGCCGCTTTATGATGCACTGCGCGCTGATGCTGGTCTTTAGCGCCCTGCTGTACTGGCGCGGTGAGCAGGTCGCTTTAGGGGTTCGTCATTTTGCCACCCGTCTGGCGGGCAAGCGCGGCGACGCGGCGGTACTGCTGGCTGCGCAAGCGGTGCGCGCGGTTGCGCTTGGCGTAGTGGTTACCGCGCTGGTGCAGGCGGTGCTGGGCGGTATCGGTCTGGCGATTTCCGGCGTGCCTTATGCGGCCGTCTTTACCGTAGTGATGCTGATGACCTGTCTTGCCCAGCTGGGGCCGCTGCTGGTGCTGGTTCCCTGCATCATCTGGCTCTATTGGACGGGCGATACCACCTGGGGCACCGTGCTGCTGGTGTGGAGCTGCGTGGTCGGCACGATGGATAACGTGATTCGCCCCATCCTCATCCGCATGGGCGCCGATCTGCCGCTGATTCTGATTTTATCCGGCGTTATCGGCGGGCTGATTGCCTTTGGGATGATCGGCCTCTTTATTGGCCCGGTGCTGCTCGCGGTGACATGGCGTCTCTTCTCGGCCTGGGTGCATGAAGTGCCGCCGCCGGGAACCGATCCAGACGTAATTCTGAGCGAGCTTGAAGAGCTGGAAGACAAGAACAAGCAGTAATGTCTGTGCCGGGTGGCGCTAACGCTTACCCGGCCTACATGATTTCGTATAATACTTAAATGTTGCTAACGTATTTATTCATTACTCACTGGTCAGACCCGCCATTTCAGCAGTAAGTCCGCTGCTAACCTCAATCAATCTTTACGTCTCTTTAACTATTGAGACGAATCTGATCGACGCTAAAAGCCGACATGCCTACTATTAGGACACGGTTATAAATCAACACCTTGATTTATAAGCATGGAAATCCCCTGAGTGAAACAACGAATTGCTGTGTGTAGTCTTTGCCCATCTCCCACGATGGGCTTTTTTTTCAGTAACTTACAGTGCTATGTAGGGCTTTAGTGTGCAACTATGCGATGAGCAAAAAGTGCTATCATTCTTGTTCCCATAAAATATCAATAGTTTACGCTGTGGGCATATTGTTTCTGGTTATTTAACAAACACAAGAAGCCCAAAAAAATGGAAGCTCCAGAATCTCTTTGAACTCCTGTTCTTTCTTTGTCTAGAAAGTTCCCCTGCATTCAAATTCATTAATCTTAGGCATAATAGGACCAAACACAGTGACAACAGTTAAACCATCATTCACCCAATGGACATAAAGCCTATTCTGTTCATCAAAGGTAAAGACGCTACTACCATCCTCAGCGGTTCCAGAGTGATAGTATTGCTTGCCAGCATGCTCCATAAATTCACCCTGCTTATCAGTGCCATTTTCAATAGTGGCTTTATTCCCGTTCATATCCTTACAGACAAAAGCAGAAGCGTGAGCACCTAAGGAAGCAAGTAGTGTGGCGGCAATAATGAAATGCTTCATATTAATCCTCAACAACATAAGGAAAGTCTTTGCTAAACTTATCAAAGTCAGCATGTAAGCGCATTTTCTGTTTATCAGAGCAGCCCTTATAACTACCTTTGATTATCTGGGCACTAGAATCAAATCCTTTCTCACGTTGCTCTTCATTAGGTATAAATACATCAGCTTCGTAGAAGCTATTGGTGTGAGGCTCAAAGGTGAATGTATTAGAGTTACTAGAATCCACAGTGTTAATAATATGAGAGTCAGGCATAGCTCCCAGATAAGTGATTCCCATTAACATGGTATGGTCTACAGGATTAATTGGCTCATAGAAAAGCTTGCCATTTGTTTTCATGAAAATTTCAGCGAATGTGTTTTTATGCAAATCCTCCTTACTTACACCCTTAGCATTACTTACGGTCCAGTCATTAAAAGTAACGACGCCGCAGAAATCAAAAGCTGTAGCTGCTGTAGACATAGCCATTAATAATACCAAAATACTCTTATTCATTTCCATCCCCAGCGAATTCCATTAAACAAACTGTAAGGCCTGCTCATGCGTTTTATTATTAACAGGGCTACAAGAGTGCTTAGTTTTATTAGATTGTCTCTGTAGTCTTTCAGCGTTTTCCGCATGGATTGGAAAGGAGCAGCAAGCGCTTCAAGTTCCATGAGTCGAATTGTTAACGCTGCTGCTATGGGCGTGGCTAACCCCTGTGTTTTGGTATGCAGTACGATTTCAATCATTCTCTTATCGTAACGCTTCTTCCAAAAGTAGCCTTTCTTGTCTGTGTGCATTAAGTGTGCAAACTGTGTACTCATCACTAAACCCCGAGGTTGCTAAGGATTCATTGTAAGCACCGCCATTACAGACTTCTTAGCTTTGGATGTTGCCTTTAAAGTGGGCAAGTATCCTTTTTGCCCATCTCCCACGATGGGCTTTTTTTTTCGTTTACATACAGCTAATTAGGAATTTCGCTAGGTGCTTAGTTAATACCTTTTTCATTTACTCCACCCTTTAATCTGTCCTGAAAGTACATTCACATCATCAGCCGATGCACCATTAATAGTGTTATGTGAATACTCACCAAAATAAGCCTTACCAGTAAGCACACGCCACGCTGTAACCCACTGGGGCTTACTCTCTGATGTAATCCAGCCTAAAGCACCAGATACACAACCTGATTCACAGCGTGACAGCTTCACATTAGTAAATGTGGTAGACCATCCACCATTATCTTTTTGCTTTGCAAAAGCATACATAGCCATTTCTGAACCTGCACTATCTACAGCCCCATCTTTATCGGGGTAAACACGTTCACCATTTACAGATACATATTCAGGAAAATGTGTAACGTTCACAATCTGGCTTTTATCACCATCCTGAATCTGTACATAGTCAGAAGAATTATCACAGCCTGTAAGCGCTAAACCCATTAGGGCTACTACAGTTAAACGTTTCATTAGTAATTCATCCACGGTGTAAACTTAGCATTATCAGCGTATTTTTTCTGCATTAATAATTTCTGCTGAATGGTGCAGCTTTTATAATGTCCAAAAATTGTTTGCGTACTAAATTTATAACCCTTATCCCTTAATTGTTCATCAGGTGACACCACATCTTGTTCAGCAAACTTTTCATCATGAGGATAAAAAACAAATGAATTAATATTAACGCTGTCTTTAGTGGTGACACTACGTGCATTATCCATTTTACCAACGTAAGTAAACAAATCAATCATTGTAGGATTCTGAACATCAACCATCACATAATACAGGCGACCATTTTCATAATTGAAAATCTCAGTATTAGTATTCTCTTTCAGATTTTCTTTATGAACCCCTTTAGCATCTACCGTAGTCCAGCTTTCGAACGTCACCACTCGGCAAAAATCATCAGCATGAGCACCGAAAGTAGCCAGCATAGCTACAGCCAATAAAATCTTTTTCATTTCTCTATCCTCTTCAGCTATCAATTAATGAATGCTGAACCATCATACTTTGCACAGTTTATTTAAGCTTGCCCTGCACGCATCTTGTAGTGCCACTGGTGAAGTCATCCCAGACACAAGCGCCTGCCTGTAAGCGTGTTAACTTCTCCAGCTTGATTAGGTTGTCTTTGCACTCTTTCAGCGTTTCACCCATGGATTGAAAAGGGATTGCAAGCGCTTCAAGTTCCATGAATCAAATAGTAAGAGCTGCTGCTCTAGGGGCGGTTTCTGTTTTTGCTTTGGTATGCAACACAATTTTAATGGTGCTCTTGTCGTTACGCTTACGCCAAGAGTAGCCTTTCTTGTCTGTGTGCATAAGGTGTGCAATCAGTGTGCTCATGGCTAGGGCTGGTAAAATCAAGGGTTTTAGTCTAAGCCCCGTCGTTACTGATTTCTTAGCTTGTGATGCTCACCCGAAAATGTTCAACACATGATTTTGCCCATCTCCCACGATGGGCTTTTTTTTGTCCTTTTATCCGCGCGTCACGTCACAGCGACTCATCATCTTCCACTCACCCGGTAATACCCGCGTTTCCCCGGCCACCTTCACCGTCAGCACGCCGCGAATATCCGCCGACGATGCGCCAACCTGCAGCTCAAATTCGCCCGGCTCCACAATGCGTTTCCCGTCGCGACGGGTAAAGTTGAGCATATCCACCGGCAGTGTAAAGGTGAGCGTTGCGGTTTCACCCGGCGAAAGCGTGACGCGCTGGAAGGCCTTCAGCTCCTGAAGCGGCCGCACCTGCGTGGCGACCTTATCCCTGACGTAAACCTGCACCACCTCGCTGCCGCTGCGTTCACCGGTATTGGTGATGTCCACACTCAGCGCCACCTCGCCGTCGATCGGCACGCTGGATGCCACCGCTTTCGCCGCCCCCCAGCTAAACGTCGTCCAGCCGAGGCCAAAACCGAACGGATAGCGCGCGCCGAAATGGAACGCGAACGGCGTGCCGCCGCTTTTGAGCTTGTGGTTATAGTAGAACGGCATTGCGCCCGCGCTCTTGGGCACGCTGACCACCAGCCTGCCCTGCGGCTCGGCGCGTCCGGTGAGCACATCGGCAATCGCCCAGCCTCCTTCCTGCCCCGGCGCCCAGGCCATCATCAGCGCGGCGACTTTATCTTCCAGACCCTGAAGGTTATAAGGGCGCCCGCCCGTCATCACCACGATTACCGGCTTGCCGGTTGCCACCAGCGCCTCCAGGAGATGCTGCTGCACGCCCGGCAGGTTCAGGGAATCGGTATCGGACCCCTCCCCTACGGTACCGCTCTGGAACAGCCCGGCAAGATCGCCCACGCAGGCGACGACCACGTCACTCTCCTGCGCCGCGTTTACGGCCTCGGGTATGAGCGCGGTGCTTTGTGAAACCGGCGACTGCTGCATGGGCTTACCGCCGCTGTCGCCCGGGAAGACCGGCGCGCCCGCCATCCGCTTTTCGATAATGTGGCAGCCTTTGGCGTAACGCACCTGCGATGCGCCAAGATACTGCTCCAGCGCCGCGCGCGGGGTCGTCACCTGCGAGGTCTCCTCCACCATATCGCTGATGATCAGGTGCACCGGGAAGCTGTAGCCGCTCAGCAAGGCAAGCGGATCGTCAGCCGTCGGGCCGACCACCGCCACGCGCGGTTTGCCGCCCAGGGGTAAAATGCCGTTGTTTTCCAGCAGGGTGAGGGATTTCGTCGCTACCTCCCGCGCGACCTGGCGGGTCAAGGCGTTTTGCAGATCGATACCGTTTTCATCCGCGTACGGCTTCTCAAACAGCCCCAGACGGAATTTTTCGGTCAGCACGCGCGCCACGATCTCATCTACTTTCGCCATCGACATCAGCTCGCGATCTACCGCTTCCGCCAGATGGCGCGCGCAGTCATCTTTCGGCAGCTCAACGTCCAGCCCGGCATTGAAGGCCAGCGCGGCAGATTCCGCCGCATCGTGAGATATGCCATGATGCTGATGCAGCAGGCTGACGCCACCGTAGTCCGCCACGACGATCCCGTCGAAGCCCCACTGCTCTCGCAGGACGGTGGTCAGCAGGAAGCTGTCGCTGTGCCCCGGCTGATTATCAATATCGTGGTAGGCGGGCATGACCGAACCGGCGTTCGCCAGCTTCACCGCCATCTCGAACGGCAGCAGGAAGGTGTCGTTCAGTTCGCTCAACCCGAGGTGCACCGGCGCGTGGTTGCGCGCCCCTTCGCTGAACGAGTGCCCCACGTAATGCTTGAGGGTCGCCAGCAGATCGCGTTTCTCGCCCTGCAGCCCTTTGACGTACGCCGTTGCCATCACCCCCACCAGCCACGGATCCTCCCCGAATGTCTCTTCGGTACGCCCCCAGCGCACGTCGCGGGAAACGTCCAGCACCGGCGCCAGCCCCTGCTGGCAGCCCACGGATCGCGCCTCTGTGCCGATTTGCTCTGCCGCGCGCTGCACCTGTTCCGGGTCCCAGGTCGAGCCGTAGTTGAGCGATGACGGGAACAGCGTGGCATCTTTGCACAGCAGCCCCACCAGGCACTCCTCATGGAACAGCGCCGGAATGCCGAGCCGCGTCTCTTCCATCATCATGCGCTGCAGGCGGTTGGCCGCGCGCACGCCGGTTCTGGCATCGACAATATGGGTGCCCAGCGGACGGGTGATTTGCCCGACGCCCAGCTTCAGCCGCTCGCTGAGCGCCGCCTGCTCGCTCACGCCCGCAAATTCATCGCTCAAATCGCTGCGCTCGCGATGGTTGCCGTTTTCATCGAGGATCAGCCAGTAGGCGTGCATCTGGGCAAACTTCTCTTCCGGGGTCATACGCGCCAGCAGATCGGCGACGCGCTCGTGTACCGGACGTCCCGCGTCCTTATAGATAGCCGTCATGTTTTACTCCTGTATTGCGGAAGGGGTTGCCGGGCTGAGCTGCCCCGCGTCGGGGCGTACGTCGCGCTTGCCCGCGAGTTCCCGGGCGATGGCATCCACCAGCCGACTGTTGAGTTTGTAGATGGAAAGCAGCGCCACCATGCAGAGGAAAAGCGCACAGGGGATAAGCGTAAAGAGCGCATTGATGGTCGAGAGCACGTGCGGTGCCTGCGCTGCCTGCCCGGGCGCGTAATCCACCATCCCAAGCACCCAGCCGACGACCGCTCCCCCCAGCGCCAGGCCAAACTTGATGGCAAACAGGGCGGTCGAGAAGACCAGACCGTCCAGACGACGGCCGCTGCGATGCTCTTCGTAATCGACCACATCGGAGAACATGGTCCACTGGAGCGGCGTAGTGAGGTTTTGAATAAAGCTAAAAACGATGTTGAGGCCGAATATCAGCCACACCTGCGAAGGAGGAATGAAAAATATCAGCGCGCCGAAAATAACAAAGGAAATAATCGTCCACTGATAGGCGCGCACGCGGTCAAATTTGCCGAGCAGGCGTTCCGATAATAATGCCCCGCTGAGGGATGCCACCATGCCTGAAACAATAAAGGCAAAAACCAGCTCCGGGCGCAGCAGTACATAGTTGACGTAATACATGGTTGCAGAGCCACGCGTCACCACGGCGGTTAACAGCAAAATATTAAACAGGAACACAATTCGCCACTGGCTGTTTCCGGCCAGCAGTTTTAAATCGGTGAGCATGGAGCCGGAGGTGTCATTACGCGGAGAATAACGCTCGCGGGTCATAAAGAAGCAGCAGAAGAATAAAACAATGCCCAGCAGCCCCATCAGGCTCATGGCATAGAAGTAGCCTTTCTGCACGTCTCCCTGCCCCAGATGCGACACCAGCGGCAGGGCAATCACCGTCACGATCAATCCGCCGATGAACGACAGGCCAAAGCGCCAGGACTGCAGCGAGTGGCGCTCGCGCGGGTCCAGCGTCAGCGCGCCGGGCATGGCGCAGTAAGGCACGTTAATTGCGGAGTAAATCAGGCTCAGAATGGCGTAGGTCACGCAGGCATAGACGATTTTCGCCGTCGGCCCGACGTCCGGTACGTAGAAGGTGATCAGGCAGCTTACGCCAAACGGGATGGCGAACCACAGCAGCCAGGGGCGGAAACGACCGTGACGCGTCTGGGTGCGATCCACCAGGGCGCCAATGCAGGGATCAACAAAGGCATCCACCACGCGCACCACTAAAAACATGGTGCCCATGATCGCCGCCGGCAAACCGAAAACGTCCGTATAAAAATAAGCAAGAAATAACGTTGCCGTTTGCCAGACCAGCGCGCTGGCCATATCGCCCAAGCCATAGCCTATTTTATCTTTGGTACGCAAAACAGAGGAGAGTGTCATTTGTTATTTGCCTTTTTATCAGGTTAAAACGTATTTCAACCAGTCGCACATCATGTAGGGTAATGCGCGGTAAGGCTCAAGTATTAGCAACGGTTTGCGCGCTAACAATTGTCTAAATTAACAGACAAATTATGATATTTGGTTTTTTGCTTTATTTGTGATGGGGAGCATATTCGCAGGGAAATAAAAAAGGCGAGGAATAATTCCTCGCCTTTTTACTGAGTATTCGCGGTTACTTATTCAGTTCCGCCAGGCTCAGCCAGGTTTGCACCACGGTGTCCGGGTTCAGGGAGAGGCTGTCAATTCCCTCCTCCATCAGCCAGGCCGCAAAGTCCTCATGGTCGGATGGACCCTGACCGCAGATCCCGACGTATTTGCCCTGCTTTTTTGCCGCGCGGATGGACATCGACAGCAGCGCTTTTACCGCCTCGTTGCGCTCATCGAACAGCTCAGAGACCACGCCGGAGTCGCGGTCCAGGCCCAGCGCCAGCTGCGTCATGTCGTTAGAGCCGATGGAGAAGCCGTCGAAGTGTTCCAGGAACTGGTCGGCAAGCAGTGCGTTGGATGGGATCTCACACATCATGATGATCTTCAGCCCGTTCTCGCCGCGCTTAAGCCCCTGACGCGCCAGCTCGTCTACCACCGCTTTTGCCTGGTCCACGGTACGGACAAACGGGATCATGATCTCCACGTTGGTCAGCCCCATGTCGTTGCGCACGCGTTTCACCGCGTCGCACTCCAGCGCGAAGCAGTCGCGGAAGCTTTCAGACACGTAGCGTCCCGCCCCGCGGAAGCCCAGCATCGGGTTCTCTTCCTCCGGCTCGTAGCGCTCGCCGCCCACCAGGTTGGCGTATTCGTTGGACTTAAAGTCCGACAGACGCACAATGACGCGTTTCGGGTAGAAGGCTGCGCCGAGGGTGGCGATCCCTTCGGTCAGGCGGCCAACGTAGAACTCTCTCGGCGAGTCGTAGCCCTTCATCATCTCGCGGATTTCGTTCTGCAGCTTCGCGTCCTGGTCGTCGAACTCCAGCAGCGCGCGCGGGTGAACGCCAATCATGCGGTTGATGATGAATTCCAGACGCGCCAGGCCAACACCCTCGTTCGGCAGGCAGGCGAAGTCAAACGCGCGGTCCGGGTTGCCGACGTTCATCATGATCTTCAGCGGCAGGTCCGGCATGGTGTCCACGCTGGAGCTTTTCACACTAAAGTCGAGGATATCGGCATACACGTAGCCGGTATCGCCTTCCGCACAGGAGACGGTCACGTTCTGTCCGTCCTTCATACACTCGGTGGCGTCGCCGCAGCCGACTACCGCCGGGATACCCAGCTCGCGGGCAATGATCGCCGCGTGACAGGTACGGCCGCCGCGGTTGGTGACGATAGCGGCGGCTTTCTTCATGATCGGCTCCCAGTCCGGGTCGGTCATGTCGGTCACCAGCACGTCGCCGGGCTCAATGCGGTTCATCTCGCTGATGTCGTGGATCACTTTCACCGGACCGGCACCGATGCGGTGGCCGATGGCGCGGCCTTCCGCCACGATTTTGCCCTGCGCGTGCAGCGTATAGCGCTCCATCACCTGACCGCGTGAGCGGACGGTTTCCGGACGCGCCTGCACGATAAACAGCTTGCCGGTGTTGCCGTCTTTCGCCCATTCGATATCCATCGGACGGCCATAGTGTTTTTCAATCTGCACCGCCTGCTTCGCCAGCTCTTCCACCTCGGCGTCGGTCAGGGAGAAGCGGTCGCGCTGCTCCTGCGGCACATCTTCAATCTTAACCTGCTTGCCATGCTCCTGGGTCGGGGCATAGATCATGCGGATTTTTTTCGAGCCCATGGTGCGGCGCACCACCGACGGACGGCCAGCGGCCAGCGTCGGCTTGTGGACGTAGAATTCGTCAGGGTTGACGGCCCCCTGCACCACCATCTCACCCAGGCCCCACGCGGAGGTGATAAACACCACCTGGTCGAAGCCGGATTCGGTATCAATGGAGAACATTACGCCGGATGAGCCCACGTCCGAGCGCACCATGCGCTGCACGCCCGCCGACAGCGCCACGCCGCGATGGTCGTAGCCCTGGTGCACGCGATAGGAGATGGCGCGGTCGTTAAACAGGGAAGCAAACACGTGCTTCACCGCCACCAGCACGGCATCGTAGCCCTGAACGTTCAGGAAGGTTTCCTGCTGCCCGGCAAACGAGGCGTCCGGCATGTCTTCTGCGGTCGCAGAGGAACGCACGGCGAATGAGGCCTGCGCGTCGTCAGCGGAGAGCTGGTTGTACGCGTCGTGAATGGCTTTTTCCAGTTCCGGCTGGAAAGGTGTGTCGATAATCCACTGGCGGATTTGCGACCCGGCTTTGGCAAGCTCGGTAACGTCATCAATATCCGTTTTATCCAGCAGGTCGTAAATGCGCTGGTTCACGCCGCTCTGGTCTAAAAACAGGTTAAAGGCATCGGCGGTGGTGGCAAACCCGTTCGGTACGGAGACACCCATACCGGACAGATTTGTAATCATTTCACCCAGGGAGGCATTTTTGCCCCCAACTCTGTCTACATCATTCATGCCGAGTTGGTTATACCAAAGCACCAGCGGTGACGAG
>Ga0157363_1002124_pt1 | contig 17243 bp, 11 predicted proteins | sample AttsexASBM1_FD_111477 | JGI IMG/M metagenome (GOLD analysis project Ga0157363, IMG submission 111477) | Fungus gardens microbial communities from leaf cutter ant in Ribeirão Preto, State of São Paulo, Brazil - Atta sexdens ASBM1 | ecosystem: Host-associated > Fungi > Mycelium > Unclassified ... | reverse complement strand
TCAAAAAATTGCAAAAGATCTTAAAAGAATAATTCACATTGTCACAACATGAACATAGCAATGTTTAAATCCATTGATAAAAATCAAAGATGCAGTAAGATGTTATTCATTATTGAAAACGAAACTCGCTGCACCGGTATGTTTCTTTCGAAATAAGTCTTAGCAAAAAAACAGAGCCAATAAAGAAAAAAAAGGAAGGGGATGAGAGATGTCGATTCAATGTAATTCGACAATTAGCTTCGTCACGGCGGTCATTACCGAGTACGCTACGCCAGTTATGTATCCCACGCGAAGGCCACACCTTACGGGGAGGGCAACATCCTGCGAGGAGTTCGCTTTCACGAACCTACGCTTGTCGTCTGTTCGATGATTCAATCGCATTTCTCAACAATAATCGATCGACTTTAAGATTCATGAATTTTTTATGAACGAAAGAGTGCAGACAAAAGATCAAAATAGACTCTTTGTGTGCATAGTGTTCCAGAATAGATCGGATGTCTCTTTTAACATATACACGTATAGAATCTTTAATCAGATATAGGGATGTATCAAATAAAGCTAAAAAGTAATTAAGGTATTTGAACCGAATAAGACCTACCTAATTTATTTATTTATTTTTTTAATTCTGTTTAATGACAAAATAAACGAAGTGAGAATAAAACATCTATTTCACTCACATTCACAAAAGTAAAATATATCTTCTATATAGAATATTTGTGAATAAACGAAAAAAAAAAATTTTTTTTATAAACTTTGACTTTGAGTTTTACATGTATATGAACGTACCGAATAAAGCTCAAATAAAAATAAATTAAAAATAATAAAGGAAAAGAACTAAATATTGTTTTTCTAAATCAGTTTTAAATGAAATTCTGTAAGACTTACTTTACTGGCGTGAAGCGCGTTTTTAATCAATTTAAAAGTGGTTTTTATTTAGTGCTAGGCCTTATTCGGTTCAGGTAATTTGTTACAACTGAATTACCGGATATGTTTTTATTTGCTCCCCTGGAAGGATAGGTTTCACGGATCTACAAAGACCAGTCTATCGGCAATCCAGTAAGCATTGCAGTGATGAAGATCATCAAGACTGAAGAAATATTTGGTGTTAAGCATAGCGGAAGTGACGGAATCGCGGCGGCTGAAATGTTAAAGCGATTCTGCCAATGGCAGAAACGTAACAATCCCGACGAACCCTCACCGGAACACCACGACGCTGCGCTTCTATTAACCAGGTATTGTATTAGAAGAATTTATATTGTAAAAATATACGTTTTTCTATAATATGAAATTTTTCGTAAAAATTACTGTTTTTTATAAAGTAACAATAATTTTAGTTAGTAGACGATTGAAACTAAAATTTTCTTGCCTAAAGCGTTTAAATTTAATTTTTAGAATGTAATTAAATAACAAGACTTTATTTAAAATATATTTGTAAATTTATTATCTCAATAATTAAAAATTTTAAGAAGAAATCAGAATGTTGACAATAATGTTTAATAATGAATATAAAATAATTGCAAATGATGACTTTCCATTAAAATTTTTCAACTTAAATTTATCGAAACAATAATCTTATAGAAATAACGATTCGAAGTTTAAGAACATGTGACATGTGTACAATCTGAAAATAATTTTCAGAGAAAATCTGTGTCACAATCCGCGCCAAAAACGTTGTGATACTTTGGGCTTGGCCGAGCTGGGTAGAATGTGCTCTCCTGGATCTTCGTGTGCTATCGTGCAGGATAATGGATTAGCTGCAGCGTTTACCATTGCACACGAAATTGGTCACGTGTAAGTATATTTATTGATTGTAAAGTATACTATGCTTTCTTTATAATTTATGTTACGTAATTTATGTAATGTTATAATTTATGTAATGAAATCATTTAAATCCTTCTTGAAAGATACGCCGTATCTTCTTCATGAGATTGTTGTGCTATATGTTTGCCATGTGTGTCTTCATATTTAAATTTTTGATTTTCCAATCTTATTTTTTTCTTTGTCCTTTTTACACCAGATCTTGTATTATACATTTCCCAGTAAACACCAAATAATCAATGTCATAATTTTATACTCAACAGTATAAATGTAATATAACATATGTTATAAGTTACATTATTGAGTATAAAATTATAACATTGTTTATGTTACTTAATGTTTACTGGGTTTATATTTCATACTATTTCTTTTTGAAACATCTTTAATTAATCTTTAAATCTCTAATTTTCTAATCCCTTTTCGCTTTTCTTGTTCATGCGTATATTATGATTATGATTTTTTGAAACATTCCACTCAGAGAAAATATCCGAAATGCATTACAGACTTAACATGCCGCACGACGACGACTCCAAGTGCGCTGGTTTCAGAAATCGTTCGGGTGTGCACAACGTAATGTCCCGCATGCTGGACGATAATACTTTTCCCTGGGAGTGGTCCAAGTGTTCCCGACACTATGTCACCGAATTTCTCGAGTGAGTCAGTCATTAATTGGCGAATGACTCGGTTATAAACGATATGCCGGGGAGCATTCTGGAAAGAGATCGTTACTAATTGACTCGTGACCTCTACTTGAGACAGTACGCAATACGATGTCAGGTTTTGTCTGTTGATCGCGTTGATTTGCCTTTCTGTTCATAGCGGTACAATTCGTGGGATCTTTAATTCATTAATGGTTATTGGCAATGTTCCGTCGTTAAAGTAAGAGATTTATTAAGTTGATTTTTAATAAATAAATAACTTTTTCTCTGTTCTTTTGGCATTTAACTTTCTGTAAATATGTTACAACTTTTCTAAATAAATAATCATATTTAATTTGAAAGTTCTCTCATGTTCTTTAAAAGATGTCTCCTTAATGTCTCTTGATGTTTCTTGTGTCTATATTTAGCGAAAGGCACTTCATATGTCTCAAGTTAATAGCACATGTATTACGTTTAAATAGGTTTAATTAGGTTAATTAGGTTTATTTCTGTTTTTGCTATCAGAATAATTTAATTACATCATGTTTTCTTAATTAGTTAAGGCAATTAATTCATTGGCATTTGTAGGCTTAAGTGTAACGCGTTCTAAAATTGCGTTTTGAATCACGATTCAAGCACAAATAGGAAAGCCGAGAATAACTATTTTGCGTCAAACACATCGATTTCCAAGGAATGGATATCGGCCAGACAAATTAATTTCGATCGAGAAAGGCAATGTCGCGAGTTTTTCTATGACATTGAAACGAGTCATCGCCGAAACGAGTCATCGCCGTCGCTTAGAAATCCGGTTTAACGAGATTCTAAGCGACTGTTATACACTTGTAATATATTTCACGCATTGTCACGAGAAATATAATCCTCAAAGCTATTCGAGTGAATGGACAACTTTCTCTTAATTAACGATATCGAGAATTGTTATTAATTCGTAATGATTTTTTATTCCAGAGCCGGATATGCTAACTGTTTGCTTGATGAGCCCAGTAAAATGATGGAGAGACAAAACGGTCGGTTACCCGGCGAAGATTATTCGGAGAACAAACAATGCGAACTCGTCTTCGGGCAAGGATCCAGAATCTGTCCTCATATGGTGAGTGATGGTAAGTCGAAAACGTTCTCTTCACGCGTTTGATGGAGACGTATTTGCGTTCGTATCTCAGACAAAATACATTCCATCTTCTCGCTTATTTTAATTTCATGTTAGCCTTCATGTTTAGCCTGTGTCTTTATATAATATTATTAATGACTGGAGATATTATCTGTTGGAACACACGTTCAAGCTTGCTTTTGACTTGTCTATTCCGTAGCGTTATTACGACGGAATTCGCTTAAGAATTGAAGTAAATTGAGAGCTTGGTCGGTTACCGGCCAGGCAGTGTGTAGGAGACTGTGGTGCACCGCGCCACTGTGGGATCATCATCAACAGTGTCACACTCAACACATGCCCTGGGCTGATGGTACACCTTGTGGCATCGATAAATGGTGTCATCGCGGTGAATGCGTCTCACGTAGAAACCTCGAGCCGGTGCATGGTCAATGGGGCGAATGGGGAAGATATGGCGAATGTTCGCGGACCTGCGGTGGTGGAGTCAAGAGAAAATATCGCGAGTGCGACAATCCGGCGCCGAACAATGGCGGCAATTACTGCATCGGCGAGCGCGTAAAATATCGCAGCTGCGGCACCAGAGAATGCCCATCAGGTAGCCCAGATTTTAGGTACGTGTCTTGTATGAAGAAAATGTACTGTATAAATCTGCAAGAACATCTGCAGTTCTATTAATTAACTGGCATTCTAATGGCAGTTAATTGATAATCTGAAAATCTAGTAAATGCAGATCTAAAAATAATTTTGTTGAACTATTAAAATAATTATTACTTACTAAAATAATTGGACGCTCAAATTGATTGTTAGAATTTTTGCAATGTTTATTATACTTAAGCGTCCAATATAATTGTTTTGATGGTCTAACAAAATTATTTTCAGATCTATATCGCTAGCTGCATCTAAATTTTTAGGTCTAGCAAAATAGTTTCTTCAGTATATTAATAGTAGATTATTCACCCATTTTAATGCATTAGTATTTATTTTTTTCTTTCATTTACAGAGAACAGCAGTGCTCGAAATTCGATAACAATAACTTCAACATTCAGAATCTTGCTAGAGATGTTAAGTGGCATGCAAAGTATACAAGAAGTAAGCAATGATTTATTTTTTTATCATTTCTAAATTCATTTCTAAATTCTTTTTCTTAATCTATGCGATAGATTTGACCCAATTTTTGGAGGAAGTTATGTGAGAAAGATATGATTTTTGGAATTTTTTTTTATAGTATTGCCACAAGATCGCTGTAAACTATACTGCCAAGTGGAGAGCAATCAGTATTACATGTTACGCGACAAAGTAATCGATGGGACACCCTGCGGCCCCGACACTTTTCATATATGTGTTAATGGCCAATGTAAGCCCGCTGGATGCGATCACATCTTGAATTCGACAGCTGATCTTGATACCTGCGGGGTCTGCAGAGGCGACAATGCCACTTGCCAGAGAATCGCGGGTGCCTACAATACTAGCGTATACGGTTATACCAGAGTAGCTAAAATTCCTGCAGGTAGCAGCTATATTGATATTAAACAACACGGATGGCTGAATTCTCATAACGATAGTAATTATCTCGGTAAGATTTTCCTGCCTTGTTTCGAAGATTTTTTTTAAATTAATGAATCAGAACTGTACTAAATCTAAACAATAAGGATATTATCATATAAAATTAGTAAATTGAAGATAATATAAAGCTATTCTATTCTATATTTATATAAAATATTGTTATGTTAATGTAAAGAAAATTACACATAAAGATTTATTATGAATCAAATGTAACATGTACATGTGCTTATATCTCAGTTTTTCTATTAAAGTTTTTTTATTTTATTATTTTTTAAACCACTTCAACATATTGTTATACAGCGTTACGGATTGGAGAAGACGGCGAATATATTTTAAATGGAAACTTTATGGTAATGCATCGTAAGGTGATTGTGCATCCAGGCGTCACTATCGAATACAGCGGACCGGAATCGGTTGTGGAACGACTGAATAGTTCCCGGCCTACTGCCATCGATTTAATTTTGGAGGCAGGTTCACCGTTTACATTTTACAATTACGTCACTTAGCTAAAAGTAGTTTCTCTGGTTATGTGACCCCGCTCAACTAAGAATACGGAATTCCAGGTATTATCCGTAGGAAACGTTTATCCACCACAAATCACGTATGAGTACACTGTACCCAAAAGAATTCTAAATAGTTACACGTGGTTGCTCAGCGATTGGTCAACCTGCAATCGAATGTGTCAGGGTATGAAATATCGTAAAGCCGAATGTAGAAGTACTGAACACAAGGAAGCGGTGCCCGATGCTTATTGCAGAAATGAGGAAAAACCACAAGAGGAGAGTCAGATGTGCAACGCGCATTGTACGCTGCAGTAAGTGAGAAACGCGTGAAAACAAAGGATCAGTAATATACCACTTGGAAAAATTAAAAATTTATGAAATAAGAACATAAAGGAATTTTGCTGAACATAAACTAATAGTAACATTATATCACTATTGCAATTTTCTATTCAACAATGTAACTGTTATGTACAATATGTGTTACATTATATTCATATTGAATAGGAAATATTGATATAATGTTACTGTTAGTTTATATTTAGTGAGATATGTGCACGATTTTATGTGCATAGTGTAGCAAAATTTAAATGATATTTCTGCATTCATGATAACTCTAATTACTGAATCTACATATTTAAATCACTTTCAGATGGCAAACGACTTCCATGTCTGAATGCTCGAATCACTGTGGTCCGGGCGTGCGAACTGTTACCTCGCGATGCGTTCAAATCTTGCTAGACTCATCGCATCCTCCGCGACCAATACCGGCGCACGCATGCTTGCACATCGAAAAACCGAGCGAGCACCAACCATGTGTTGGTCCTTGCGACGATGCTCATTGGAGTTATAGCGAATGGAATGTCTGCAGTGTCTCATGCGGCGGCGGTGTACAATTGAGAAGCGCGATATGCGTTGATTCAAATGAGAGGCAGGTACGAGATGAGAATTGCGTCAGACAGGAGAAACACCTTAAGCGGACATGCAATCAAGAGGCTTGTCCGAAATGGGATCTGGGAGAGTGGAGTCAGGTAAGATGCACGCTATACAGAGATACATAAAACATGATGTTAAAATCAGATTAGCTTGTTGATAGTTTTTCTTAGAATTTGTCATATAATTTTCAAAATTTTTATATGAATTTCAGAATTTTTCAAAATTTCTTCATAATTTTATTAATTTTTTAGAAAAAAATAAAAATTCTGAAAAAATTTTTATCAAGATTAGCTATATAGAAACATTTTAATATATTATACAGAACATAAAAACATATTTGTATTTTAAATATCTTTCTCTTAAGATCAGTACTTTCTGATAACAAAATATAATTGATCAGCTGTTATGCTTTAAATATCTCTTATGCAGTATTGGATAATATTCGTGAATAATTTGGATTAATGGATGTTATAGTGTTCCGTAACTTGTGGCATGGGAAAACGACATAGAGCTTCCTGGTGCCAGGTCGAGAATCGCGTGGTATCGCGCACGTTCTGCAGCGGTACGCCGGTTGTAACGGAGGTCTGCGATGCTGGTCCTTGTCATCAATGGCATGCCAGCGATTGGAGTCCGGTACAGTACATTGGACAATTTTCTGTACACGTTTAATAAGTTATCAAGTTGAATCTAATCTCTCGTTGTACAGTGTTCAGTGACGTGTGGCGAGGGAACGTCGCGAAGAAAAGTCGTTTGCAAGAATGCAGACGGTACTCCGAGTGACGGATGTCCCATTGCTGAGAAACCAGAGATTTCGGTTATTTGCACGCTAAAACCATGTCTCAATGTAGTAAGTTTCCATTATATTTATCAACAAAAGCAATTTTTGGAGCTAATAATACAAAATTACAAGACTCGAATATAGATTGAATAGAATAGAATTTATTCTCTTCAGCATTTACGTAAAAAAAGAGATTAGTTATTTTAAATCATTTTCATCTTTATTTTTTTTTTATAATACAATATTTGTAAAAGAAAGTCTTGTTTTCTTTTTAGGTAAGCTTACCGCCGACTACATATTCAACGAATCCTTCACGTGAGGATTCATCTCCACAAGAAAACGAAATTGATAATAACGGTATTACATTCCACTACAAGTGGCACGTAGGACCTTATGGAGAGGTAGGTTTATTTACTATAGTCAACATTGTTTATTAGAATGCGATTCATTTGTACAGTTTACAGCTTTCACAAATTCTTAACTTTGCAATTTATAATTCGGAATAATTCATATTATTTTATCATTTATGTATAGTGCTCGCAAAAGTGCAATATCGGATTCAAAAGTAGAATAGTGAGATGTATATCGGAAATCGGGATGGTTGCACCTGACTATTATTGCGATTCAAATCAACAACCGATAGTCAGAACGACCTGCAACCATCACCTATGTCCGGCTTGGAATACCGGCGACTGGAGTGAGGTATTGAAACATTTTCTGTTATACAAAGTTAATATGTTTTGTATGAACATTATTTTTTGTGTACAGAATTATGATATAAAATCATATTAAATATTTTTTCAGAATATGTTTCGCGAAAATATGCAGTTTCTTTTGATTAATCATATGCTTTCGATTTAATGATTTTAATGATTTTAGTGCGACGTAACGTGCGGTAACGGATTCCAACATCGTCAAGTCCGCTGCCAAAGGCATGACGGTGAAATTTTGCCGCACAAGGAGTGTAGCGAAGAACAACCAAAACACGTGCGAAGATGTCAGATGGAATCTTGCAGAAGTAGTCCTAAAAACAGCAGAGAGAACAGTCTGGAGTCTAACATCATTCGTAAATGGAAAATGTCTAATTGGACTCCGGTAAGTAAACCATATTATTTATCTATAGTAAAATTATAAAATATAAAAATATGGAGCAACGTTTATTAATTAACGAGATTGTTTTTTTATCCTTTAATTTTTGAATAGTAATTGAGGGCAACAGTAAAAGTTGAAATTTTATCGGAATTTATCTATGTATGAGAAGCAATGGAAAAAAAAATATATAGGCATTTTAAAAATATTAACGAAATACCGTTTTAGGAAAACTATTTTTATTAAGCGAAATATTTTGAACGGAAATATTTTGACTTCTCTTAATCCCCATTTTATTTTAGTGAATCATAAATGTAATAAAACAGTTAAAACAATTCAACAGAATTGATATTTTAACGGGCCAATTTCGGCAATAACGATGTTGAACGCTAAATTTGATCGTTACGGATGTGTGGCCAGTTTGCACCGAATCGAAATATTTTGCAGTGCTCGAAATCATGCGGCACCGGGATTCAGACGCGAAGAGTGGAATGTATGATGAGAAGAGGCAACCATGGGCCGGAAGTACCCGTTAAGGATGAGCAGTGCATAAGATCGAAATCACGCAAACCAAAATCGCAGAGATTATGCCAACGCATTGCCTGTGATTTTATCTGGCAAGAAGGCACCTGGTCGGAGGTATCTTTATACCTCAAACCTTACGCCAATGCTACAATCTTCCCAGTCAGAAATGATATCGACATCGAATCGACGTCAATTCGACGTCAATTTGATGCTTTCGAAGTTGAATCGACATTGATTCGATGTCGATTCCATTGTCATTTCTGACTGGGTTGCTACTAGGCCAAAATTTTACGAAAATTTTCACCTTAAGTAAAAAAAAACATGAAAGTAAAATTGAGTTTTACACGCACGCAAATATTGGTGTATATATACAGCAAAGGGGAATAACGATTATTGACAACGATGGCACAAATAACTAATCCTAATTAATCGCATATGAAAAATGGCTTCCATAAATACATGGTGAATTATGAAAAATGCATGATACCTTGATAACTCATAGGATCATTGTTAGATCCATGCGAGATGTTTGCACAATTTAACGTTTTTTTTTTTCAAACAGTGGATTTTTCTGCATGTTATTAATCTCACATTTATTCAGAAATATGTATATATACAGAGTGTTTCCCACTTAACGAGCGTAAAATTATATATATTTAGATATTAGATTATAGATGTTTAATCACTAATGTGTATAACTTGCACCTAGCAGATTTAGGAAATATTATTGACTTGTAATGTTTGTGCATAACGCTAATATCAATATATATAAAATATCCTGGGAAATTAAATCGCCACATATTATACAATCGTTATGCAAATAATATCATATACCACATGGTCTTAATAAAATGATAATGGCCTAAAATATATCACAGATTATACTTTTGTTTCAGATTACGCATGAGCATGTATATATTTATTTTTAATTGATTGCATAATTTTGTGTTTTAATGAGAGAATGTATCTTATCGTATCAAGTGAACTTTAAGCAAAGTGTCAATAGATTGAAAGAAAATTTAAATGAAATTGTATTCTATTTTAATGAAATAGACTATTTTTGCTAATGTTTAATTATGAATAAAAATGCAATTTTGACGAATATTAAATTGTCGACAGACATATGAAATTTTTGTAACTGCGGTTATAATAATTATTCGTGATGATTTGCGATACTGATTCTCCGATACATTTTTTCATTATGAAATTTATTATGACTTCCATTTATGACTCTAATCAATTTTATCAAGACACAATTATCGATAGAAATATTGTAATAATTTCTGCGCACTTGATATAATTAAGATTTATAGATGTTTATTTTTCCACAAGTGTACGCCGGACTGTGGCAAGGGAATACAACGTCGTGCTGTCACTTGTCATCGAGTAAACCGTTATGGATGGATCGATCCAACTCCAACGGTAGGTTGTCCGATGGATCAAAGACCAGTCGGCGAGCAGATTTGTAAACTACGCGAATGTAGCGATAAATATTATTGGACTACTGGCCCTTGGAGAAAAGTGAGTGCCTCTTTGAAATATTATTGAATTCAATGTCATACTAATTAATCCACAATTATAAGAATAGCTGTAAAAGTCTTTAGAGGTAGCTTCAAATATATCAAAATTTTATATCAAAATTTATTAATTTTAATGAAAATAAAAAACTTGCAATATTTCTTGTTTTAAGGATTATATCTTAAGAAAAAGAAAAAATTATAGTTTATAATCAATTATAAAATTCAATTTAAAAAGTTGAATTATTTTTTAAAGCAAAACATCTTTTTCAATTTTTTGAAAATTTATACCGATCAGATTCTTTAATTTTAATATTAATAATAATTAATATTAATAAATAATATTGTTTAATAAATACTTTGTTATTTGTAGCATTAATTTTTCTCTCTTCTCTATCTTCTTTTTTTTTTCTTCTCCTACATCTCTCTTTATATCTATTTTTCTTTTTTGTTTCTATAGTGTAGTCATCCTTGTGGACGCAAAGGTCGACAAATCCGCAGACTTTATTGCCACGATGCAATCATCGACAAGAAAGTAGCGCGGTTTCATTGTCCAGCTGAATACAAACCATTACGAAAGCGCAAATGCAACCAAAGAAAATGTGGTCCGGTCACTTGTCTCGAAATCCAGAAACGACTCAAAGCTACCACAGATGGCGAATATCCTTTGTTAATCGGTGGTAGAAATATGACTATTTATTGTCACGGAATGTCGAGCGCCGAGCCGCGAGAATATCTGACTTTGCCAGCTGGCGATAGCGAGAACTACGCAGAAATTTACGATAAAAGGTTGGTTGGCCAACTATCGTTTTATTCTCGATATTTACAGCATTATTTTTTCAACAATTTTTTATTTCTTCAATTTTATTTTTTTTAATAATTTCGTGTGATATCTTATAATAATTTGATTTTGATGTATCAGATTGAGGAACCCACACACGTGTCCGTTCAATGGTCAAAGAAATGACAGTTGCAACTGCGTGTCCGAATTGGGAACAGTGTCTGGCAGAACAATGTTTAAGAGGGTGCGCATAGATCCAGCGAAACTTTTTATTATAGGTGAGCACAATGTTTATACATACTTTGAATTTAATTAAAGCTTGGAAGTTTACAAAGACGATTGTATTTCATGGAAGAGAAGAAATGAAGGAGATATACATTATTAATTATACATTTTTATATATATTCCATGCAGTTCTGCACACTTAATACACTGGAAATGTTTTATGTTTAGCGAATGATTACACGTTTTCATGGACAAAAGGAATGCAACGCGTAGAGTATGGCAAAGCCGGTGATTGTTACAGCCTCGTCGAATGTCCACAAGGACGTTTCAGTATTGATTTGAGAGGAACTGCTTTGGGACTATCGCCAGAAATTACTTGGATTAAGGAAACCTCGATCTCTTCTCTCGCAATCAATAGAATTGTAAGTAGAATTGTAAGAATCAGTTAATTGAAAAGAGAAAGTGGTTATCGATTTATTCAAGATTGCAAATTATATACATACTTATATTGCAAATTTAATACATTTTTCGTTTGCTTTATTTATTATTTTATATTTATATCTCACATATACATATAATATATAAAATCAAAAATGAAATCAATAAAATTCTGAAAAATAATTATTAATCAACGCAGTCACTTCGATGTATTTTTTTATTCAGCAGAAAATTTACCAATCTTTTTCTTAGAAGACCGATTCCAAATTTCTTTTGGACTAATTTAGACAATAGGAAAATGATAAATTTTAAGATAACAGATTTTGTATCTGCTTCTATGTTAATTTTTGAAAATATTCTAACACATATTTTTCGTGTTACTTGCAATTAGAATAATCAACGAATCGTCGGTAAATGCGGCGGTTATTGCGGCTTCTGCAAGCCGATGATGGGCCTAAAGCTGGACGTATTACCTCCCTAGTCACAGCCATCAACTTTTTTTGGTACTTCATCTGTCCTATGATTCCGCGACTACAAACCACGGTATCATAACCACCGATTTGCTTTAAATTCGATTAGTTTTTTAGTAACTGCCGGAAAGAAGTATATATATATTTTTTTTTTTCAATATACATATATATTGAAGATAGCGATATCGAAATTAATGGACTCCAACGATCGATATAGCGAAATGCATGACACGATGTACAATCTATCACTGCCGTCACACATGTGCGATTATTATACAGATAAAATAACGAGTTACGATTATGTGTTTGTAGAAAACGTGTCTCTATGCAAAATTAGAAAGTTTACAACTAGAAAAAAAGAAAAAAAAAGCAATTTTTATTACTTCTAATAAATATTAATATAACTGGAGGTATTTTCTCGCCATAAATCGAATTTCCAGCAGACGTAACGATATCAAATCTAATATATAGTAATCGTTACTTGCATTTCATGTACAAACTTAAAGTAATCGATAATGACATCTATTCTATGAATTCATCTCGTGATTAATATTATGCTCTCTCGATGATCTTATGATCTTACAGTTTGCTCTTATCGTGATGCACTGCCGTTTTCTACAATGCTCCATTGATTTTAAAAAAGAAAGAGACGTTAAGAACAATTGATGCTTTATTTTTACTTTAATAATAAAGTATCTATACATATTGAATGTATAAATGCAACTGAGATGAATAATTTGATTAACATCTTGGTACTAGTACAATTAATAATATTATAGCTTCCGGATAAAAAGAAAAGAATATACTCGAGTTTATGATTTTTACACAATGATGAATATTTTGTACATTTTTTTACTTGCAGTAAATACTGTAGAAACAAACTTAAAATTTCTTGAAGCTCTGTAGAATATAATTTTTCCTTGCATTGCGTAAGGAAAATATCGTCCGTTTTATTTCGAGGATATCGCAGTAACATTCATAGCGTATTGCACGCGTAAAATGAATAAATCTACTGGTAAGATTCATAGCGTATGCGTGTAAAGTACTTTGCAAATGTATAAACTGTGCCTGTTAATAACTAACATACATAATTTCATTTCATTGCTAAGGAATATCATGTAGGATGCTACGGGAAGTTTCACAAACTGTTTCTACTTATAATTAGGATAATTAGGATCGATTCTATTTCTTCCTTAATAAAGATATCTCATAACTTATTTATTTATTTGTCGCTTAGCAAACATATTTCTTTATAATGCATTTAAAGAGACTTACTGAAATTCAATCCTTTTTTCAGAGTTTTCCATATAATTTTTCAGAATTTTGCAGTTTTCTAAATATTTTTATAATTTTTTAGAAAGTTTTTCACATTATGTTATACAAATTGGAACACTTTTCTAGACTTATTTATACATATGAATTTTGAAATATTATATTTGAAGATTTCTTATTCTACAATTTTTATTAAAATAAAATTTTATAAAATCTGAAAAAGTTTAAGATAGTTTTTCAGAAATTATAAAATGAGAAAACTTAGAATATTATAAAAATTCACATATATAAAAAATTCTAAGATTTTCAGTATTTTTGAAAAGTATTCTAATTATTCATATAAAAATGTTGAAAAAAATTTATACAAATTAGAATTGATTTTCAAGGACAATTCTTTTTTTATGAAAAAAAATATTGACATTTATCAAGATTTTAAATTGGTCAAAATATATGAAGTTTGTGAAACTTATGACATTCCGCACTTATCCGCTCTGGATGAAGATTAAGCGCAAAATTCGTTTTCTATCTACTTATTACGTATATCGTATTATGTTACTGAAGCAGATCCGTGAAATTTGTACAAAAACTAATAATATTTATACTATAAAGTAGTAGAGTAAATAAAGTCTAAGGAAACTTTATTGCATTTTATCGCACCGCATCACTTAGGAACGATGTCATGAACGGTGTCGATTAGTCTTTTTACATTAAACAACCAACAAGATTGGTCAGTACAATAAAACGCCTTTCTCTAACGATTGCGACACTCGCGTATTAGATGTGAATGTTGAAGTGTCCAGTTTGTTGGACGCTTTACAACTCAGACGCCTGTTAGCTATATATAAATACGCGTATTTCGACAGACTGCCATAGTTAATATTATTATATGGTATATATATATATACGTAATTGTAAGTACATAATCTGCCAATCTTGGCCACGTTGTAGCATAATATAAGATTTGACAGAGATAGCGCGGTCTATCTCTCATATGTAAGCGCGAGGATGCACGCATTTTTTTTAAGATAAACATTTCCGAAGTGCCGAATTAACGACGTTAGTCGCGACAGTCTCGATAATGTAAAAATTCGATGTGTAAACGAACGCGATATTTACTTAATTGTTGTATTAACTTTAGCAAACTAGTAGCGAGTGGTATTACCACCGATTAGCAGATCGATTGCGACATGTTCTACAGAGTGCACTGCATGTTGTCAAGGCGGAGGTATTATTATAGCGACATTATCTCGCTTGTGCCTTAAATATGTTTCGAATGTGCCAAATTTTATATGAGGCACGTATTGAGTATATTGACGCCTACTGTAGAACAGTACACAACTCATGGCACTCTCAACTCGACTTTGCAGACAATATCATTGCTGCAGGGCCAATTTATGAGCGTGAAAGACACGATGTGCCGCAAATTTACATATCTAATATCGTAGGCAGCTAATTGGTCGGTTGTTGATCGATAATTAAACTCATGTGAGAATTCGTTGTTTTATTCATTTTCATCGTCGACAACGTATCACGTATATATTGTACATTAAATGTCATAAATGTTCTGATTGACGTTAATTAAATGGACGTCTTCGCGAACGCAATTTATCTTCACTATTATGATATATCAGAGAATCATTTTCATTACAGATTTTATGATTCATTTGCTGTTACTTTATCTTTTCAACTTAAAATATATACAATTTTTGAATAATTAATGACTAAAGATAAAAGATTTATAGCAAATTAAACTTCACACATGAGAGAAAATAGATAAAGTCATAATATTTTAGTTATTTTAATGGGCTTTATTCTAATCGATGTTTTTTTTTAATTTAATTACATTTATACAAATATATATGATAAAAGTAATCGACAATATTTGATATCTCAACAATTTCCTTGAATTAGCTTGAAGAGCTTTTGGAAAAATATGTGATGCTTCTGTATATCATGATAGTTTGTATTAAAACAATAAAAAATATCGGATATAATAAGAATATAATTATTGACATCCGCCTTTTATATGTTTTTTATTTTAATCTATAGATGTAGCTCGATATAATAGAATCGTTTTATAAGATATAATTTCAAAGACTCCCTTCAATGTAAAAGTTATTTTCATTGTTAGTTGGAACAAAATCTGGTACAATGAAAATTCGTCCACATATAAATATCTGGAAATGACTCATTATATTTAAATGATTTCTGATGTATAATGTCAAGAAACAATTCAGAAGTACTCGCTTAGTGAATTATATAGACATTCGTATGACATATAACGTCTATAGTGTAAGTATGCATACGACTTTGCTAGCCTTTCAGTAATTATAATTCTTTACTGCCACCCCCTCCCCCCTCCTCAAATATTTCTTTACATACATGGCAATTGTACATTTTATATAAATTTTAAATAAACCTCGAAATATATTTTTATTTACTTTATAATACGCAAAGGTAGTTCCAGCAAAGTTAATAGTTTTTGAGAAAGTCAGTATAATACCGGCTTTTTGCAATATGTGACGTGTGATCGTAAAGATTTTATGTGAACCAGTGTATATGTCCGAATAAAATAAGAAATGTCTCGCAAACTATTGATTTTTTAAATTTCTTTAGCCTACTTTTATATGCGAAATAATATACAAGAACATGCGGAATAATATACAAGAATTAATTTATAAAAAAAAGTATATTTTATTTAAAAACTAGGAGTGATTAAAACTTCAGAATTCTCCTGTTTATTTAAAATAAAATCATGTTTATTGACATCTTTTGTTGAAAATAAGTAACTTTTATCTAACAATAAAACATTTTTTGGAAATAAAGAGTTCTTTTTCTATCTAAAAAAAAGCTCAGAATTAATGACACAAAAAGTGAAATCTTTTGTATTTTGTTGAATATTTTAAAACTGGAAATACGAGACAGAAAAATATATTTCATAATTTCATTCGGGAGATTTTAAATTTCCTTCGGGGATTTAAAAAGAAATTATTTTTTAAATTTTCTGCTGTCTGCTGTTATTTCTAAAATGTTTATTTTATTCAAATATTTTTATTCTTTATAATTTTATTTCTCTCTTTCAGACTTAAAATTTTTTAAATTTTTGAAATCAATATTCTAAAAATTTAAGTACAATCTTAAGATGTTGTGAATCGATCAGAAAGTCATATTAGCATCTTAGAATAATACTTAAGATGATCTTAAAATAAGAATCGGCTATAAATATCGATCTTAATGCTTATTGCACATTGGACGCGATGAGCGATCCGAGCGATTTCCAATAAGAACTTTACTTTGTATTATCATGTGCAAAAAAACAGAGCTTTCATAATTCAAAGCCGATACGTAATGTAAAAAAATTATTTGTTGATATACCTTTAAAATATCTAATTTTAATTATAGGTATTATTGAAATTTAAAAGTAACACAAATATAGGTATTCAAATATAGGATGAGGATTCCTGAAACATGGCGGACCAACCAATGCGTTACTTTATCATATTGCAATTCATATTTGCAATTGAATAAAGTTAAAAAAAAATTCTTCTAATTGTAAGCAAACTATATTTA
>Ga0157363_1002123_pt1 | contig 17246 bp, 6 predicted proteins | sample AttsexASBM1_FD_111477 | JGI IMG/M metagenome (GOLD analysis project Ga0157363, IMG submission 111477) | Fungus gardens microbial communities from leaf cutter ant in Ribeirão Preto, State of São Paulo, Brazil - Atta sexdens ASBM1 | ecosystem: Host-associated > Fungi > Mycelium > Unclassified ... | reverse complement strand
TCAGCAACTATACATCTTCCTAAACTTTTTGTTCATTTAAAATTCTTTCGTATCTCTCAATGTAAAACAATGTACAATCTTACAATGTAAAGCATTTAATAATGAGAGACATATCTATAGAATTACGCAAAGAAATGTCGTAATATTTAATTATCTCTTTAAATTATACTTGTGCAATATCGGTTTCTTTGAACTGTGTGAGCAAATTCTGTACTTTATGGAAATTCTGCATAGATGTAGAACGAGTCAGAATTGATAACAGATGGTTGACTTAGATACTTGATTAAAATATTGACTTTGACACTTTAAAATGTTAATAAAGTTATATTATTTTTCTCGAAAATAAAAATTGTTATAGAAACTCTCGGAGATGTTTCCACACATAGTTATGCCATGAACTATTTGAAGATTTGCGTTGAAAAATGGATGAAAAAGGACGCAGATGCGTCTTCAAGAAATTGTGAAATAAAATGGCGGTCATATTGATTGTGCATTAGAAACAATTTTTCAAACTTTGATAAATATTTCGTGCCACTCTATTTGCATCAATTATAATAATTATAAGTTATTTGTCATGAAGCACTTTTTTGTCCGTAAAAAAATATCTATGCAAATACTAAGAAAGTAGAAGTTAACATCGCTACTTATCGTAGTAACCTCATATCTCTTCCAGTCGATTGAAGAATTCATTCGAGCAGGTGGACCGTCTGAAAGCCACTCGACCAAGCCATGTGAGTTTCTATGACTCCTTCTTCTCCTGTTTCTTCTTTTTTCGCGTTTACTCTTTCCGTATTCTTACAGTCGGCTACGAAACGACCCATTGCAGTCTCCGAGTATCATGCAACTTTGACGAACGCCGTATCCGAGAACGTTCGCTATTTTATTCCGCGTTCTTCGTGGCTGCACAATGAGTCAACGATTTCTCTTTTCTCCTATGTCATCATGACTTACTTCTTCTCCTTCCTGTGCTCTCGTACGAGTAAATTGCAACCGTTTCCACAAAGATCGAACGATGCAAGTCGTGCACTTCTCTCGTTGAGAGAGTTATTTTAAGAAGAGAAGTTTTCGTACAAGAAAAAAGAGAAAGAGAAAGAGAGAAAAGCCTGCGATGCTCGGATCGAGAGAGCGAGAACTTATGAGAGAGGAAGTCAGAATTGGGAGTAATATTGTGGCGGAACTTCGACGCGAAATCGCAAGAGAGCAATTTTTGTAATAGCTCTCTTTCGACACATTGCGATGCACTTTTCAAATGTTCTTCCTTCGAACTTTTCATTCGCCGCGAGTTTGCACTGTAAGTGAGAAAATACGGCAAACCACGTAAATAATCCGATCCATTGACGGAGATATGGCGACCAAAGTACGAAATACGAGATTGCAAATGGCGCGGCTTAGGAAGAACGTTTCAGAATTTTTTCCTCGGAAATGCTGGAAAGTCCACGTAACTGCATAAAAGTCGAAAGACGTAAAAAGCGTTCGCACGTGGCCAGGTCGTAAACGCACGCGTGCAGTAATCAAAGGCAACCACAAAACGTACGACAATACGTACAAAATGATGGAAAAGAGATAGAGAAACGAGACGCGACAGTGAACAAGAAAAAAAAAGGACGGGAACGAGAAACGACATTTATGAAAAGCAAAAGGACAAGTTTGCGTTTCCTACAAATGTGTGCACATGACCGAGCACCGCTCGGCATAATTGAAAAGTAATGGAAAATGAGTGAAAATATTATGGCGAGAGATCCTTAAATGCAATCGGATATTATTTCCCTTCATTTTTTTAGACGCGAAGTAGCGTCGTTGATGAGAATACAGTGGAGAGTCCTACGTGACATTACGAGCAAAATTCGAGCAAATAACGAGAAGCAATGTAAGACGAGTTTAGGGAGGGGCAAGATGAGAAGGAAAATAATGGAAAAGCCGAGTGTTCCCATGATGAGATTGGTGATCAGAAAACGAGCAGAGAAAACGGCGATGTAATGAGAACAATCGTTCTCTAAGAGCGTCAAAGGACATTGCAAGTATATTAAAATTCACAGTAATCATCTGCAGGAATGAGGTCTCTTCACGACCCTCGACTGTAAACGACATTATGCCAGAATAATGTAAAAGTGCCTCCCTAAAAGCGGAATAAAATCAAGAGCGATCAAGAGACAATGCATATGTCAAGTACTGGATGTAGGTTGATATGAGAATGGTAGAATTTGCAAAATGACATTCTAGAGGAATAACAACAATGCAATTAATGGAACTGTCATAAAGAAAGTTGCTGGCAATGAGAAAACGCAACGATGCCGTTGCCGATAATTCTCGGCAGTATTTTCCTTCTTAGAAGGTATAACTTTCGATAACGATAGAAGTCATGCGTTTTATTAAATGTTCAAAGTGATGACGCCAACGGAATATACTGTTTGTGCTGTCTCTCCGGCAAGATGCAGCATTGTTGAAACTAGAAAAATACAACCTTGATCATAAGTATAAAGTACCCTCAATTTATTGTATTTCTTAGAAAAGGCGGTAATAAAAGCCAAAGGAAAGCTAACAAAAATATTAAAACTTTTGTAAAAATAAATGTCATTTCTCAATAAAACCGCTTTTTAATTTATTTTTCGTTGGGTGTATAACATTTATGTCATTTTGTGAGACTGCTTTATACTTCTTCTTCTTCTTCTTTCTCTTTAAATCTCTGTAAGGTTTTTCGACCCATTAAAAAGAGTCAGAGTATCATGCAATACGGATCCAAAAATTCAGTGTTTGTCTCGTCGGCAAGCAGAAATTACACATATATTATTCACAAACGTTTGAAAATTCCTGAATCTCGGTGTCAAAACCAAAACTTTGCGTAACGAAGTCCGAGAACAGTGCTTTATATTTTTATGAACAAGGCTATTTATAAACTTTGCTGAGAATGAGCACTCAAGCTAATTTCTCAACGTAAATAATACACCCTGTTAGACGTCAAAGAAGCAATCCTTTGAGTTAAACAACATTTTGTTATTTTTAACTTCTATATCAAAATGTAAAGCAATTCATTTTTATAGTTGAATTGCTTAATTTTAAACAATGTTTATATACTTATTAGTAAATAAAACTGAAATTATTTAATTCAAATTTAATACATTTCTTGAATTAAGATGTTTATTTTATTATTTTAATTAAATTGGCAGTATACTGAAAAGCAGCAATAGTGACCTATAAAAATGATTCAAATTGGATATAATTTGACATTATGAATTGAACAGTGCAAATACAATTTATAAGTTTGATGAAATATGAAACAGGAAAAAAGGTACTGTCTACACGATCATCGAAGTAGACAAGCACTTTTACTGTCAATTCATGCTTAACAAGATGAGTTCGGAACGCTTGCGCGAAAGCGGGAGTAAGATAATGCCAGTACAAAAGAGAAATAAAAAGCGTTTGTCGATAAAACCGGTCATTCCGACCAAGGGTCAGTTTCGCAAGTCCTACGTAAATGCGGAAATTGAGTAAAGTAGTAAAGTCAGATGTGCAGAACGGGGACATAAAGCCCATAATAAAAAAGTAATGGATGCAATTTGTCAAGACACACGCAGAGAGAGACAGAGAGAGAGAGAGAGAGAGAGAGAGAGAGAGAGAGACCATATAACCATATAACGAACAAATTATTTCGTCGACAAGTCACTCAAAGTAATTAAAAGATAAAAAAAGGACTTTCGATAAAAGAAAATGCATTTGGAAAACGAAATAAACGACGAAAGCCTTGGACTGGATTACGGAAAAAGGGGTAAAAAGCAAGCATCGATAATGAAATTAATTATAGTTCGTACAAGTAGATTGCGTTCGAAGTACTTAATAAGTACTAATAGTACGAAGTGCTTAATAAGTACTATGGTAACTCTACAAAACGGAATGCGGAAGTCCTACGAGCAACATCTTATCGAAAATTATTCACGATTGAACGTTTACACAAATATGACACTATGCGGAGCAATAATTAATTCTTTAATAAATCGACAATTTTTATTATCTTGTACAAAAGTGTAATATCTGATATTAACATAAAATCAATATTAATCTGATACTTATAAAATAAATTAAATTATGAAATGTTTTATATATATATATATATATATATATATATATATATATATACACACACACACTCACACACGTATATACACATTAATTTCCCTTTTATATTATTTTATAATATTATGTGTGATAAGTTAAACAGAAATTGAAACATGAAATGTTTGTAAATACATTGAAACTAAATACATTAAAATGAGAATTAAATAAAAATTTAATTTTATTCAAGAAAGATCTTTGAAACTTTAATTCTGTTATTATGAAATTGCAGACTGTTTACAAAACAGGTTCACGATAATTCTTTCGAAGTACAGTGTCGATGATGATGTAAATAACACCATGCTTACGTGAATAGCATGAAAACTTCTCGGTCAAGTAGCGTTTATTTTATATATACATTCATTATATGAATTATATGAAGGAAATTAAAGACCGTAAAAAAATGAGAGGAATTTAAATTGCTACTCTTATATCTTTTCAATAGCAAAGATATTCCGCTTATAAAACTCTTAACGCCCCACAATTATAAATCATAATTAAAGCGACGTGTCAGCTTGATGTTAAAAAAAAATACATCTTTCAAATTCTACTTCAAAACTCTATATCGCGTTTCATTAATTCTTTTTAATAATATATTCATAATTTGAGTCGATAATTCTTGAAAAATAATTGTTTATATAACTACGAAAAATTAATACATAAAATAAAATCCGTGCAAGATTTCTATATCTTTCTATCGTATAATTTATTGTAATGCAAAAATATGATTCCTTAATTCATTAATTACGCATCATTATTTTTTATTTTCTCACCAAATAATCTCGTATAACGGAGGAACATCGTCATTCAATACAATGATCATAAATTCTGCATTAATCATCACATTAACCCATCCGGCGTTGCAACGCATGTAATAACTGATTAATTCGTTGGAATAATTTAAATTACGACCTATCTGTCAGTTGAAAATTTGACGACGTCAGCTATTTCATCGGATATAATTAAATTGGAGCATATGACGGCTAAAATAAAGCATACATGAAGCCGAAGTCAAAATATATATTGTATTTTACAAAGATTTTTCGGATTTTTCACCTGCCGAATCGAACAACCAGATGATTCTGTTAATAAAGCCTGCTAATAAAGCTAGAAATGAAATGTTTTTCACGCTTCGTATTGCACGTAATTTTTATCCGTTATCTCAATGCGTATTTGCTCACGTGCGTACGAAACAAATATTTGAAGTAAATATCGCTAGCTATGACGTTGCACGTTCCGGTAATTTTGCTATTCTCTTCATGCTGCATTAATGCGAACCGCCGCGCCGCGTCATGTTTAATTCGGAAAAAATGCGTTGTTTGATCTAATATCCATAAAAAATAAATTTATTAAAAACAAAAAATATTTCTATCAATATAATCAATGTGAGAGAGAGAGAGAAAGAGAGATTTCCCTAATTATCAAATTTAACGAAATTAGTTAGTTAGAGAAAATGGTATCAAGCAGAAAATATCTTGCATCTCTTCGTGCTAAATTCTAGAAAATGATTTACCTTTTTTAACGAAGAAAACATATCACTGTTAAATAAAGAAGATATTCCTTTGCCTTTAAGGTTGATAATTCCATATATCTCGACCAGTTTCCGTTCCTGTGAATCAATCAAGCGATTTTACTTTCATGATAGATCACCATCGAACGATCAATGGAAGGATTAAGTAATTGGAAATGTCATAAATATATAGCTGGCACGTAACGGCAGACGAGTCTTAAGGATCCATTAATAAAAGCAAGAGAAGAGATAGCCGCTTTCGTACACGGCGATTAATCAGCCTGACGCTCATACCGGGCTTTATGGACCCGGTTAAACATAGCCGCTGAGATAACACGAGAAGTTAAAAAGGCAACGCTTTTAGCATTTTATTCATCGTCACTTGAAGCTCTCCCGTTCCTTCTTTTTATTTTCGTGCGCGCCTCGACTCGGAATCATTTGCGAGTCTCTGCTTTGATACAGTATTTCCGGATATATTCGCCGAGTTACGGCGATCCAATAATTTAGCAGGAAAATTAGGGAGTATGTAATTAGAGTTACGAGCGAATTTTCGCAGTCGCAGGAAGAGGGATAAATATTCGACTGTCCGTGCGCAGCCAAGGCGAAGCAAATGAAAACTTACCGCTCGAAAATTTTTAATTTGCGAGAAACATTTCGCGATATGACGTTGTCCTGCTCATAATAGACTTAGTTATTTATCTGTAAAAAAAAGGTAACCCAAGATAAAATGGGATATTAAAATGATTTACAGCGTGGCGCCGGTATATTTTAAGACTCGTATGTTTAACGAGACATTAAACGGTTGAGGAGATTTTTAAAATCGATTTGAACGTTACACAGCATAAATGTGCGTTAATAGGGCTGATTATTTTCGTCACGAGAGGGAGAAGATAATCTTCTCAAAATGGTAATCGCTATAAGTAATATAAGAGTAATACAAAAATAAAACTAACTGTGTATTAATCATTATCCGATGTATACTACCACTTGCGATTGAAGTAAACTTCGATTGAAGTAAACAGTAGATTTTCAACGTTCCAAGACAACTTTCTTAAGAAATTCTATGTTAATCGTGATGATATCCCTTTGCAGAAATGTAATTTATTACTGAAAATTACTTGTTTTGAATATTAAAAGCACTAAACACAACAACGTTTCTAATATTCAAAATAAATAATAATCACCAACTTATAGTATTAAGTTTCTGAAAGGGACAAAGACAACCGCGTCGAAAATAAAAGTCGAGAGATGAACTACATCCCAATCCGATTGTAGTGCGTAGTTTTAATCGCAGCTTAAACGTTCTCACGATATGCATCCTGTGTATTTCTACGTTTAAGTGTTATTAGATTCGTCGATAACAAATTTTAGACAATTACAGAAGGCTTTTGTGTGCATTTTCGGTAAAATTGCATTTTCGATAGTTGCATGATAATGTAAGTGTTCTCTCCGTCAATTTTCTCTGCGTAACACACCATTGCCTCTTCCTTTTCGTACACGCCTATACTCCGCGCGCAAGTAAGTACATTCTATTTTCAATTTTCTTATTTTCGCTTATCTAACACCAGAAAACTAACGTACGTAAGTTACCTTCACTGTTCTGGCGAAATGAGAACTGCTGACTTCAGCTAACTTCAGCAGGTGAACTGGGTTACGCGTATTGATGTATCCTGTAGAAATTCTGGAGATGTTAGCCCCGTTAGATGAGTGAAACCTTAAACATAAATCTCACGAAATAAAAAACTGAGAGATATCTAAAGAAAAAAATTAGAAAAAAAAATTAGAACGTCCTTCGGATATCTTTATAATACATCCTATAGACATTTTTCTATTGCCTGTGTCAAAACATAAAACTATGAAAAACCTGTAAAGCAAATGTTATACTACGCATTGGAAAGTAAGAATTGCGAATTATAGATTAAAATTCGACCAGTCAGATAATTTTAACTTTAATCTGTTTCCTTTCGATTAGCTGAATTCTAATCTTCAATTCAAGTCTCAATCTCCAATACGTAATGTAACACGAGCTTAAGGGAACATCTAAATAATATCTCGTAGATATCTTCATGTAGATATTTTTGTTACTAGATGTAGTATATGCTATTCTTACTCATGTATGTGTGCTTTTATCTTTAGCTGTGTTATCTGTCCCGATTATTATATTACCGATTAATAATACGCTTGTTTCGCTTGTCTATTATTTCTTTCTCAACTTTCGCCTCGAGTGTGAGTCTATTCCGTGACAGGTCCATTCGGATGGCACTGAACCGTCGTATGTTGTGACTGCGAGTGTGTCACTATTGAGTGTATGTTTGCACTCGCGTGGAGAGGCTCGAATTCTTGTCGCGTCTGAAGAATGTTCCGTGTATGTTACTTACTGTATTTACTCGCTACAGTATAGAGAAATCGGTGAAGGTATTCTAGTGAAAGCTCCGACAAGAGACAAAAATAAAAAGAATTAAAGCATCCGATGTGAGATAGCAGAGAATAGAAAAGAAGGAGTAACTGTGCAAAATGCAAGGCTTAAACGAATTAAAAGCGGACTCTTGTTCAATAAATATAATATCAAGAAATCCGTAAAAATTACATCTAAGGAATGGCATTATTCTTTGGAAAGTGCGCTTAGCGTTAAAATATTTCAGACGCGGACATTCTCACGTCTGAATTTTTGAGTCTCTTCACGCGCACCGGAAACGCGCGAGCACTCCTATAAACGAATGAAAGATTATTAAATATGTATGTCGAGCAAAAATGGAACCAGAGATATCAAGTAAGAAGGTTCACAAGACGGAGACGATTATGATTTGAGCTGAGCTAAAAGAATCCAGGAGAATAATCTTTCATTTTCAACGAGAGAGCTGCTAACAGCGTCTCGCTCCACGTTATTTCCGTGACTAATCGCCTTCTTTCTGTATTCTTTCTTCGGGGGATTTTCGGGAACACCTCGATTCAGGATCATACTTCAATTGCATCATGTTCATGGTGGCGAGCAGCGTCGTGCTGACCGTTCTGGTGCTCAACTATCATCACAGATCGCCCGACAGATACGTGATGCCAAATTGGGTAAGAAAACATAATAAAATTGAACTGACTGTATCACAGATATAGTTAATTCTAATTAGTGATGGCATTTAAGTCTGATTAATGATGAATAACAGTATTAAATGCAATAAATGTAGCGTGTAATATTAATGATGCAATGTTGAAATAAACAATGTAATTTGTCATCAAAATAATTTTGAATGGAGCAAATAATTCTAATAATTAAATAAACATTAATAAATAAATAAACACTAATAAACGTTGATGAATATAATCATTATAGTTGCATAGTTATTTGTGCTTCTCTTTATAATTTTCTGTTTGTTGAAATGTGTTCATCATTCATATAGATAGCGTAGCAGATTATGTATCATACAATAACTAGAAAGAAAATTAATTAAACTTATGTATAGTAGGAGCTTTTTGATTTGCTCTGAAAGAATGTTTTAATCGATTATGTATAGTTAAATATTTTATTCGAATAAAGGTTAATCATTTTAGGCATATACATATAATTGATACAATAGAAATAAGCTGCTTAACTAAACGGATTAAACAAGATTGCACTTGCTTTCGTCATCGTTATAGTGGCATCATAAATTTAATTGCCTTCTATCGCACTCTACAATTGAATAAACGCAGTAATTTTGAAATTGTGCAACATAATCGCATTAATAAAATGTGGTCATTTAAGCATTATTTCAGATTTTTTTTTAATTCATCATTTTCAATGAAATATTTAGATAATTATAATGAAATGATAAAATCTTATTTATATCTATATCTTAATATTTCTAATTGCGTTATTTGGAGCAAATGGAAATTATTACAAATTTAATTTTTTTTAATAAATCAGGTGCAGTTAATTCGTGAATTCTAAATAATGCGAAACAGTTCAAATTATTGCACGCAAAAAATACTTTGTGTAATGGATAATAATACGTTGCACAGTAAGTTTCGCGATGTGATTACTACCACCGAAAACAGTGTTTCTTGAAAGTTTAAAATGCCTTCGAGGTATTGGTACTCACTCTCGACCAATGCCAGTCAGTTAATGCAGTTAAGTTTCTTCATGCAAGCCTACACATATACACATGTAGATTGCTTGGATACTCTGAATTTAAATAAATACATTGCATTTACAAAACTTCCACAATATATATTTACATACGTACGTCAATATGTATAATATGCATTGCATAGTATTTGATTTATTATTTCGTTAAAGAAATAACATGCGACTCGGCTTCGAATTTAGATATAAAAGAAGTTAAAATTAAAATTATTGAGTAAATTTATTTATGAATTTATATTTTTTAATGTTATCATGACCTAAAAGTCTAGAGCTTCCTACACAAACAACAAAATAATTTATGGACGATCTTGTTTTCGAGATTTGTTAAATTTTATTCTGGTCTCAGAAAAAAAAAATTAAATTTCAAAAAAATTAATTCATATTTTAAAAAACTGATTATAAAACTCAAATTTTAAGAAGTTCTTGGTATTGTTGAGTTTAAATGAATTAAAATAGCTTGAAAACATTGAATTCCGAAAGAGTAATAACCTCCATGAAGGATTCTATGTCACAAGATTCATAATTAGGGTTTAAAAATCAGCTTAGAAATTAATATTAATTATATAAATTAATATTATTTATTTATTTAATTATTTTAATAATGGATTTCAAATAAAGCAAAACTGGAAACTTGATTTTTTATATATCTGTATATTTCTCAATTCAAAATTCCTAAAATCGAGTTTTATAATAATCAAATTATATTTTAAATTCTGCCATCATATTGAATCTAATATTTTTTTTTTGATCATAGATTTAAATGAAGTATTATTAAATTAATAGCTATGGGCCAAGTTTTAAATAAAAATTAAGCCAATTGTTTACAAAGTAAAAGGGCTAATTCCGCAAAAGAAGTAAATAATCAACACAAAGGATTAAAGATAAAGAATTAAATATGCATTCACGTATAATTATTGAAAAGCCATTGTGTTACACTAAAATAAATTATTTTAAGCGGAATATAACTGTAGAATATAATTAAACAATATATAACTTTGAATGTTTCGTAATTTTTATTTAAAAAATTTTCTAAATAGGGGAAGTATACTCATTATTCCTTATAATAATGCTTATCGTAAAGTGTTCGTGGCTTATAAATTACATATTGTAAAGCCTTGAAAAATATCAAACTTTGCATATAATGCGCGGGGATGCCACTTTAAAATTCTATACTTTTCAATTCCAGTTTTTCGTTCTCGTTGCAAAATTCAAGAGAATGAAATTGCGAGGAATTTTTGCTAGAGTGACAATATGATATGTGATGCAATTGCAAAGTTTAACGAGTCAATAATTCGATATTCACGCAGACAAAAGTAGTGTTTCTACAATGGCTGCCATGTGTGTTGCGCATGAGTCGACCGGGCAAGAAGATCACGAAGAAGACCATTCTCATGAGTAATCGGATGAAGGAGTTGGAGTTGCAGGAGAGGAGCAGTAAGAGTTTACTGGCGAACGTTTTAGATATCGACGATGATTTTCGCCATGGGAACAGCGCCGCCAATCCTGCCTCGGGCTATATAAGGTACCACGAATTCTCCATCCATTCAATCTTTTCAGGTCGTTGCGTTTGGCGAAAATTCCGCGATGGTTTGCCATCCATTTTCTCGATCAACTGCGCTCCTTTTTTTATTAACAATGGAGTAGTTGTTGTTTGACGGGCAAATGTATTGTTCGTGAGAAACAGAGACCATGTCACGTTTTAATCCCATTGGACGAAAAAACAATGAGAGAGAGAAAGAGAGAGAAAGAGAGAGAGAGAGAGAGAGAGAGAGAGAGAGAGAAAGAGAGAAAAAACTGGGCGTTAAAGCATATAATAATATTGTGAATGATCAGATGGGTGACAACGAGAGCACATCGAGATGCGCAGACACGTGTCCGAATAAATACCTTGGGTATCCACTAACGCTGGAAATGCTTCGTTGAAGCATCAATCACAAGAACGAATTTTACGAATTGACGAATCAAAGAATGCGTCGAAGCATTTGTAGCGTTAAATGAATCTCATCCCTTGGTTGTCGTGTATTCGACCAGCACTTAACGTTATTTTACAGCTCTATCAGGAAAAATCGAAAACACAAGCTCATCACGTTTGTTCTACGATAACTATAAACAGACAAGAGATCTACTCGCCCGAAATCCGCTTGAACGACTATGTCGCTAGAATCGAATATTGACATTTTCATGGACCTCGATAAATGCCAACTCAATCTACCAAACTCGGATTCCCATATTTTCTCATGAGATTTTTGCGGTCTTTTTTCTTCCCCGACTGATTTCCGTGAACCGTTAACAAAAATATTTCATTCCGACATTTTTTTTCTCGATCCTTCAATAATCGCTTTGGTTTGCTAGATGATTTTCTGGGCAATTCGTTTTCTCCTCCATCTCTTCTTCGCTTCTCTGTCACATCGTGGAACTATCCGATAACCGAGTTCTGACGTACTGGTCCAATTCAAATGCATATGTACCGTGATAATTTTAATATTTTCAAGTTCTTTATTCACAAATCCAATGGACGTTTTCTTTAACTACGTTATGAAAAATTATTCATAACAAATGTTTTTTACAACCTTACATAATTTTGAATTACATATTTTATTCCTCGATTTGGATTTTCACAATTAAAAAAAAATCATTCAATTTCGTTTACTTTAAGCAAAAATTAAAGTATTTAAAGTATTATAGTAGCGAATATAGTTAAAGAACTTTCAGAGCGAATACTGATTAAGTGGAATTAAACAAATATTGAGACATTTGGTAGACTTTTGATTATGACATAATATTGCAAAAAATTCACGCAAGGAAGAAAATTGTTTATTTTAGATTCTTTTGTAATTGAATTAATTGACTATATAAAATAGTAAAATAAAAGTTTTCAAAGAGACATATATATATATATATATATATATACAATACACACACACATACACACACACACACACACGTGTGTGTGTGTGTGTATAAAGATGTTCTGTAAATAAGGATACAATCGTAGGGAAGAGATTGATTCTATTAACATATGTGTAATCTAAAACGTAGAATACAATTTTTCGAAATAAAGCTTTATTTTCGAGCAATATATTCAACAATTTATGAAGTAATAAAATTCATCGTGCTGTTTTATTGTATATTCTTAATTATCAATATAATAAATATGAGCAGAAATAATAGTTTGCAGTTAAATCGTACCCGACAAATATTTACAAACGAATTTTCCTGAAAACAAAGCCTCATATATATGGAAAAATTTTATTTTTCTAAATTTTCGATTTATTTTTTCAAATAGAATCATCGCCTTCCTTATGTCAGTATTTACGGAATATTTCGTATATAGTTCGCAATTAAAATCTCGTTAAAGAAAAAAATTTCTATACTCATAAGCAGTGTGAATCTCAATGTGCATCTCAAATTACCATAACAATTTACAAGTCGTTTCGAATATAGAACTTCAATATTTATGGTATTTAATTTCGTACAAACTTTGCATTATGTTATGTATCGAGATGGACTATTTTAATAATTACAAGCCGTAATGTGGCGCTTTGAAGAGCCGGAATTTCATGAACTCTCCGATGATCTATGCGAAATGTCTGTTAATGATCTTGAGAAAAAACGTGTGATAGAGACTTTGAGAATAATAATTTACATGATCTTTTACAGCAGGTCGGCGTACGGTACACCGTTGTCGACCAGGCCGGCGACGGTTGAAGAGACTTCGGCATCGTTGCCTCTCAGCGGCATGCAGAGGGAACTTCACACAATTCTCAAGGAATTGCAGTTCATCACAAGCCGCATGAAAAAGTCGGACGAAGACGACGAGATCATTAGCGACTGGAAGTTCGCCGCCATGGTGGTCGACAGGTTGGATGTTTTAAATCTTTCATGTGGCTTCAGTTCAGTCGTGCGCACATGGCGCGTCCGAATCTCTGGTGGAAAATTGCAAACAAAGAAGCTTTTATATTGGAGTTCGAAATTCAGATCCTTGTTCTTCGCACGATGAAAAACTTGTTTCATTTAGGCGCCTGATCGCCGATTCGTCGGACGAATCCATTACGTGATTGTTTCAAACTTTTATTTGTTTTAACTATTCAAAATTTTTCTGCTCAGTAATTTCATTTACTTGGATCTCACTTATCACATGAGATTAAGCGGAAAATTTTGTTTGCTCAGTAATTTCAAATATAAGAAATTTATAATTGGTATATCTATAAGGTTGGTGGAAAGTGACTCATTACTTGTAATGAAGTTTAGACTTTTCACATATATATATGATTCACGTATGATTACTTAAGGATTAAAGATTATCAAGGAATTCACGAATGAATTTTATTAATGAATCTTTTAGTAACTTTTAACTTTAAATAATCATATATTATAAAAACGAGCCTTAAAATAACTTTCTTTCAGTACTTAATTAATTCCATTTTTTATAATAATTAATTTAATAATTACTTCTAATTACCTATTATATATTCTACCTCTTCACTATTTATTTATCTATTATTGAAATATATAATCTATTATTGAAATATTCGACTTGTGAAACTAATATTCAAATTTCTTTTCTGTAAAATCAAGGCTTTGTCTATTCGTCTTCACGTTATTCACGGTTTTGGCTACGGTGGTGATACTGTGTCGCGCGCCACACATAATCGTCCAGTAATAGACTGCCCCGGTCGAACCGAAAAAATACATGCCAGAGATAGCGCCTCCTGGAATATTCGGTAAGAATAAACTTTATATTATATAATTTATCGTATAAATAATTGTCTCTATGATTGTACGTTTTGCAAAAGGTTTTTTAGTAGGTTTTTTATGCCAAAATTGAGATTGCTCGAAAATCATGATTTCGCTTGATCGAGCATCGCCGCTAGGTATTTGGTCGAGAGACCGAAATCGGCATGTTAATTTCACACCGCGCGGATCAGATAGGCTATGATCATTATGTGCGAATGACGCGGGCCAGATGACTATAATACAGTTAATACTGCGTGGAAATGTTAACAAGCCCCATGTAACAAGCTGGGTTCATTGGCCATCGCGCTGAAAATATTCAATCGTGGCAACGCGAATGTCTCTACTCGCAATTTCGTCGCACTAATTGCCAGTCGGTCCCTCCGTAGCGCACTCCGGAGCACAATTATTTATGTATTAACCTGGATATATAACCATTTGATTACATGATTTCAAATACTCGGACACTCGTTGCTTGATTATCGAAAATTGGCTTTGAATAGCGCGAATCTAATAGCTTCAAATTAAATGTGATTAGTGTACAAAAGAATACTTATTGTTCACTTATATAATTCTGTCTATAATTCTATATAATTCTATCTATTAAATTATGAGAGTTTTAACATACACATGAAATAATAATCTACGTAGAGGAAAATTCATTGTTTAAATTATATAATTATAACGCTGAAAAAGCTAGAATGTTAATGAGTTCTTGCTCATCGGTTCTCTTGCACACGTTTTTGTATTAAAAAATATCTAGAAAAAGAAATCCCAATAAATAGAAAAAATTATATATATTACAGGTTAAATTAATTTTTGTATTGTTGCTTTTTTTTACTAATCTAGAAAATTTCCGGTCTAATTACTCTTCAATATTTCTCTTAATTTTTCCGAGCTTAACTGCACAGCGTTTACCACAGTAAGATTTGAAGATTTTAAAGTTATCGGAATATATTAGAGAGATCTCAAAAAGTTAAAAGTTCATTCCTCGAGCTTTAGAATTACTGGAACTAAAAGTCTAGTTGGTCTTAATGGTACGTAAAAGTAAGCTCGCAAGAATTGATCCCTCAGTACAACATCTTGGAAAATCCCTCACCCATAAAGTCAATCTCTTAAAAATCAATAGTCGGACATATCGCGGTACTTCCTTGTCTCTTTTTCGCAGGAACGACGTCCGGCATGATTCGAGGAGGCGGCTACGCTAGGAGCACGTCGAAGTGAAAGAAAACGGGAAAAGCGCAGAGAAAAAGAAAGAAATGGACACGTTAGCCTCTTTCGCGCCCTTCTGCGCGACTCACCTCTCTCGAGGGAACAAGGGAACGCGATCTCGCGTTCTCGAATTTCTCACAGCTGGGAACCGCCGATTTGTGCGCCCGGTTCCTTTTCGCGACGTGCTTTCGCTTAGACGCGAAAGGAGGCAAGCAAGAGTGAGACCATTGACGACGTTCGCAGAAAAAGCCTGCACAGAGAGGATGGACTTCCGGCAAACAGCAGCTCGACGGCGAACGCCGTTGTAATTTTTTTTAGCGGAGAACATCACGCCTGGGAAACGGATACAAGAGGAGAGACACGAAAGGAATGGGAACAAGGATCCGATCGCCGACGTCACGCTCCGTTACGACTGCGTTATTTCGTTTAAGTGACTTAATTAACGTTTCTAGTGCGGAACCGGTAAGATAGTCGCGCGACGCGAACTGGATGGAGATTTAGAGAGATACCTCTAGATCGATAAAATGAAGGTAGGTGTAGGCGTAATAAGGGAAAGAGAGATAGCACGTGCTGTCCAGCGGATCCAATTACGTTTCGCAAGCTCCAATCGATCGCGATATCGACCAGCGATCGCCGTAACTGTTGTTTGGCGATCGGCGGTCGATTTCATTCGACGACCAATGCGATTTCGCGAGGAAAGAACGCGCGACAAGTCGACGGCGTCACGAGACAAAGGAGATCGCACAGTCCTCGGAAAAGCGTTGTTGCGGCCTTTCGATAATAGAAACAATAACGATATTTCTTATAATAAAGAGAATAATAATTAACGATAATTACTGTTAGTCGCTTTGCGCGCGCGCGCATGCACGCACGCACGCACGCACGCGCGTTACGACCGAGTCGTAATTAATTAACTCTGCGATCTGTTGAGGGTCTCTCGTAGGGAGCCGAGACGGACTTAAAAATGTTTACTGCCAAATAGCAAACTCGAGTCAGGGGTGTTCAACCTTTTCAAACGGTAGGAAAGTAAAAGTGCGGCCTGGACGATTCAGGACGACAGGGTGAACGCGCGCGCGCAGTTATCGCGACCAATGGCAAGAGCCCACCCATAAAAATGAACTCGTCTGTTTCGTTTGACGAATATTTCCTTCTTCCCTCGTGCATTATCCGCGGGTAACGGACGCGATTTAGCGGCGCATCTCTCTAGAAAGGCCGAGCCCGACCGAAGCACGAACGAAACTTACGCCATCAACGATCGCGTGATCGACCCTCTATACGCTCGATATATTTTTCCACGCTCCATCTCTAATAAAACTCTCTTATTATCACGTGCTCGAAAGCTGACGTACGCGAAACCACAAGCAATTCCTACCTCCGCATTTCCGCAAAACCCGCCAGATATTTTCGCACCGCGTATTATTACGATGTGCACATGTGTTTGTGTGCGTGCATGTGTATGTGCGTGGATGTATGCGTATATGGCACGTGCGTGCGTGCGTGCGTGCGTGCGTGCGTGCGTGCGTGCGTGCGTGCGTGCGTGCGTGCGTGCGTGCGTGCGTGCGTGCG
>Ga0157363_1002122_pt1 | contig 17251 bp, 10 predicted proteins | sample AttsexASBM1_FD_111477 | JGI IMG/M metagenome (GOLD analysis project Ga0157363, IMG submission 111477) | Fungus gardens microbial communities from leaf cutter ant in Ribeirão Preto, State of São Paulo, Brazil - Atta sexdens ASBM1 | ecosystem: Host-associated > Fungi > Mycelium > Unclassified ... | reverse complement strand
CAGAAGTGAAACGCCGTAGCGCCGATGGTAGTGTGGGGCCTCCCCATGCGAGAGTAGGGAACTGCCAGGCATTAAATAAGTGAAGAAACCCTGAACGAAAGTTCAGGGTTTTTTTACGTCTGCGAATTGGCGAAATCAATGCTAACAGCCACGAAGACCGCCAAAATACCGCTAAATGCGCTGCGAAAAAAGATTGAAGTGCTCCGTAAAATCCCCCATTTTTCCTCTCAAACACTGTCATTACACCTCATCTATATGCAAAAAACGCATAGAACACCGTGTTGGTCGCGCAAAGATGTAGCATAAATAGACGGATCAGACCTCCAAATCCCGCTTTAAACTGAAACATTTTCATAATCCGCATGAAGACTCGACATTCAGCGGATGCCAGGCTAACCTCGGGCATCTGGATGTCTAAACGTTTATACGGTTATCAGTAAGAGGTCAGTTAGCTATGCCAATCAGAATCCCCGACGAATTACCGGCAGTGAATTTTTTGCGTAATGAGAACGTGTTTGTCATGGCCTCATCGCGCGCCAGTGTTCAGGAGATTCGCCCGCTAAAAGTACTGATCCTCAACCTGATGCCAAAAAAGATCGAAACGGAAAATCAGTTCTTACGCTTACTCTCCAACTCACCACTGCAGATCGACATACAGCTACTGCGCATCGACAGCCGTGAGTCACGCAATACGCCGAGCGAGCATCTCAATAACTTCTACTGCAACTTCGAAGATATTGAGCACGATAATTTCGATGGTCTGATCGTTACGGGTGCCCCGCTGGGATTGGTGGATTTCAATGACGTGGCATACTGGCCGCAGATTCAGCGTGTGCTGCACTGGGCGAAAGAACACGTCACATCCACGCTGTTTGTCTGTTGGGCGGTACAAGCCGCGCTGAACATTCTGTACGGCATTCCAAAGCAAACGCGTCAGAACAAACTTTCAGGCGTGTATGAACATCAAATCCTGCATCCGCATGCTTTGTTAACCCGTGGATTTGACGACAATTTCCTCGCGCCGCATTCGCGTTATGCTGATTTCCCGAGCCAGTTAATTCGCGACTATACCGATCTCGAGTTGTTTGCCGAATCTGACGCCACCGGGGCTTACCTGATGGCGAGCAAAGACAAGCGCCTGGCGTTTGTAACTGGCCATCCTGAATACGATGCGCTGACGTTATCCGGTGAATACCATCGTGATTATGATGCCGGGCTGCATCCGGAAGTACCATTTAACTACTTCCCACAAGACAATCCTGAACTGCCACCGCGTGCCACCTGGCGCAGCCACGGTAATCTGTTGTTCTCAAACTGGCTAAACTATTACGTTTACCAGATTACACCGTTCGATCTGCGTCATATGAACCCCACACTCGACTAAAGCAAAGCTCGCTTTTCTCGTTAAATGCGCCGTGACAGCCTCGTGCTGTCGCGGCATTTTTTTTGCCTTGCGCAAGCTTGTGGAATCCATTGCCTTTAATTTGAGAGTTTAAATTACATATTTATCAGTACAATAAGGCAGTTTAAATATAAAAATGGAAATAGTTTTTGTAAATAAGATAAAAATCATTATGCTCTGATCTTGCCGGTTAAAAATCACCCTACACCCGGATCCCCGTAAATGGGGACGGATCATAACAGGAGCAGCCCGCATGACAGATTCGGTTATCCACAATACGCTGACCTTCACTCAGCCCTTTACCTACGCGGAAAAGCAGCTGCTCACCCCGCAAGCCATCGACTTCCTGCACACCCTGGTCGCGCGTTTTGCACCGGAACGTGAGCGCCTGTTAAAAGCACGTCAGCAGCGCCAGCAGCGTTACGATCAGGGTGCCTTACCTGACTTTGATTCGGAAACCACTTCCATTCGCGAACGTGACTGGCAGGTTCGCCCGATTCCCCAATTGCTGCGCGATCGTCGCGTCGAGATCACCGGCCCGCCGGATCGCAAAATGGTGATCAACGCGCTGAATGCGAACGTCAACGTCTTCATGGCCGATTTCGAGGATTCGCTGGCACCCACCTGGCAGAAATTGATGGATGGCCAGCTGACTCTGCGGGATGCGGTCAACGGCACGCTGAACTTCACCAGTGAAGCGGGCAAGATCTACCAGCTGAAATCCGATCCTGCTCTGCTGATGTGTCGTGTACGTGGGCTGCATCTGAATGAAAAACACGTTGAGTGGCGCGATCGGGCCATTCCCGGCGGGCTGTTTGATTTTGCGCTTTACCTGTTCCACAACGTTGATGCGCTGCTGGAGAAGGGTCATGGTCCCTGGTTTTATCTGCCAAAAACCGAGCATGCATCTGAAGTGGCGTGGTGGCGTGAGATCTTCCGCTTTAGCGAGGATCGCTTTGATCTGCCTCGCGGCACCATCAAAGCCACGGTATTGATCGAAACGCTGCCGGCAGTATTCCAGATGGACGAGATCTTATGGGAGCTGCGCGATCATGTGGTGGGCCTGAACTGTGGTCGCTGGGATTACATCTTCAGCTACATCAAAACCCTGGCACAGCACGGCGATCGCATTCTGCCGGACCGCCAGCAAATCAGTATGGATCAGCCCTTCCTCGATGCCTATTCACGGTTGCTGATCAAAACCTGCCACCGCCGCGGCGCACTGGCGATGGGCGGCATGTCCGCGCTGATTCCGAGCAAAGATGCCGAGCGTAATGCGTGGGTGATGCAGAAAGTAAAAGAAGACAAAGCGCGTGAAGCCGGTAACGGCCATGACGGCACCTGGGTCGCGCATCCGGGGCTGGCCGATATCGCCATGGCTGAATTCGACCGTCAGCTCGGCAATCAGCCTAATCAGCTGCAGGTCAGCCGCGATCAGGATGCACCCATCACCGCCGAACGTCTGCTGCGGCCATGTCGGGGTCTGCGCACTGAAGCGGGTATGCGCGCCAACATTCGCGTGGCGTTGCAGTACCTTGAGGCGTGGATTGGGGGTAACGGCTGCGTGCCGATTGATGGGTTGATGGAGGATGCCGCCACGGCAGAAATTGCCCGCACCTCCATCTGGCAGTGGATTCATCACAAGCAGATCCTCAGCGATGGCCAACTGGTGACCGCCGAACTGTTTGAGCGGCTACTCGATGAAGAGATGCAGGCGCTGCAACAAACGCTGGGCGAGGAGCGCTTCCGTAACGGACGCTTTGCCGATGCCGCCGCGCTGATGGCGCAAATCACCACGGATAACGAACTGGTTTCTTTCCTTACTCTGCCGGGCTACCGCCTGCTGCCATGAACCTGGAGATAACGCTATGAATCGTCACCAACAGATCAAACAACTGGAATCGAGCTGGAACGACGCGCGCTGGCAGGGCATTACCCGCCCCTACAGCGCGGAAGATGTTATCAACCTGCGTGGCTCAGTGAATCCGGCCTGCACGCTGGCAGAGCGCGGGGCGAATAAACTGTGGTCGCTGCTCAACGGTGAGTCCACCAAAGGGTATATCAACAGCCTCGGCGCCTTAACCGGCGGGCAGGCAATACAGCAAGCCAAAGCCGGAATAGAGGCGATCTATCTCTCCGGCTGGCAGGTTGCTGCGGATGCGAATATGGCCGGGCAGATGTATCCCGATCAGTCGCTCTATCCGGCGAACTCGGTGCCGAATGTGGTCGAGCGTATCAATCAGAGCTTCCAGCGCGCCGACCAGATTCAGTGGGCGAATGGTCTGTCGCCAGAAGATGAAGGCTTTATTGACTACTTCCTGCCGATTGTGGCGGATGCAGAAGCGGGGTTTGGTGGCGTGCTCAATGCCTTCGAGCTGATGAAATCGATGATTCAGGCAGGTGCCGGTGCGGTGCACTTTGAAGATCAGCTGGCCTCGGTGAAGAAGTGTGGCCATATGGGTGGCAAAGTGTTGGTACCCACTCAGGAAGCGATTCAGAAACTGGTGGCTGCGCGGCTAGCAGCCGATGTCATGGGCGTGCCGACGATATTGCTGGCACGCACCGATGCGGATGCCGCTGATTTGATTACCTCCGACTGTGATGAGCGCGATGCGCCGTTTATCACCGGGCAACGTACCGCTGAAGGGTTGTTCCGTACTCGCGCCGGTATTGAGCAGGCGATCAGCCGTGGCTTGTCGTATGCGCCGTACGCAGATGTATTGTGGTGCGAAACCTCGACGCCGGATCTCGAACTGGCGCAACGTTTTGCCGACGCGATTCACGCGCAGTATCCGGGCAAGTTGCTGGCCTACAACTGCTCGCCGTCATTCAACTGGAAGAAGAATCTCGACGATCGCACCATCGCCCGTTTCCAGCAGGCATTAAGCGACATGGGCTATCGCTTCCAGTTCATTACGCTGGCCGGCATTCATAGCATGTGGTTCAACATGTTCGATCTGGCACACGCTTACGCACAGGGTGAAGGGATGCGTCATTACGTTGAGAAAGTGCAGCAGCCGGAATTTGCCGCGCGCGAAAAAGGCTACACCTTCTCCTCCCATCAGCAGGAAGTGGGCACCGGCTATTTTGACCGCATCACCAACGTGATTCAGGGCGGCCAATCTTCCGTGACCGCACTGACCGGTTCGACAGAAGCCGCGCAGTTCTGATCAGTCTGCATGCGTACCCTACGAAAATTGCACGACCCATTCGTAGGGTCGCCATTGATGCCGACTAAAACCGCATCGCGGACTTTCATCACGCCTGGCCCATGGATGGGCTCCCTTTGCCGGAGCGTTGCCGATGACACCGAGAGAATCTCTGATCGCCCACACCATTCTGCAAGGTTTCGACGCGCAGTATGGCCGCTTTCTGGATATCACCGCAGGCGCCCAGCAGCGCTTCGAGCAGGCCGACTGGCATGCCGTGCAGCAGGCAATGAAAGCGCGTATCCATCTTTACGATCACCATGTTGGATTGGTGGCCAACCAACTGCGCATCCTGAATGATGTGTCAAACTGGGATGAAGCGTTCTGGCTGCGGGTGAAAAGCCACTATGAGACGCTGCTACCCGGTTATCCGCGCCATGAAATTGCCGAAAGCTTCTTTAATTCCGTCTATTGTCGCTTGCAGGGGCACAGCCATCTCGATCCCAATCGGCTGTTTATCTTCCCGTCGCAGCCCTATGTCGCCGCGCCGATGGCACAACGTCCATTGTCGCGGCTGTACCGTCCACAAAGCAGCTGGCATGAAGTATTAAGGCAGGTTCTGAACGATATTCCTTTGCGCTTGCCCTGGCAGGATATCACCCGCGATATCGGCTGGATCGTCCGCCACTTGCATGAACAGTTCAGCCCCGCTCAACTGGCCACCGCCACGCTGGATGTCGCCGGTGAACTGTTCTACCGCAATAAAACCGCATGGATCGTGGCGCGATTGCAGTTGAGTGATGGCATGGTGCCTTGCTTGCTGCCCATCCAGCGTGATGAGGCGGGACGCTTGTGGATCGACACCTGCTTAACCGACAGCGACGACGCCAGCATCGTGTTTGGCTTCGCCCGTGCCTACTTTATGGTATATGCACCCGTGCCTGCGGCGTTGGTTGCCTGGCTGCAACCGATTCTGCCGGGAAAAACCCTTGCCGAACGCTACATGGCCATCGGCTGCCAGAAACACGGCAAAACCGAATGCTACCGCGAATACCTGCATTATCTGGCACACAGTGATGAAGAGTTCACTATCGCGCCCGGCATCCGCGGCATGGTGATGCTGGTGTTTACACTGCCTGGATTTGATCGCGTATTTAAGGTGATTAAAGATCGCTTCGCGCCGCAGAAAGAGGTCACCGATGCGCAGGTGCGGGATTGCTATCGCATGGTCAAAGAGCACGACCGCGTAGGACGCATGGCCGATACACAAGAGTTTGAGTACTTCGCGATACCGCGCGCACGTATTCCGGCAGCGCTGATGGAGGAATTTCAACGCGATATTCCGGAGAAAATGGAACTGCGTGACGACGTGCTGATCATCCGACATCTGTGGCTGGAGCGCCGTATGGAGCCACTCAATTTGTGGCTGGCGCAGGCCACACCAGAACAGCGTCAGCACGCGATTGGCGAATATGGCGATGCGATTCGCCAACTGGCGGCAGCGAACATTTTCCCCGGCGACATGCTATTCAAAAACTTCGGCATGACGCGTCACGGTCGCGTGGTGTTTTACGACTACGATGAAATTCGGCCTATGACCGAACTGCAGTTCCGCGATGTGCCGCCAGCACGTTACGAAGAGGATGAGCTGCAAGCCGAGCCGTGGTACAGCGTGGGGCCGGATGATGTGTTCCCCGAAACCTTCCGCTATGCGCTGTGCAGCGAGCCGGGCACCGGTAAGTTATTGCTCGCGCTGCACCCGCAGCTGTTTGATCCGGGCTGGTGGCGCGCGCTGCAAACGCGCATCCGGGAAGGGCATATCGAAGAAGTGATCGCCTGGCGCGCCGGACAGCGTTTCAGCGCGCGCTATGCATCAGTGGCCGCTTAGCGGCCAGAATAGGTCTGCGTGACCAGCCTGGCGGCACGGATCACCAGCGCGCCCAGTTCGGTGACGCGGTCGTCGGTCATGCGTGCTATCGGGCCGGAAATCGAGATGGCGGCAAAAGGCTCGCCGTGCTCATCATAGATGGGTGCCGCCACGCAGCGCAGGCCCAGCGCGTGCTCTTCATCATCGTGCGAAAAGCCCATCTTACGGATCAGCGCCAGATTCTCTTTCAGGCTGTGCGGAGACATCAAAGTTTTCGGCGTGTAGTGGTGCAATCCTTTCTGATGCAACAGCGCGGTCACCTGCTCATCGCTGAGATGGGCGAGAAATGCTTTGCCTGCGCCAGACGCGTGCATCGGTAGCTTACCGCCAATCGGTGCCGACATACGCATCAGCTGCGTACACTGCACCTGGTCGATAATCACTGCCTGATAGTCGCTGAGATCCAGCACCGCCAGATTCACGGTCTCTCCGGCATCTTCCATCAGTTTACGCAGGATGGGATGCACAATCGCCAGCAGATTGCGGCTCTGAAGAAAACTGCTGCCGACCACAAAGGCATGTGAGCCGATGGTCCAGAAGCCCAGATCACCAACCTGATGCACAAATCCCTGCTGCTGCATGGTGGTCAGCAAGCGATGCGTGGTGGAATTCGGTAAACCGGCCTGTTGAGCCAGCTCGGTCAGCGCGACGCTGCCGTGAGATTCGGCGATCAGTTCGAGTAAACGCAAACCGCGCGTCAGAGATTGAACTTGCCCACCTGCCGGGGCGCTGGTGGCTGTTGCGGCACGCGGTTTTTTTCCACGTTTCGCCGGTACTGGGGTTGCCATAACGTCTCCACAATCGCATCAATGCTGGAAACCATTTTCGTTTTTGGGCGTATGAATGCAAACGCTGCTTTACTGGTCGGATCTGTAATGCTTTCAGGCTGAAAATGTCTCATCTGTCGTGACTTTTGCTCACCGGAAAGTTATGCCAGTATGTTTGACTGGCATATTAGCCAACGCAATGACGTGGACGGGGCGAGAGTGAGCAATAAAACAGAAATGCTTCATCAGCAACTGGCACAGCGGATTATGATTTTGGACGGTGGCATGGGCACCATGATTCAGAGTTATAAACTCAGCGAAGCCGATTTTCGTGGCAGCCGTTTTGCCGACTGGCCCTCCGATTTGAAAGGCAATAACGACCTGTTAGTGCTCACCAAACCGGACGTTATTCGCGAAATTCATGATGCTTATCTTGCCGCTGGCGCAGATATTCTGGAAACCAACACCTTCAACTCCACCACCATTGCGATGGCAGATTACGCGATGGAAGCTTTGTCAGCGGAGATTAACTTTGAAGCGGCAAAACTGGCGCGCGCCAGTGCGGATGCATGGACGGTAAAAACACCTGACCGACCGCGCTATGTTGCGGGCGTGCTCGGCCCCACCAACCGCACCTGCTCCATCTCGCCGGATGTGAATGATCCTGCCTTCCGAAACGTCACCTTCAATCAGCTGGTGGAAGCCTACCGCGAATCAACGCATGCGCTGATTGAGGGTGGTTCAGACCTGATCATGATTGAGACGGTGTTCGATACCCTGAATGCCAAGGCGGCGATTTACGCCGTGCAGGTCGAGATGGAAGCGATGGGCGTGAAGCTGCCGGTGATGATCTCCGGTACCATTACCGATGCCTCGGGTCGCACACTTTCCGGCCAGACCACCGAAGGTTTCTACAACTCACTGCGCCACGCCGAGCCGCTGTCGTTTGGCCTGAACTGTGCGCTCGGTCCAGACGAGCTACGCCAGTACGTGCAGGAGTTATCCCGCATTGCGGAAGGTTATGTCACTGCTCACCCTAACGCCGGTTTGCCGAATGCGTTTGGTGAATACGATTTAGATGCGGCAACCATGGCTGAACAGATCGGCGAATGGGCGCGAGCCGGTTTCCTCAATATCATCGGCGGCTGCTGCGGTACCACGCCGGAACATATCGCGGCCATGGCGGCGGCGGTTGAGGGCGTGGCCCCCCGCCAGCTGCCTGAAATCCCTGTTGCCTGCCGTCTCTCCGGTCTGGAACCCCTGAATATTTACGCTGATTCGCTGTTTGTGAACGTCGGTGAACGCACCAACGTCACGGGTTCGGCCAAATTTAAGCGTCTGATTAAAGAAGAGAAGTACAACGAAGCGTTGGATGTGGCCCGTCAGCAGGTGGAAAGCGGCGCGCAAATTATCGATATCAACATGGACGAAGGCATGCTGGATGCGGAAGCTGCGATGGTGCGCTTCCTCAACCTGATTGCCGGTGAACCCGATATCGCGCGCGTACCGATCATGATCGACTCCTCGAAGTGGGAGGTGATCGAGAAAGGGTTGCAGTGCATTCAGGGCAAAGGCATCGTTAACTCAATTTCGATGAAAGAGGGCGTTGAGCCGTTTATCGAACACGCGCGTAAAGTGCGACGCTACGGTGCCGCCATGGTGGTGATGGCGTTTGATGAAGTCGGCCAGGCGGATACCCGCGCACGTAAAATCGAAATCTGTCGCCGAGCCTACAAGATTCTGACGGAAGAGGTCGGTTTCCCGCCAGAAGACATTATTTTCGACCCAAATATCTTCGCAGTCGCCACCGGTATTGAAGAGCATAACAACTATGCGATGGACTTTATCGGCGCCTGTGAAGACATCAAGCGCGAGCTGCCGCATGCGATGATCTCCGGCGGCGTGTCTAACGTGTCGTTCTCGTTCCGTGGTAACGATCCAGTGCGCGAGGCGATTCACGCGGTGTTCCTCTATTACGCGATTCGCAATGGGATGGATATGGGCATCGTCAACGCCGGTCAGCTGGCGATCTATGACGACTTGCCCGCAGAACTGCGCGATGCGGTGGAAGATGTGGTGCTGAACCGTCGTGACGATGGCACCGAGCGGTTACTGGAGCTGGCGGAGAAATATCGCGGTAGCAAGAGCGACGATGAGCAGGAGAAGCAGCAGGCCGAATGGCGCAGTTGGGACGTGGTCAAGCGTCTGGAATACTCGCTGGTAAAAGGCATCACTGAATTTATTGAGCTGGACACCGAGGAGGCGCGTCAGGCTGCCGCAAGGCCCATTGAAGTGATTGAAGGGCCGCTGATGTCCGGCATGAACGTGGTCGGCGATTTGTTCGGCGAGGGTAAAATGTTCCTGCCACAGGTAGTGAAATCGGCGCGCGTGATGAAGCAAGCGGTGGCCTATCTCGAACCTTATATTGAAGCCAGCAAAGAAGCCGGGCGCAGTAACGGTAAAATCGTGCTGGCGACGGTGAAGGGCGATGTGCATGACATCGGTAAAAACATTGTCGGCGTGGTGCTGCAGTGTAATAACTACGAAATTATCGATCTTGGCGTGATGGTGCCAAGTGACAAAATCCTGAAAACCGCCATTGCTGAAAATGCCGATATCATTGGGCTTTCCGGGCTGATTACGCCTTCGCTGGATGAGATGGTCAACGTGGCGAAAGAGATGGAGCGCCAGGGCTTCACCATCCCGTTACTGATTGGCGGTGCGACCACGTCGAAAGCGCATACGGCAGTGAAGATCGAGCAGAACTACAGTGGTCCAACGGTGTATGTGCAAAACGCCTCACGCACCGTGGGTGTTGTCTCTTCACTGCTCTCAGAAAGCCTCAAAGAGGAGTTTGTGGCCCGCACGCGCAAAGAGTACGACACGGTGCGCATTCAGCACGCACGTAAGAAGCCACGCACGCCGCCGGTCAGCCTGCAAACCGCACGCGACAACGATTACGCCATCGACTGGGTAAGCTATACGCCGCCGGTCGCGCATCGCCTTGGGGTCAGCGCGGTTGAAGCCAGTATCGACACCCTCCGTAATTACATCGACTGGACGCCGTTCTTTATGACCTGGTCGCTGGCGGGGAAATACCCGCGCATTCTCGAAGATGAAGTGGTGGGTGAAGAGGCTAAACGCCTGTTTGCCGATGCCAACGCCATGTTGGACAGGCTCAGTGAAACCGGCACCCTCAATCCGCGTGGCGTAGTTGGGATTTTCCCGGCAAACCGCGTCGGAGACGATATTGAAGTCTACCGTGATGAAAACCGCGATCAGGTGATAGGTGTGAGCCATCACTTACGTCAGCAGACCGAGAAAACCGACTTCGCCAACTACTGCTTAGCTGACTTTGTCGCACCGAAATCCAGCGGTAAAGCCGATTATCTCGGCGCGTTTGCTGTCACCGGTGGACTGGAAGAGGATGCGCTGGCCGAAGCGTATGAGCAGCAGCATGATGATTACAACAAGATCATGGTCAAGGCGCTGGCAGATCGTCTGGCAGAAGCTTTTGCCGAATATCTGCATGAGCGGGTACGTAAGGTGATTTGGGGCTTTGCCGCTCATGAGAACCTGAGTAACGAAGAGTTGATTCGCGAAAATTATCAGGGCATTCGTCCTGCTCCGGGCTATCCGGCCTGTCCGGAACACACGGAGAAAGCGCAAATCTGGCAGTTGCTGGATGTGGAGACGCACACTGGCATGAAGCTCACGGAGTCCTTTGCTATGTGGCCGGGTGCGGCAGTATCCGGCTGGTATTTCAGCCATCCGGACAGCAAATACTTCGCTGTGGCGCAGATTCAGCGCGATCAGGTGGAAGATTACGCGGCGCGTAAAGGAATGAGTGTCAGCGAGGTTGAGCGCTGGCTGGCACCGAATCTGGGTTATGACGCGGATTGATGGGCTGATGGCGTAAAAGGATACGCAGAGCATTCAGTCGGGGCCCAACCAGGCAAGGCCCCGAAACCTCCAGGTATGCGCCTGGAGGTCAACGCCGTTTCAACCTTCCACACTTGTCGTTAATTAAACCGCGCATCACGATCTGAGGTCATGTCATACAGCTGATATTTACGCCCCAGCATCTGTCCGCCATCACGCGTTAGCGGCACCCAATTCACCTGCGCACGGCCACGGGTTGGCGTCACGGTAAACAGATCCATTGGAATCGAGATATAGAAGCCTTTGGTGAAGTCGCCTTCGCCATAGGCTTCGGCGGACACGTTGGTTTTGGTGGCGTAGAAGCCGACCATCACACCGCTGTCGAAGCGCTTCGACACATCGACCGTCACACCTTTATCTTTCGCCAGATATTCACCGACGCTGGCTTTCACCAGCACGTCCTGCATGAACCATGGGCGCCAGTACGCGGTGAAGTGTCCGGTTGGCGCTTTGTAATCGGTGAACTGCATCATGTTGTCCCAGTCACGTTGTTTCACGTAGTTGGCATCAACACCAAAAGCCCAGTTGCTGTCTATCGGACGATACAACACTTCACCACCCACGCCGCCGTACATGGTTTCGAGATAACCGCCGTACACCTGGCCATAGAAGCCATTGCCGAGATACCCCATGTAGTTGGCTTGCAGGTCATTAACGTAGACATTGTTCTCGACGTAGTCGCGAATATGGGTACGCACGCGCGGCAGGGTGGAGTCAGCCGGTGCGCCGTTGTAGTTAAATTTGTCGTAGTTATTGGCGAGGTTACCAAACAGGCTGCCGCTAACCAGCAGGTGATCGGTCAGTGCGTAATCAACGCTGCCCATCACGCCCAGTTGGTACATGTAGAAGCTCTCAGGCCCACCAACCGACTGATTGAGCACCGGTGCCAGATTGTAGTGAAGGCGATCTTTGCGGATAAAGAAGCCTTGTTCAGTCTCGCCAGGATCGACCGGATTCTCACGCGTCTGCTGCAGCGGCTGCTCATGACCCAGCGGGTAACCGCTCAGCGCATTGTGCAGACTGGCGACATCAGTGCGGGTGGTCACCTGCGGCATATTGAGACGCGACTCGGTGACATCTATGGTATCAATGCCGGCCGGGAGGTTGTTCATGATGATGCGATTGGCACGATCGACGCCTTCGCGCGTATCGCGGTATTTCGTCTGTTCGCCAGAGACATACAGCGTACTGCCTTTGGTCTGGATGCGCGGACCGCTTAATCCGGCGTTGTACTTCAGATCGGTCAGCTGGTTGGCTACCACCGTCGGTTGCAACAGATCGCCCTGCGGCTGCGGGTTATAAGCCGGTTTGGCACTATCAATGTGCGACTGGCGCAAATCGTTGAAGTTAGTGCGCACGGTCACGCCAAACATAAAGGTGTTGCCACGCTCATAGCTGGCGTTAATATCGGCCCAATCGGTCAGGCGATAAATCGCTCCCACGTTGACCTTGCTGCGCTGTTCCAGACGTCCGGCAAAGTCATCCTGATAGTCATTGCCTTCATATTCCAGCTTCAGACGTAGCGGCTGCCAGGGGGTTTGATACTCCACGCCGCCAAACAGTGCTGCCGGGCCGTGGAACATCTGGGAACCATTGATAGAACCCGCCGAGCCACCGCCGGTACGGCTACAGAAGCTATCGCTGTAGGAGCAGAACGGGTTTTTGATACTGCCGCTGTTACCGAGGTAGCCCCAGCCGATGCCCATGGTGAAATCAAACGGTCCCCAGGCTTTGGTTGCCACCAGATATTCACTGTCAAACAGGCCGGTACCGCCCAAATCACGCGATCCGACTGCCACTTCAGGCAGCCAGTAGCTCTCCTGCCACAGACGCAGCTTCACATCGAAGGCTTTGTCTTTATAACTTTGGTCGCCACTGAAGCCTTCAACTGCGCTATAGCGGCGCGTACGCACGTCAGTGTAACGCACGGTGGTTTCCAGCCATGGGAACAGCTGCAGCGAAGCAGAGTAGTAGCGATATTGATCGTTATCGCGGAAGTTCAGGCTGAATTCGCCCTCTTTCGCCATGCGTGCCGTGGGGGTCTGCATCAAACCCACGCCGCCGAAATCCGATTGTGATGGCCCAATGGGTTCCGGCCAGGTTTCCGCGTGCACCTGGCATGCCGCAGAGACAGAAGCAGCCAACAGGCTGAGAAGTAATTGTTTTTTCATCAGTCTGGAATCCGGTGTGTCAGAACAGAGAGCATGCGCGCATTCAAATCAGCTTTGCCCCAGGGCAGGCTCCACGAGGTAAAGCCCAGCCAGATGATGCTGCCGGGTGCCACTTCCACGTGACGTTGATTCCAGTAGGCGACTGGCACCTGCTGCATCTGGCCCGAAGGCGAGATCACCGTGGCGAAACTGCGCTCGGCTCCTGACAGGCGATCGTGGGTATCAAGGTAATCACGCACGGTACGACCGGGTTGCCAGCTTGCTTTGCCGGGATGTTCCAGCGCGCCGAGAATCAGCACTTGCGTGGGCTGAGGCAGCGTGTAGAGGTCGTAGCTGCCCTGTAGCGTGCGATTGGCTTCTGGACGCAGGCGCACCCAATCAGGATCGAGTTCAGTGAACTGGCGTCCGGTGACCTGTATCGTGCTGAGCTGGTGGATCACTGCGCCAATGGTCGCTGCCAGCGCATCGCCGCTTTCGGCCTGCCAGGTGCGTAAATCAGCCAGCAACTGTTGCTGTTGTTGCTGTGCCACCGCCGTTGCACCACGTTCAGCGATCACCGTACCGGGCCACCAGGTGTGCAGTGCCGGGTTGGTGACCAGCTGCGCCAGATTCTGCGCATGATCGATCTGCAGGCTGTTTTGGTTGTGCAGGTTATGCACCGTTACCTGACTATCAGCCAGCGCATAACCGGCCGTCAGCAGCGCGATGGCCGTTAACAGAGGGGAGATTATTTTCATGATTTCGCCGGCTTCAGAATAGTGGTTTCAACTGGGAAGGCATCTGCGGCGAGCATTTGATTTGCCTGCAAAACGCTGCCATCACGGTTATCGATCCAGAAGGTGTTTTGCCATTCTGCGCCGACATCATCCATTCGCACGGTCTCGGTCCAGATACGGCAGGGCACGCGCTCACCGGCGATGTTCAGCACGGTGTCATCGCCGCGCTGAAAGGTGGAAGTGGCGGTGGCAGCGCGTACTTTCTCTTTCTCGCTCCACTGCAACACGCGGGTCCAGCTGACATTGTTTTGCAGATGCAGCGCATCGGCGAGCGGATCCTGCGCCAGATTGCTGACCTCATCAAGGTTGCTGGCCAGCCCCAGTGTTTTGACGAGCCTGCCATGCTGCATCACCAGCATCGCCTTATCCTGAGTGATCCATTTTTGTTGGCCGTTTTCGTCATACCCAAGCACCACAAAGATACGCGGTCCTTCATTGATGCGCGCATACAGGCTGGCGTAAGGGAGACTGGCAACCTGCTCATCGGTGACGGTGACATCATCCGGACCTTTCACGGCCAGCATCACGGTTTGTTCCAGGCCTTTTTGTGTTTGTGTGCAGGCCTGCAGCAGCAGGCAGAAAAGTAGCAAGGAGAGTCGGTGCACTGTGTATATCCCTGTCAAAAATAAAACCAGGCAAAAAATAACCACACGGCTGTGTGGTTATGTTTAAAGGTGCTACATCAACGCGTGGTGCTCGTTGTGGTGGTCGTTGTTGTGCCGGTATTTGCGCCGTCACCGCCGCCAGCAGCAGCGATGCCGAGTCCTACTAACGCGCCCAGTGCGCCGATACCCACAGCGGTCGTGGCACCGGTCGAGATTGCTCCCGCCTGCGCGCCCGCTGCAGCACCAGCTTCTTCCGGTGCGGCAATCGCAGCGGAAGAAACGGCAACGTAAAGTAAGGCTGCACCGGCAACCATCAGTTTTTTCATAACAACGTTTCCTGCATTTTTAGAAACAAATGAATGAAGGATGTACCCTAATTTCGGGCGCGTTCAGTATAGGGCAACAAATTACCAGAGTTCATCGCCAGTAAAAGAGGGTGAAAAACAGGGGTTATTCTGGTGATAAATACGGCGAATTGGCGATAGCTGCTTTTTTTAAATGAAGATTTTTCAGGTGGCGGGATATTTGAGTGGTTGTGGCTGACACAGCAGCATTTTTCACTTTTGCATTAAAAAATGGTACGGAATAGGATTAATCGGATTTTCCTGAGTGTGCTTTAATTTTAATGATAGATTAATCAAATAGATGCTTATTTTGGGTGGGCGAATTAGATCCATTTTTTGATGAGTGCCATGCTATTCATTTTAAACAAACTCCGATTTTCCTTAGCGCATTTTAAGAATTATCTAACCGTAACGGGATCGCTAAATAACAAAATTGCGAGGTTTATTGCATGTTTGACAAAAATAAGGCGGCAATTAAGCCGCCTTATTCGTATCGGCAGGAAAATTAACGCCAGGATTTATAGCGGTTAATTAAGCCATTAGTGGAACTGTCGTGACTGCTGATCTGCGATTCATTTTCCAGCTCTGGCAGAATACGGTTTGCCAGCTGTTTACCCAATTCAACACCCCATTGGTCAAAGGTGAAGATGTTGAGAATCGCGCCCTGTGTGAAGATCTTGTGTTCGTACAGCGCAATCAGTGCACCCAGGCTGAACGGAGTGATTTCACGCAGCAGGATGGAGTTGGTTGGGCGGTTACCCTCGAACACCTTGAACGGCACGATGTGGGCAACAGACTCAACGGATTTACCGGCATCGGTAAACTCTTTCTCCACCACATCACGAGATTTACCAAACGCCAGCGCTTCGGTCTGCGCGAAGAAGTTCGACAGCAGCTTCGGATGGTGATCGGTCAGTGCGTTGTGGGTCTGCGCCGGGGCGATAAAGTCGCAAGGGATCAGTTTGGTGCCCTGATGAATCAGCTGATAAAACGCATGCTGGCCGTTGGTGCCTGGCTCGCCCCAGATAATTGGGCCGGTCTGGTAATCCACCGGGTTACCTTCGCGATCCACGTATTTACCGTTGGACTCCATGTTGCCCTGCTGGAAGTACGCCGCAAAACGGTGCAGGTACTGGTCGTAAGGCAGGATGGCTTCGGTTTCGGCACCAAAGAAGTTGTTGTACCAGATACCGATCAGTGCCAGCAGCACCGGCAGGTTTTGCTCGGCTGGCGTGTTGGCGAAGTGGTTGTCCATCGCATGTGCGCCGCTCAGCAGCTGTTCGAAGTTCTCGAAGCCCACTGACAGGATGATCGACAAGCCAATCGCTGACCACAGTGAATAGCGACCGCCGACCCAGTCCCAGAACTCAAACATATTGTCGGTATCGATACCGAACTCGCCCACCGCTTTACCGTTGGTCGACAGCGCAGCAAAGTGTTTGGCGACATGCTGCTGGTCGCCCGCGGTTTTCAGGAACCAGTCGCGCGCGCTGTGGGCGTTGGTCATGGTTTCCTGGGTGGTGAAGGTTTTAGACGCCACGAGGAACAGGGTGGTTTCCGGGCTGAGATCTTTCAGCGTTTCGGCAATGTGTGTGCCATCAACGTTAGAAACAAAGTGCATGTTCAGGTGATTTTTATACGGGCGCAGCGCCTCAGTCACCATGAATGGACCGAGATCCGAACCGCCGATACCGATGTTCACCACGTCGGTGATCGCTTTGCCGGTATAACCTTTCCACTCACCGCTGATGATGCGCTCAGAGAAGCCTTTCATCTTCGCCAGCACCGCATTCACTTCTGGCATCACATCTTTGCCATCCACGATGATTGGCGTGTTGCTGCGATTACGCAAAGCAACGTGCAGCACGGCACGCTCTTCGGTGCGGTTGATCTTCTCACCAGAGAACATGGATTTGATGGCGCCCGCCAGATCGGTCTCTTTCGCCAGCGCCTGTAACTTATCAAGGGTTTCCTGGGTGATGCGGTTTTTTGAGAAATCCACCAGCATCTGATCGTCGAAAGTGGCAGAGAATTTCGCAAAACGGTCGGCATCATCTTTAAACAGGTCGGCGATCTGCACCGATTTCATCTGGTCAAAATGCTGCTGCAGCGCTTTCCAGGCTGCGGTTTGTTTCGGATTGATATTTTTCATGGCAACACTCTTGTTG
>Ga0157363_1002121_pt1 | contig 17258 bp, 9 predicted proteins | sample AttsexASBM1_FD_111477 | JGI IMG/M metagenome (GOLD analysis project Ga0157363, IMG submission 111477) | Fungus gardens microbial communities from leaf cutter ant in Ribeirão Preto, State of São Paulo, Brazil - Atta sexdens ASBM1 | ecosystem: Host-associated > Fungi > Mycelium > Unclassified ... | reverse complement strand
TGAAAAGGAGCTTGCAGAACAGCTTGGCGTTACGCAGCAAGCCATTTCCGTACGATTACATACGAATAAAGATTGAATTTTACAAAAAAAAGCTCAGAACTTTTTTGTACACCTAATATTTATCATTTATTCTATAATATACAATGCATTTCCATATACTTTTATTAGAACACAGATTAAAGAAATACTACTATTTATTAAAACTTATTATTCAGAATAAATCAGTAAATCGTTATCTTTGTCGCATTATTTTTAAATGTGATTTAGAATTATCTGGAATTTTTTCACAATTTCATTATCATTTTGAAAAATATGTATAAAACAGCCTTAATTCTCTGCCTCTACATTTAATCGATTATAACTACTTATTCAAATTTAAATTTTTTTCCACTTTATAGTTTTAAAGAGATCGTAAAGACGCATATTCATATTGTAAATATTCATATTATAAATAGCACTTACACACAGACGATTTACATGTCATTGATACATCATTACATATTAGTACATCAATATCCCACGCATATGTATGTAAATTTTCATATAACAATAACGTTCTAATTGGACGTCTAAGTTGAATTTTAAGAAATCTACATTGCTTCTTCGTGCAAACTATTTATTTGTAAACTATTTCATAAGTACACATTGTACAGCTTTTATATGAAGCAAATGTTATTACGACGTAATAACTTTGGAGCATATTGAACTAAGAAATAATAAAGAAAATCTCAATTTCGAAACTTTTCGCGTGCTTGAAACTACAAAAACACTATTTGTGTATATTTATATATATTTTGCAATATACATTTTTTTTTTAAATCATATAGTTGTCCAGAAGTTCATTTATTTATGAGTTTATCGTCCATAATGTCATTTTGAGATTACAATTCTCAAATCTCGAATTATCGAATCTCTTTTTTTTTATGAATTTTTCCAGCAATGTATTTATTTTTATCTTATTATTATGGCCCGCAGACATTGAAGCACGATCATAAGATCGCTACGAACTTTGTTTTCATACGGTAGCCAATTGCTATCTCACTTCAACAAGCACTCGAGCACTCGACTCACTTGCACGCGCCCGTGTACAAACGTCCGTTCTTACTTATTATTATTCTAATGTCTGTTGTTTAAGTTCTTTTCAGAGTTACCTATCCTCTTAGATATTCTTACTAGATTTTATCATCTAACAGTTCTTTTCAGAACACTTCCTTTTGGCAGAAACGCCAGATTATACAAATATTGTATTATATGCAAAGCTGTACAATCACTTATTGTTATACCTCTCCAGGCTAAGCTTCAGGTCTTTATCAATAATGGATTAATAATTCAAGGAATTGCTCGATATTGCAAAAGGTATTTGAATGATAATGTTTTCAAAGATGATGATGCTAATCGAATAAAAAAATATCGACAACTATCTTAAGTGGAACCGAGATATTCAACCGAGATATTGAATAATCTCCGAGTATTAGCAAAGAAACGATCATTGGATTTTCCTGAAGCCTTAAGTGATGTTGATTATCATCGAAATATCTGCAAAAGATTTCAATAAATAATCTTTCCACTTATGTTAGTGATAAAATCTATAGAACATCTATAAAAAATACACGCACTTATCTTGCTTTATTCCTTATTAAATTGAGAATAGGAATGTCTCATTCCTGTCAACACTTTTCGAGATACAGAGACGTACAATTGATAAAATAATAAATTCTGCTAGAAAAGCATTCATGGAAGATTTTGTCCTCAATCATCTTGATTTGAATTATATAGCGAGAGAAGATTTCATATGTTTACACACTAGGGATATGACTAAAAGCTTCTATTGTATTTGCGGAAGATAAAGACGTGGCAATACTTGTAACAGAATATACATATATATAGTAGAACATGTATACTTGGAACATACATGTATATAGAAAAGAGTAGAAACTATTTTTTCCAAAAACGTTCTATTTCTATGCACAAAAACAGATCTCTAGTTAAGCCTATGATGATAGTACTACTGAACATATTTTGGATGTCTTTGATCTCTATTTTGCTGACAAAAATGCTGAGAAAAATAATGTTGTCAATATATTGAACAGTATGATGAAAAAGAGAAGTTCTCTACTTTTAGAATGGTTATGGCCAGAAAATGTTATAGTCGAAGATCGAGGATTCTGTGATTCAATAACAATCTTGGAAGAATATGAATTGATACCGAAAATGCCTTATTTTTAAGCAGGAAAAGAACATAATGCTATAAGTGCGAATGAATCCAGACTTGTGACCAAAATCCGTTGAATTATCCGTAAATGATTTAATTAAAACATGAAAATGCTGACCAATGTTTTTCCTAATACTCAAATATCATACATTGGAGACTACGTAAAAATTGTATCCGCACTGTGCTTACCAACCATATCGAGTTCAAGTAATATCATCAGATGATGAAATAATTGTTCAAAGAATGCTCGCTTTGTCTAAAAAACTCAATGAGCTCCAAAAGATTGTAGAAGATGAAAGATGCTTCAGAAAGACTATCATTTGGGAGAAAATACAGGCAACATCCATTAGAGATTTTCCATGTTTGACACTTCAAGATCTTCATAGAATAATGATTGGGATTTACCAGATAAAGCGTCGCGGCGCGACGAGAACATATGGCGGAAAATGGTGATTACATGCTTTACGTGCAGAAACAGGAAGCAGACATTTTAAGGGTTAAGTTGCAATCTCGACATACTTCATCCAAGCAATATCAACTTTGGATTCGGTATGAGAAGGATGGCTTTGATCCTATTAAAGATTGGTATTGTCAATGCAAAACGGGAGCACAGACTGTAGGATGCTATGCGCACATTGCATTTATTCTGTGGTATTTACAATACTATAGATATATGAAAAATACATCTCAATACACCACACAGTGATGCTTATCTAGAATATGAAATGGATGTAACTTTTTGATCCGAAACAGATAAATTAAAAGATGAGGAATAAAACATAAAAATACATTTAAAATTCAAAATATTTTCGAATAAATATAACAACTCCATCGCTCCGTTTAAGCTGGAATCACTCGAATTGAATCTAACTGATCACAAAATATAGATTTTCGTGAGTTTGGACAAAATTTAAAGGAGGCTGAAATCAGCCTTTATGGGTTTTCTTCCATTTTATAAAAAATACGTAGGCACAATGAATAATTTTGTTAAACAAACAAGTATATGTTTTTTTTATACCTGACTCATGTCATTATTCTATTCATAAAAGTATTAGAATATTATCAAAAAATTAATGGTTTATGAGATATTTAATGTCAATTATATGGTATGTGCCAGAGAAATGTTCCTATTTCTCGTAAATTATTAGTTTTTCGTAAATTATTGATATTTCTAACTTAATACTTTTACATGCAGAATGATTATAGAGAAATCATATTTCGTAAAATGTCACATAATTCCATTTTAAAAAAAGAGCAAATCAACATAACATCTTTTTCATTGCGTCTCTCATCGTATCTCTATCTAGAAAAAAATAATGTGATCACATTAGGCTTCTCTCGAAGCAGTTACATTTTCAGAGAAAACATTTTTTTTATACTTTTATGTTGATGTAAATATGTTGATGTAAAAATAGATTGAGATATTCTCTACACATATATACATGCGTGTGTACATAATAATTCTATTAAATAATTATTACATTATAATCCATATATATTGACTGTGATCGTTAGCTCCTGTTATCCGCTGATGCATAAAGATAGATCTGTTGTTTTGTATTGATGGATCTTCTGTACTATTTTCAAACAAATCAGAATATAATACACGTAAACGTTCATTGATTCGATGAAATCTGGAGCTAATGCATCTGAATTGAAAAAGAATTAGTCCTCTTTTATTGACATTATAACATATGCATTATGTATAAGCATAACACTAATTGCGTATTAATAAATAATTAGAAGTCGGACTAAATTAGAATTTTATTATTTACTTGTTATGTTTCAATATAATATTTTATACATATATGAGAAGCAGAATTTCAAAATGAGTTTTATCCAAAATTTGTAATTCAGTTTCAATCGTTTTAAACTATAATTCGTTTTCAGATAACGAAAAAGAAAGCCACCAGAAAACTATGCACCTTATAGAAAATAACAATTTGTCAATAAGCTAAGAAATGTTAAACGAAATGCTAAACAATTGCTAAAACATTAAACAAATGTTTTATTAAGGGGGATTTTACATTTTAGAGGTAAAAAATATCAATTATTTTTGCTTTTTTTGAAAGCTTATAGTCTTAAAAATATCCCACAAAAATGTTTTTTAGAAGAAACAAAAATTGTTCAAGATATACGAGATAAAATGATATGATATTTGGGACCTCTTGATCGATTCAAATAACGCGCACCGATTGCTATAACTAGCGTTCGCCATTATTTATATTTAACTTTTCAAAATCATTTTAAAATATTTCTATCCAACAGAACAGAGTTTCATTCTCTTCTGAGCGTCACTTTCGTTTCTAACGAAAAATGGAGCGATACTTATACTAAAATATTTCGAAACTTTATTTGCCTTTTCCCCGAAATCATATTTCCGAATATGGTCATCACAATTCCAAAAAAGTTGAAAGTTCGACTGACTTCTACTTTTATGATTATATTCAGAGAATATGTCGCCCATACTAGAATTAATAGTTTACAGTAATTTTTTCTATTTTTTTGAAGATCATAAAAGGAAAAATGTGAGAAAGGTTCGAATTATTTTATCAAACTGCTGTCATTTTGAAAATATGCATATGATATTAATTATTCTAGTTCGGGCAAGAATTACAAGTCTATTCATTATAAGAAAAAACTTTATTTATGCTATCAGACCAATAATACGACCTGTATTTTTATTTTGATCACCATTTGACCGTATTCATGGTGCAGACTAATTTCAGCGCCATTTTATTACTATTGTGTAAAATTAATATTACAAAAAATATATTTTTTTATACGTATATTGTACGCACTTTCTAGACCTATATTAGTTTTAACTATAGTTAAATTTTTATTTATTAAAAAAATTTTCAAAAAATGCTTTCAAAATCGACTTTTAAATGTAAAACCCCCTTAAAGGACCTTTTGTTAAAGCCTCTTTGGTTAAAGGATCATGCCATTTTTCTTTATTCTTTCCCAAAGTCTCTTTCCCGTAGATTTCCTATAGAATATCCGGAAAATTCGTTATCCGATTTGAATAATTAAAAAAAATTTGACGACGGTATTCGATATTCTGTACTTCTTAACATATTACATGCGGAGCATCCCTAAATAATAATATAAATTAATTAAATTTGTTAATATTCGGACTTACAATATACGTCCGGTCACTAGTTTACCTTAACATTCATTTTTATATGAAAGTGTAAATTCCAATTCACTTTTTGCAAAAACTTTATACCTAATATTTCCTTAACCAAAGCAAAAATCGCTGAAAATCTATAACAGTGAATTCCAAACATCACATCACGTCACTTTGTCAATGTTCCAATTTGAAATTGTGAAGTTACCTCATGCTCATCCCTTCATAGATGTTAATGCATCGAAGGCGAATCGCGGGGATATTTGGAAAGAGCGTAAAAAATTTCACAATAGAAGTTTTATACAGTTGTGCCTTCGGGGCCGTCCAAATATTTGCATGCACACAGCGAGCAAAGATGAAATTTTTATACGGACTTTTATATGAATTTTTTGAAACGCATTTACGTTCTCCGACGCTAAATGCTTTGGATATAGAAGCCTGTTCTGTTGCGGAAGCATAGCGTCTGATTCAATCGTATTATAACTATAATACTTATCGACATGTGGCGCGGCTTTCCCTTAATCAGGGATGGTAGTTACTTTTACATTAGTTTTCTTGTTATTCTTTTATCTTTTATGTTACAATTTTATCGTTACTTTTGCTGTTACTTTTTTATAACGTTATATAACATAATGTTATATAAGTTCATTGAGATAGAAATTTTGATCATATGTTTATTCAATCATATGTTTATTCGATTACATATGTTTATTCGATTACTCAACATTTTCTTCCTTCTCAACGTTTTCTAAAGATGCTCATCTCTTATAAATATTTAACAGTAAAAAGTAGTGAGTAATTATTTATTTTAAATAATTGTTGTTTTGTATATTTTTAAAACTCAAAATAAATATTGTATATACATGTTTTGTACAGACAAAACGGAAAACATACATATGTTATTATAGTCATTGATGGCTTCCATTTTTTATGTTTCTAAAAGGTCTTTATGTATTTCATACTGTAAACATTTTGATGCACAATGCCAATAAAAATAGCTTACAAAGTAAATATATACACAAAGTAAATATATACACATGTATAATACTAACCCAAGGATAGCTGCAAAAATCAAAGCATTTAAGATGATGACATTTGACGGATAATCATTCAGAAACATAATACTCGTCGAAAAAAAAATTTTGGTGAAATTTATGTCATTATTAAGAACAAAGAAAATAACAAAATTAATACATGCTAACTGATGAAAAACGTATACAATCCATATAATTATTATTCGAATTATCCGGTTACGTAGTCTTTGGTATTCTTTTGGCGCTCCGAGAGCTTCCAACGTGTCGTCTACTATAGCAAGTTCACGTAAGCACATTTTCAATTCCTTTAAAAAAAAATCATTGATCGTTTGTGCAACACAGAAAAGAATTATTATAATTTTATATTTGAGTAAAATTTGTATATTTGAGTAAAATTATTATTGCAATGTATACAGGAAATATGACAGATAAAAAGTTATATTATAATAATGTAAGCATTAAAGTATGTTGATCTGTCAAAAATTTTTTTTTTAATTTAATTTAGTTTATTGCTCTATGAAAAAGATTACATATTAACAAAGAAATATACATGAACATAAAATATGATACAATAGACTAAAGTAGCTTGCAAATAATTAGGCGTCAGCAAAACTGCTGTTACGCCTATCAGCAACAAAAAATCAGAACAAGGGACACTAGACAACTCAAAAAATCAAAAAATTCTGAAACTTTGTGTACAAGAAAAGTACACAAAAATAAAAGTTCGTCCGTAACACTATTTTTTATTGTGCAGAATTACAGTTTTAGGGGGTATAACCTTTTGAAAAAAATTAGTTTTTTTTTAAGCGAATATCGTCGAAATTATAAAAGATACAAAAAAATTTCCAAAACAAAATTTAAATGGTTTTAAGAATACTTTAAACTACAATAAAAAATTTTTTTATTTATTTATTTTTGTATTTATTTATTTTATAACTCCCACCCACTATTTAAAAAATGTTTTTAATTTTTATATAATGCAAATCAAACAGCATTTGACGCTGAAAACAATGATGTACATTAGTTATGTTCCGAAAAAATCATTTTTCAAATATGAACAAAAACGCCATTCGCATTCCATAGGTATTCGTCTCATACCGCGTTGGCTGCGCAAGATAGCGTAAATGGCAAATACAATCCATCAATACAATATTAACAGCAACTATTAAAATATGAGCTTTTACATAACAACTACAACACAACAACAACAACAACAACAACAACAACAACAATAACAACAATAATAATAACAGTGTATAATAATAACAATATATCAAACCTAAAATTAGTCAAATATTTTTATAATATACATAAAGTAATACAAAATACTTCAGACAATTAAAAATAAAGTATGAATAAAAAAATTATTATTTTTATAAAATATTGTTTATTTAATTTTGGCTTTTGATATAGCAGCCAGTTGCAATGTACTTGGAAAAGAAAAAATATTATATATATATTAACAGCAATTCCGCACGAACAAAAAATAGTTATAAACAAACTCTATTTGCACACAATGTTTCAGAATTTTCTAAATTTTTGAATTGCCTAACCTTTCTTGTAAGACAGCGATGCAATAAGTGGTGAAGCAATAGTTAAAATCATACACACACGCAAGTATCTACACACATACCAGTTCAGTCTTTCTTAATTATGGTGGAAGAGATAACATAGTGTGCTCAGTTTGCAAGCATCTCTCTCTCTAAATCTCCGCCGTCTCTTTCTATGAGTGTCGCTTAAGAGACAAAGTTTCTTTCTTTGTTTGACACATACATCATAATGTATCTTAGGTTTTCTTTTTATAAAAAGAAAAACTTAAAGTGTGTTAAAGGAAAATTCAATAAATTTCTTAAAACTCCTGACTAATCGCGGCGGCCATGTTGGAATTGTAAAGAAGCGAGGAATGACACGTTACTTTATGACACATTAATGTTGCGTGCCATTTTTAAATAAAAACAATTTGGATAAAACGAAATGACAAGATCGCTTTAAAATACTTATAAAAATCGATTAAAACTTCCTTTCTTCCCTTGATGATCAGTAAATCGTAAAAGGCACGTAAAGTGAGCCTATATTCGGACAGAACATATGGTCCAATATCTGTTGAAATGAGTAAAATATATGCTTTTACATATAAAATTCCAAGATAACTTTAGTTTTTATCGATAATTACGACTTTGATACGAGACAAGTTACATTTTCACAATTAAGCAAATAATAACGAAATGACACGCAATATAAATTTCGTCATCAAAATGTCACTTTTTCACACTATAAGTTCGGCCATTTATCGTGGTGCGATGCTATAACACACAAACAAACACGAGCTCCTATCCATGTGCTCGCCTGCAGTGCGCCGAGAGTGAACGAGACAGTGAACTTCTTTTCACACTAGTCGTTTGTTTCAAATGACCGAAATGCTTCTCAGCAATCTCGGCCTCTCGGCAGCCCTAAGCATATAATAAGGGAGGGGTCCTAAATAACATATAAGCTTTAATAAATTGTAGTAATAGTATACTGCTCAGAATAGTATATAAATTATGTTAAGACGCAATAATTTACGAGATATTTAATTGTTTACGATTTTTCATGTATATGCGCATTATATAGTGTACATCTCCTTCATAAACTCGAGTAGCCAGAATAATTCAATAGAATTTTACTGGAAAAAGATTATAAACTAGCATTTGTTTTCACGAAAATTTCGAAAGACCATCAGAAAAAAAATGCGTATGTTCGAGATTCGAGACTTGTGAAGAAAATATGCGAAAAAATCGAATAGTTGCAAAAGCACGTTTTTCATTTATAAAACGAAAGATATTGATTGTGAAAAAAAATCAGTATAAAAAAATATACGTATTCGAAATAATTACAAAATGAGACATTAAAATCGATCTATTAATTCAATAGAAAAAAAATAAAAAACATCTTTTGATGAAAAAATCCTTTTTTTCACTCGCTCTCTGCTTATTGAGATTAAAACTTTGAAATTCTCTTGATGTAGCCCTCGTAATGACGAATAATCTTACCTAATAATTAATATTGCTTTTTTTACCTAATAATAAATATGCTAATTTGTCAAATATTAACTTGAAGATATAATACTAATTTTCGCAAATATAAAAGTAAATTAATGTTACATGAAAAATACATTTTGCAACTATATTAAACAATTATACTAACATTTGACAAATTATTTATTAATTATTTGTTTATATATGTCATATTTGCATCTACAAATCAGTATTCACAAAAACAACAATTTTATATTGATAATTCCATACATTTAATTATTCAATTGGACTGTTTACAACATATTAAATAAAGAAACATAATGTGACTTAAATTTGTTAATCAGACATGCGTTCCATACTTAAACGTGATTTTTTTAGTAATAAACTAAACATAAAAATTCAAGAAAGAAAAAATTTTCTGGAAATTAAAAATTTTATGGTTAAGTTCGAGATTTTTTAAATAACAAATTAAATTCTTTCTTGATAAATTAATGCCAGACGGAACTCTTAATCTTAAAAACTAGAGCCATAGTGACTTTTTGAAAAAAAATTGTTATTATGGTTCCTAATAATCGAAGGATAATCTTTTTTTTAAATTCGTAGAAAAATATCAGATTTCAAATGCTTCACACGGCTATTTCATATGATATTAACGAAATTATTTCCATTTTTTTATATGCTTTTAAAAAGATATCCACTTTATAAGGCAACTGCAAAAAATCGTTTTGTTATTAAATGTACGTAATAGTGCAATTCTTCTTGAAGAAGAAAAATCACTCCTGGAAATTGCTGTGCAATTGCTCAAAGATGAAGAAATTAAGTTTTTCGCAGACAGTTTTTAGTGAATAAATAGCTTTTTGCAAAAACTAATGAACATTTTAGACTTGGTCAAGGCTAGATTTGTTCGTCATTATGAGGGCTATATTTTACGAGAATTTCAAAGTTTTGCGTTTAAATCTCAATGAACAGAGAATGAGTGAAAAAAGTCTTTTCTTCGGTACTTTTAAATTTTTTGTTCTGAACTAATAGATCAATTTTAATGTTCCATAGCTCATTTTGTAGATATTTTGAATACCTACATTTTTTATATCGAATTTTTTTCCATACAATCAATATTTTTCGTTTTATAAGTGAAAATGTGCTTTTTGCAACTATTTGATTTTTTTTATTATAGCATTTTCTTCACAAATCTCAAGTTTCAAACGTACGCATTTCTTTCTGATAGTCTTCCGAAATTTTAAAGAAAAATGCTGGTTTATAATTCTTTTCTAGTAAAATTTTACTTCTACTAAACTATTCTTGCTACTCGAGTTTATGAAGAAGAGGTATACTATAACGCGCATGAAAAAATCGCAATGAAAAATAAACAATTAAATATCTGTTGCGTTTTTGACATGATTTATGCTATTCTGGATTTAATGGGAGGGGTACACTATTACTACAATTTATTAAAACTTATATGTTATTTAAAATGCCTTCTCGCTCTTTATTGATATCTAGAATCGCCGAGCAGCCGAGATTATTGAAAAAGCATTTTCGCTTGAAACAAGTGATTAGTGTGAGAAGGAACTATCTCGTTCCGCTATCTCGTTCTCGGCGCTGCAGGCGAGCACACGGACATAGACTGCTTAGTGTGTGGTTACCGGTTTCGCCAGACCGCCATCTGATTCTGTGTCGCCATCATCAATGCAGATTTCTGGACTGAGTAGTCAGGAACCTTAAGTACAATCTCAATACCAATTCTTAAGTACAATTATCTTAAATATAATCTTAAGATGTCATAAGTCAATCCGAGGGCTGTATTAACATCTTAAGTCATTAATTACGACAGTTTTAAAATAAAAACGGACTATGAATACCCCCTCCCCCCCTTCCCATGTTTCGCGTTTCTCAGTTAGTAGCCTTTGTCTTTAACATGACATCCATAGAAATCCTGGCGGAAAAATTTTTATGCCAAAAAGTAAAGTTTTCTACTTCTACGACTGTAGTGTTGAATCGCGTTGTTAAACAAAGAAATAACTATGCCAAGTTACGCTAAAAATGTAAAATGGCCTTGGACTGGCATAGAAAGTACGTCAAAGTATGCGCAACTAATGATCATTACACCCCTACGCGTTTCTATGCCGAACTCCTCTAAACTGGTTTTCATTTCTTTTTGTAAGTATTCGGAAAAAGTATGGCTACACATAATCACTTTACAATCAAATAGTTGGATACAGAAATAATTATGTCTATCTACGTCAAGCTACGCGTTTGTACTTTCCTAAGGTACGTATTTCTATACCAAAGTACAATACTTACCTTTTAATTTTTCTGTTTATAATAAAGTAAGTCATTTTATGTGGAATTACTTTTACTCATCTGTAAGCATTATGCATCTTCACTGATAGGGGGCAACGGCGGAGATGCATGAATTCGTAAATAAAAATTACTTGGGAAAGTATTGTATATAAGGAGCGCAGCATTTCGCATGTGAAGTGAGCCCTCAAAGTAGACTTTAATATTGAAGTACCCAAGTTATGATGAAATTCTAATTCCATCATGACAGCAACGATAATAGTATCTTGAATATTTATGTCAAATGAGTTCAAGATATTAGATCATGTTACTTTAAACAGTACAGTGTAAATGTACCCAAAACTATGCTTAGGGTATAGTTTCGCGTAGAAAGAAGTTAAATCTTTTGCATAAGAGTAGAATTCTATGTCAAACAATCCATGGTTGATTCGCATACTTAGTAGTTTTTAGCATAATTAAGCGTACTTTCGATATAATAGCATAATTTAGCATAATTAGGCGTTGTCTGACGTACAAAGGCATGAATTGGCTTACTTTGGCATAAGAGTAGAATTCTACGTCAAACTACTTCCGTGTCCAAACCACATAAGAATAGTTTTTGGCGCAATTAGGAATAGTTTTTGGCGTACTTTAGTATAGAAATTTTTCCGCCTGGAAAAAGTCGGCGGAGATTTAAAGAAAGATGCTTGCAAACTGAGCACACCATGTTATCCCTTCCATCATGTTCTTACTCTACAAGTATGGGTCATTAGTGGCCGAGCGATTCCTGTTTGTGCAAGTTTCTTTGAGTCTTTCGGTAGTTATAAATTATACATTTTATTATTTTCCAAAATGAAATTCCAATATTTATTCTAGAACATTGAAAATACATCGGTGAATTTTTAGAGATTTTTTTAATCATTCTGAATAGATAAAAAAAACAAACGGATTCTAGTGACCATGTTTATATGGATAAGACACCAAATTGTAACTTGTATGGTTACATACTATGTGATGTGAGGCAACGGAAAGAGGACAAAGAGGAAGAGGTTTTTATTAATATAGAAAAAGAATTAAATTGTTTGACTGAGGTGTAGGAGAAAACGGGACAAAACTTAGTGGAACGATGAATGGAGAAGGATAAGTAATCTTGATGCTTGATGACAAGGGAGTTAAAAGTGGAATGAAGCAGAGTTCAACTGAAGGAGACGTCACAGATATAGAGGAGCAAGGAAGAAAAACGAGACATACAAGTGAAAAATTAAAGCACATTCTAATCGCTAGATCTCTGGTGATGTGAATATATAGTCGTATTTATGGACGCAATAAAAGAAGCGAAAGCAAGAATTTTAGATACGCTATACACGGTTAAGGAATTATTGATTAAGAGTCGGCACATCGATGACATCAGCATAATCAAATAACGAAATAATGAATAATTGAGAAGTAAGGAGTTTTAAGAGCAGGATGTGACAAAGGAGATAAAGAAGACATAGATAAGCTTAAGCAGCCCGACATTTGACAGCCGCGTGATTCGAATGTCCATAAAGAATCAAGCTGAACACCAAGAATCTTAATAGAGGAAGAGCGAAGAATTGGAAAGGAGTTAAGAGAAATATCGAAAGATTGAATATGGGATAATAATGTTGAGAAATTGACAATTAGCAAGGATGATTAAGAGGGATTTAGATATAGCGAATTATTAGTAGACCATTAGGCAATAGATCTTAGATCTTTACTTAAAGCAGAATAGGCTGCTAAAACATCGAATGGGTGAAAGGATTTGAGAAGAATTACGTTGTCTGTGTACATGAAAATCTCGAAAAACAGAGAAATATTAGACAAATCAGAGATAAAAATATTTAAAAATATTAAAAAGTAAGGATCTGAAGAATGATTGATATCTGAAGAGAACGGCATGAAGAGATGAGAAAAGAGAAAAAAGGTTATATATGAGGACTTGCTATGTGCAATTTGTAAGAAACGAGCAGATTAGCGAGTGGGCTGAATGGATAGACTGCATAGTTTGATTAAAAGTAGATCATGATTGAAGATATAATTGAAGAAAGCATTTTATAAAAACTTTTCATAATTTTGTATTTGCCTATAATTGTGAATTTTAGATCCGTTTTATGTTCTCAATTAAAAATGCTATTAAACAAAAGATAAGTAATATTAAAAAAGAATGTAGCGAAGGAGATAAAGAAAACGTAGATCTAATATTATTATATAGGAAGACCGGGAGTACATTTTAAAATTTTTACCTTAAAACGGCAGAAGCTAATGACAATTAATGTAATGGTGGCCAACGGTACGAAAAATCTTCGAAGTATATTTCGTATCTCCGCCAATGACTGATGCATCGTGGATAGAAGTAAAAGTACGTAAAAAAGCCCCATTTAGTCAAAGCATATAGACAAGAGAAATACGCTCCACGAGGATATTCGAACATGCCTAAATTGCAAAACGATCCAATGATGAATAATGGTGCCAGCGCACTTTCTAGCGTCTTTATCATAGTTCCTGAGTTGGCTAGTATTTTAATTAAATTAGTTCTTGCTACACGAGACAAACACGTTTTATAAGATTTTCAGAAAGTTTTTGCAGTCTAGGAATTACTTTATACATACACTATATGATATGTACAATGGGGGATAACGTATTTATATGCTGTTACCAGCAAATATTGATCAATAGAATAGACATAGATAATCTAGATTAGATTACCTTTTCGCGGAATTTTTATTTATAGATCTGTAGATTGAAGCCGCTAGATGTGGAGCACTCTTAAAAGAAAAATTCATATTTTTATTCCAAATCAAATTAATAAAATATTTAATAGTTTTAATTGATCATAAAGATTACATAATGGACGATTTTATTTCATTTTGGTACCGTTTTATATGTTTTAATTTTGATTAAATTAAATAATGATAATTATCTACAATTAGACTCTATATAATTGCAAATCAGTTCATCAAATGCTTTATCTTTTTGGATTTAATTTCAATTGAACATGATATTGACTTTTTTCATAAAATCTAATGCTATTTACTACCTCCTGTAATAGTCAAAAAGAAATTCTTATGATATTACACTTTAAATAAATTTTTATAGGTATATGACCTAGTTTATGTCTCATATTTTATTATTGTAGTTAATGACATTAATAAAATGTGCAGCGCTATTGCTAATAAATAAAAAAACAATTGACACTTAAAAAAAATAAAGCAAATGCTAAAAAATTTTGTAATATGCATTACTTGATATATAGAAAATACTATAATTATTTAAATATAATGTGTGATCCGAAACTAGTGCCTGATTCGCATTTAATTCTTTTACTGCTACTCTATTATTGCAAGACAAATGATTGTAAACGTAACTACTAGCAACATTTTGTCTTTATACTAAGTGCTACAAATGTACTTAATGGATGCTTTTTATTTATGTGGTTTTTAATGATATGTAATGACTTAAGTTGAAGCTGATAACTTTGATAAAATATTTGATATTGAAGATATGTGCGTATAATAGTGGAATAAGTATAGGGATTCTAACTATATGTTAGTGCGTATACGTATATGATGTGCATGTGCGTGCGTGCGTGCGTGCATGTGTGCGTGTGTGTGTGAGGGAATCAGGGAAGGGGAAGAGTCTCAAAGACTCTTTAAAAATTAGGAAGGGAAAAGCGCATCATCGAGGATGTTAAAGGGAGAAGGGGTTTCATCCTTCTCTTGATTATGTCTTTTCTCTCCTATTGTAGGTGCAGTTCTCTTTCTTTCACCCATTGCAGTCCTATACTTATTATTTGCGCTCTCTCTTCCTCTCGTTGTGCTCTCTTTTCTTTTTTTCTTTCGCACACGATTTTATTAAATAGATGTTTATTTCTTATGGTTTTTTAATAATATAACTTGGCAATAATTTTAATCTACAATAGTAATATATTTAATAATACAAATGGCCAAGTATGCTTTCTTATCAAGTAATTCATTTATGGAAATATGAAGAAAGAATAATTGAGAGACAAAGAATTGAATAATTTTAAACAAAGAATAACATAATTTTAATATTTATTTATTTAATATTCTTTTCATATAATGCATGGCATACAATATGATCTGAAGTATATGCTATCAATTCATATTCGATATTGGAATTTCTATCATAAATCTTGCGCAAAATATTTACTACATCAAATTTATTCATAATGCAATTTTGATGTAAATAAGTCATGAAATATTTGAATTTATCGCTTACATTATTACTACATACAATGACATAAATCGAAATACACGCATCGTTCAAGTTCAAGCGTAAAAAGTATAGTTTCATATACAAACACTTAATGATAATTTTTACATTGTGCACATTATGTATTTTGACAAGTTCAATCACAAAATCTTGAATCACTAACGACGATGGAGTATTCGACTGCACCTCGACATAATCACACGACATCCATCTATTTATCGACCACATAGCATATGGCAAAACGATGTGTTTACCTCGAGTGTCGCCGATCGCGATTTCCACGTCCCGGACACGGTCCCTCGGCTATTCCAATATCCAGATATTTGTAAGTGTTAATGCGTATCTTTTTCTGAAGATATAAGCAGAGTTGAGTAAGTTAATGTTTTTTTTAACTGAATAAAGTTAAAGTTAATGGCTTTACAAAATTAATAAAGTTAAATTAAAAGTTGAAGGAATAAAAAATTAATTTAATGTAAGTTAAGTCAATATTGAATTAACTTAAGTTAAAAAAAAATTAATTTTGAAAAAAATTATTTTTTAAATCAAAATGTCGTAATTTTTCTTAAAATGAGATTAAATAACTACAATATAGATTACTAAGTAAATTAAATTTTTAATTTTTTTATTTCATATGTGATATAAGTATACAACACATAACTCTATGTGCTGGCTGTTTTATTAAAGTTATATATATAATTATATATATAACTTTAATAAAACAGCCAGCACATAGAGAAGATAGAAGATTACTTTTTAATAAGTCTTTTTAATAAGTCTTAAGCCAAAGAGAAATTGACCAATCGAATGCGAGAAGAATATTTGACTATAATTGGTCAATTTCTTATGGCTTAAGGCTTAAAACATCTATTGTATATGCGGACTAAGGCTTATGGCATAAGGCATAACTGCATAAACCAATCAGAGGATTGTATTAGTATCTTAAGAAATTACTTAAGATGGTCTTTAAATATGAACAGATTACGAATATGCTCTTAGTCTTATTATATCTTATTATTTTTCTAAGATATTTAAAAGAGATAAAAAATTTTTTAACTTAAAAAAAATTAAAAAATTAATGTTTAAAAATAACTTAGTTAAGTTAAAATTTAATGCATTTAAAATTAACTAAGTTAAATTAAAAGTAATTAACTTTTTTTTAATTTTTAACATTTTAACTAGTTACCCAACCCTGAATATAAGGCATATAGCGAGGAAATGTCCTGTAATAAAAAAGACGAATATACAGGGCCATTTAAAATTTGGAATTTAATTTGGCTCTAAAAAAAACGCATGAATATTTTTCAAAGTTTATGGCTTTATTGGAAAGGTAGTACATT
>Ga0157363_1002120_pt1 | contig 17259 bp, 16 predicted proteins | sample AttsexASBM1_FD_111477 | JGI IMG/M metagenome (GOLD analysis project Ga0157363, IMG submission 111477) | Fungus gardens microbial communities from leaf cutter ant in Ribeirão Preto, State of São Paulo, Brazil - Atta sexdens ASBM1 | ecosystem: Host-associated > Fungi > Mycelium > Unclassified ... | reverse complement strand
GGACCAACGATCTTCGGGGCCAGCACGGCCCACGAACCAACACGGCTGACCTCGGACACCGGAGCGGCAATCGGAGAGATCCGGACAAGACTCCTCTTGCAGCTGCGCTTTATCGTTTCGTGTGTATGCGTACCGATATGTACAAAGGCCGATGCATCATTCAACACCGATACAGCGTGATTAACAGCTGTATCTCGTTAAATCAATCTCACTTTCCTTCATCAATTTCCTTGATATTCAATGCTAGATATTTCCGCGTATTTCGAAATACTTTTGAAGTTCCGGCTACTTTCTTTACGTTAATCTTTATAATAATCTTATATTTTTTATACATGGATTAATCCTTACCGTTATTTTATATGTATTATACAATGAATGTCTTAAATCAAGTTTTCTAAATATTTATGATAATAGTTTCCATGTGTGTTTGATCACTCTAAAAAAATAACGATATCGATATAATTCTCACTACGTTAGTGTTAACATCAATATGATATGATTTAACACCATCTTAAATTTATATCATGATGGTATTGGTATAAATATACATGATACCAGAGATTTGAAATCCACCTTATGTTAATATTGACTAATACAGTGAAAATTATATAGATATCGTATGAATTAAATCTACACGAGAGGTATTAAATCCACATCAATTTTTTTAGATGAATGTATATTAAAAAATATACAGAATGACATTATCAATTAATTGAATTTCAACACTTCCTTTAGTTTCTTTAATGGAGTCGTAGTAGGTCTTTAATAGAATCGATTGTATTTTTTGAAATATACAATTATAATACTTCTAAATATTCGTTTGCGATTGAAAACTGTGCTTCCTGCTCTATTTTAAGATTCATTATCCAATGTCGTTGTCATGGTGAGTGCGGGATAAACTCGCAGAGGAAAGCTCACTTTGGTTGTGTTACCGCGAGATCCGGCGTCTAGGACACCGGCCTCAGGATAAGGTCCTGCGAGCTTTTCCGAGATCCCTACATTACCACGTGGGTATGCGCATCCACAGGGTGGGCGGAGGAGGGTTTGACATCGAGGATGCAAACCCCCGAGAGGCAAGTAGATCCCTGCATTGGGCGAAGCTCTGTTCCTTGCTCTGAGCGAGAGCTTTCGCGGTAAAGCGCGGCGCTCCGCAGCCTGCGGCGACTTCCGGCAGCTGGCCTCTCTACAGGCTTTTCCCGGAACTACAGTTCCGGTGAGAACTTGCGGTACATTGCGACGTGGTGCAAGGGTGATCCCTTCTTTATCGGCGTCCTCGGAAATTTGGCTCGTCTTCGTCTTCTTTTAATTTTTTTTTGTACTAATAGACAAGAACCTAAGATGTTCGGAAAGACGGTTATAAAGCAGGAGACGAAGGAGTCGTCGACCGTGCGTCATAAGAAGATATTGCGCGAGATACACGGGCGCACTGTCACGGCTGGCGCACTGCGCGATCTAACGCGGCGGCAACGTGTGCCGCTGTCATACCAATTAATCGCCGGGAGATTCTTATCGCCATGGGATGTTTTCAGTCACGGGCTTCAGTCCTCCTCTCTGGTCTTTGTTTCTCTTTCCATTCCTCGTACTCTCCTTTCTACTCAACATCACTGTCACGACGTCCGTGTCCGTGCCATGTACGCCTCCCGATCTTAATTTATGAAAATCGCGTAACGCGGTCGTTTGAAGAAATTGGCTGCTTCGGGAAACTACGACTGTGGTATTGGTGACGGAAGTTCTTTCAGATACCTGTGCGCGCAGCAAGTTCACCGCTCGATAGCTCGCGGATCGATTTGGTGTCATAACCACGTCCGCTGCTGCGACGTGACGATGGCTTCGCTAAGCGATATACCGAGAATCGCTTTAGTAAGAAAAATATCGCTTTCATATTTCACGGAATTTTGTTTCTCTCGCTTTCTTATTTCATACTACAACGAAAATTATGTACAGTAGACAAACGAAACAAATTAACCTCTGACAATCATTGTAAATTTAAAGATATGAGATGAATTATCAATTAATTATATCCCGCATTTGTAAAATAATAATCCTACAATTCAACTCATCAAGAAAGGAGGTCTTTTAGTCGGTATTTATAGTCTGTTTTTATTTTAAAACTATCTTAAGTAATGTTTTAGAAGATGCCAATATGACTCTAATTGATTTATGCCCACTTTTAAGACCACTTAAACAGTCTTAAATATAAGAACTGATTATGAATACTGAACACAGCTATGACTGAAACTTATTAATAAGTGAAAAAATCTAAATCTAGAAAGTGAAATTAATACGCAAGACAAGGTCAATCGCATAACATAAATATTAGATTGTAATACTGGGATTAAAGCTGATATTTTCATAGTCGATTTCGAACCGTCTTAAGATATTGTAAGCCAATATGTCACACAAAGTCGCAAACATCTTAAGATATTACTTAAGACGATTTTAAAATAAGAATTAATTATGAATATGGTCTAAAGCCTTCAAATTCATGATGTTAAGAATCTGTTTGAGATTTCAGATAGAGAAAGAATTAATCGATTACGTTTAAATAATTGGTTAAATAATTGGACCGAAATGTAATTTATTAATTCTTTTTTTATTCGACATCTCGAACTGATTTCTGATATTGTGAACACAAGACTTAAAATTTAATATTAGAAAATATTTGGGAAGAGAGGAAGAGAGAAGAAAGAGAGTTTCATGGCTGCTCCTTTTATTTCGGCGGCTGATGCCGACGTATTGCCATATCGTCCGATCCATGGGAACGTCGTTTTGTATTCCGCGTAAGTACCGAGAGTCGACCTCGCGGTGTGTGAATGAAATTCAAGGCGGGTCGTCGGTCAGTCCGGTAGGTCGGGCGGGATCTCGCTTGTCCTTGTCCCGTTGTTGCATGTCGTCGAGGACGTGGATCGACGCGGGCAAAGAATGATACGTGCGCGTGTGCGGGATGCGAGAGAACGTGGGAAGATCGCGCGAGAAAAATCGGTCGACTATTGCGACGATAGGATTCGTATGATGTCTCGATGAGATGACGGTGAAGCTTCACGACGAAGTAGTTCCCACATATTTTCTTTGGAACTCCTACGAACAGTGATCTTCATAGTGAAGCATAAATGAGAATACTATGAAAGGAAATGCAAAGGTAATGCAAAGAGTTGATGATTTTTTATTTCAATCATTAATTTATTAATAAGTTCAAAGAGAAAACAAAATTTCTATTTTTTTTAAACATCGATACGTTTAAGAGAATTCATCGCTATCGCGAACTTTGCAATTAGTTTTCTGCAATTAGTTCTCTTTGTTTTTCCGCGCCTGATCAAGTCGCGATTTTGGTGAACTTTCGTAAAGTGGATGATGCCTGTAGGGATGCAGGATATTGCGGGAGATAAGCTAGAACCGGATATGGGGAAAACGCGCGATAGATGCGTTTTGGTTCGCATAGACAGCCACTGCGGAGTTGACGGTAGTGGAGAAAACGAGGACGGTGAAAGAGAGGAAGCGAGAACGAGCCGTGTAACCGGAGGGAAACAGAAATAGAAGCGGCGGATGGATGGAAGAGGAGCGAGGGAGAGAGCATCTCGCGAACAAGAGGAAGCAGCGAGTGATTGATTTTTGTCGTGGCTTTGCCCGACGCTATCCGCTATATCCGCGATTGTGCGGACCCGCAGGGGACTCCCAGCAGTAGCAGCAGCAGCAGCGGCAGCAACGGCGGCGGCTTCGTGCGGTGAAGCGACGACGGCGGGCGCCGCGACGCCGTCCACCGATTGGCGGTTGCCGTCCCCAGGGGGCGGCGCTAATCACCAGACCGTGCAGCACCGTGAGTCTCTACTGCACTCGCCTCGAAAGCACTCTACCGTGCATCGGTGCCTCCGATGTATGCATACCTACCCACCGTATATGGATATATATATGTATATATGGATATATATATAATACATGGATATATATGAACGTATAAGCGACTATACTAACACGTATATATTTCATGTATGCGTACGAGTCGCATGTTCACTCACGTATGTATACGCGTATGCGCGAAAACGAGAGCGCACGCGAGTGAGCGATGTCCCCTCGCGCGTTAGAGCTCGCGAGAGAGCACATCGTGGAGTCAGGAACAGGATGTAAAGCGACGACTATGACGACGGGAAATGGAATCGCGCGGCGATCCCTTTGTTCCCAAGCTGGAACGAGAGAGAAAGAACCACGTAGATGGATGACGGATAACTTTGCCGGGATAAATAAAAGTGATGGAAGGAGCTCTAAGTACGCGTTTGTCCGATTCCCAAGTTCGATCGAGATGAAGAAAAAACGAGGAAGGTATCGATAGACGCGACACGAACATGTTACATCTAGCGTTAAATGCATTAGTTAGAAATCGAATCATCTACGATGTAGCATAGATCATTTCCAACAATATTGCAGCAACATTACAAGCTGCAATGTTGCTGCAAACTTCTGTGTTGTGGACTCGCAAAGTTGAATTCGGATAAGGCAGCTTAAAAAACGGCTGTGAAAACATGACGGATATGCGGTCTGAAAACTGTCGGATCTAACGTCTAATCGCTACGTAGGAACAACATTTCCGTTAAATGAAGTTCGTATTAAGAATTCGATGGCTTTTTGAGAAAAACCTTGAATATTTTCAGTTATCGGGCATTTGAGACTACAAATTTTTAATTAGTATGATTATTGCATATTGTGTGTGTCATTTGTTTATTTTCTAGTAATAATGTATTATTTGTTAAAAGATATAGTAATTTATTCATTAAAAAATAAATTCTCTAAAATTAACTAATATCATTACCTTAACATCAAAAAGTGTCCATTACAAGACAATTACAAAAATACAATATGATTTTTTAGTTATTACTATGAATTACCTATCAATCATTAAAAATAAATTTATTTAAAAAATTATCAAAATCGTCACACTTAAAAATGAATGGTTAAAAAAAAATTGTTAAAATTAAAGAAGAATGAAATGAAAAATAACAAAGATGACATTTGCTTATGCTTTGATTCTATATTCTTTTTGCCACAATGTTATTTGATTAATCAGTGATTTTCTGTTGAAAAAATAGTTTTTCCTTTTCTCGGAAACTTGATTTTTTGAGTTGTGTCATTTTTGAAGTAAAAGAGCGATATATATAAACTAAAATACAACAAATTGAATGAAATTATTTCAACTATCTTTGCATAATTGCGTGAGATTCATAGTACATAGTACATAGTGAGATAGTACATAGTATATTTTCATAAATTTTCGTGCTGAAATATTGTACAAAGTTTATATTTTTCTTTTACTTTCGCTGAAAAAATATATATTTATGTATATTTTCAGTAATAATATGAATTGAGTAATAATCCATAAGATTCCACATATATTTCGTGACGTATAGCTTTAACTTTGGCATTTATCAGTATGCAAACTATCTCAGATTAAATAACCCATACAAATAGATCTCTTCCCTTGCATTTGAAAATAAATCTACTAAAGCTAGTTGAAGTTGTTCGATACTTATTCGCATTATGGCGCAAATGAGAAAAAGTCATCATAGGGTTCGAGTTCGACGCGCCGTTGCCGACCCTCGGACGACACGGTGAGAAAGCGGGAGCAACTCGGTTCTGCGGTTTTCAGTCGGGCGACGACGATAAACCACCGGCGCTGATTTACGAGGGCACGCCGTACCGAGTGCGTCGCGCGGTGGAGACCGGCGCGGATCGTAGCTACGGGAAACGTTGGCTACGCGATCGCAGTCAGGCAGCCAGGCAGCAACGATACACACCGTTCGGTGGCAATGTAGTTGATAAAGGCCGATAAATCGCGAGTAAAACGGAGTGATAATATCGCGCGACGGTGGGATGGGTGGGATCGTCGCCGTTGGAGGTGGAAGAGAGCCAGAGGAGAAGACGATAGTAGTGGTCGTGTCGGCAGTGGCCGGTGAGGGGGAGGAAAGGGGCAAGGGGGAGGGGGAGCGTTTCGCCGTGGCGACGACGGCCAGAGGGTGCGGCGGGTACAAAAGGGAAGGTGGTCGGGTTCCCCGAGGTGGGGAAATCGTGGACACAAAGTGGGGAGTTCGTCGCGTAGAGGGATGGAAGAGGAGAACGTGGGTCATGGTAGAGGGGTACATCGTCTCTCGCCTTGTCGCTTAGGCAAGACGAAACGAAGCGGAGAGAAACCGTCGCGCCGCCGCTGCTGCTGCCACCGCCGCCGCCGCCGCCGCCGCCGCCGCCGCCGCCGCCGCCGCCACCACCGTCGGGAGGACATCGTAGGAGGGACCAATGGACATGCGCGGGTGTGCCGCGACACCACGGCGACCTTCTGGCCACCTCCAGAAACAAAATGGCTACCTTGTCTCCCACCGTCACCGAGAGATGGCGACAGAACCATGTTGTTCACCTGCGTTCTGTCTAATCGGACCTCGCTGATAAGGACCGGAAGAATACTTCTTCCGGTTAAAAAATAATCGAGCATTTTACAGAAATCTCGTTATGCAACGAGGAAATACTCCTCAAAATGAGTCACTATATATCGATAAAAGTAGCTTCTAGCGGAAGCTTCCAATCAGTTTGACTATTTCTTATCTTCTTCTGCACCGTGTTCACAAAATGGACTTATGCGATTAACTAACTATCGCTAGCTACTAGAAAGGATTATCAGGTTACAGCATGATTTCTATGAATTAATACTAGATACTAGATGTATATGAATTAATACTAGATAGATGCGTCGCGGAAGGGGAAGCCGTTTACACATAATCACGAATGTTCCTCTGTGGAATTATATCGAGCGAAACGCCGGGGAGGCATTATCGGAACTACCGATCGTGTGTTTGATTTACAAGATGCTCGAGAAACCGCGCGCGCTGGCGCGCGCATACACATACGCGTGCATGCACGCACGCGCGCGCATTCTCACAGCGGGTAGATAGTTATTCGATACACGGCGTTAATTTGTCGAAAGCATTCGCGTCAGCGCGCGAGAGTGAATATCATTTGAATGCATTAAGCATTCCTGCGTATATATGCGTTCGCGCGTAGTTAAGTAGCGCGCGTGTGCACGCGTGCACGCGCGCGGCCGAGATCGCGCTCGTTCTTTGGGATCGAGAGCGATATTTCAGACACGGCGTTCTTCCGTGTCTGATTCGAAAGATAATCGAGTCACGCTTAACACGCTTCACTTTACGCGCCGGCATTTATGCGCGCAGTTACAACATAATTATGGCCGAGATGGTGATTGTGATAAGGTTGATCTATAACGGTGCGGGCGGATTCCAATGTCAAATCCGTCCTGGCAAAAGAAGATGCGCGTAGAAAGTATTCATTTACGTCAGAAGATAATTATACCTATCCGGACTTATTATATATGTATCTGCGGAAGTAAAAAACGTGAAAATTGCGATTGATCTTAAATATTTTTTTCTAAAATAGAATTTAATGGTGATTTTGATAAAAAAAATATATCGTTTTTCTAATATTAACTTCTTATCCAAATAATAAATTGTTTAGCCTCAATATTGAAAATTCAGTCGTGAATAGCGGTACGTCAATAAAAAACGGTGATCTAAATTCAGTGAAATAAACATTCCCCGGGGCACAGTGAACCCCGCGGTTTCTCTTCCACAAAATAAAAATGTCAGTGCACGTCTGTGGCCAATGGTAGCGTTAGGTCGGAAAAGACGTTCTTGAGTTCTCTTCGCTCTCTAGTTCGTAGTTACAAGGAATCGTCTCGTCGTCTCACAGAAATTTTCGCAAGACGAGCCCCTGTCGGAGACATTGATTGGCGAGCGACGAGGCGCGCGGTCCGAGCATCGGTCGCTTCAGCGTCGACTGAATGTTTTTAGGACGGTAGATAGGAGCCCGAGCTTCTCATGCATATTCAACGGTACTCTCAACTCCTCCGTCACAGGAGGGAAAGAACCACCCCGCGCGCCCGGCGCACCCCTTCGACCCCCCTCCCCCCCTCTCCCCTTTCCCTCTGTCCCGCGATAGAGAGAAAGGAAACGGGATAGAGACAGAGCGATGGCTCTTCGGATATATGGACGGATGAGTAAGAGAGAAAGAGGAGAAAGACATGGAAAAAGAGCTGGCGAGAGAGATAGGGTGATACTAACGGGGGGAGTAAAGAAGTCTGTAGGGGTGCTCACGATTTCCTTCATATTCTACGTTGGCTTTTGTCGACGGTCGAAGATAACCAGGCAACGACCACGTCTGCCAACGATTCCGGATGACGACCGCGCGCTCATGAGATTATACCAACTTCCCCGAGAATTCTAGAGAATGATATTATAGGTGAATCATACCGTATCCGCTCCGGACAACTTCCGTCGTCATCATCGTCGTTGTTTCTTCCTCCGATTTGCTTACGCTTCATCATCATTATTAAATTCATACACTAGATGAATTTGGGTCATAGAGAGGACAAGAGACGTCTTTGCTTTACGAGAGAAAGATTTTCGCATCGCAATTTTTTACGTTGTTGCAGAATCGTGGATTTTTAATGCAGTTAACCAATTAGAAAGCAAGGTTTTATGTTTGGACGAGATTACGACCGAACTTCGATGAAGCATGTGAAGCGCTCATACTTTACCGCAAGGAAGACGTCTAGATCGAAGAGGGTGACCTCATATATAGGCAGCTCGAGGTGGTTTGCGTGGCTACGATAGCGCGCCTTGACCTCGCACCAAGCTCGATTCTCTGATAAGATACAACAGCGGAGAGACTAAGTCGTGGCGCTAAAGTACGGTGTTTTTTGTGTCACCATTGGTACCTGAACTCGCAATTGTCACGCGAACGCAATTGGCGTACGCGCTACAAATTCGAATAAAAATCGTACGATTTCAAATTTGTAAAAGTATTTCTGTGCAGCTTTTGCATCAATATTGATCAATATGAATGTAGATATTTTATTATTATCGTATATACGAATTAATTCGTATTTCAACAAATCAATTATATATCGAATCAATTATAATCAGTTATATATAATATAATCAGTTATATAAATACAAAAAGTGATAAATAAAATTATCATTAATTCTGTATAATTTTTTATATATACTTGGAAAAAAATTTAAAATGAATCATTACGATTTATCTGCGTAATATCTGGCTTGACAAGACTTTCGTGAGAGAGGAGCTATTTCCGGTTGATCTGGTAAATTTTTATTCAAAAGATTTAATGCTTTGGAGAACCAAAATCCACTATATATATATGCTATATATAAATGCAGGATTATCTAAAGAAAGAGAATGAAAGGAGAGAAGGGGGGGGGAGAAGGAATGTTTCGATAAAATCAACCGTTTTGGAAAAACGCGAAGAAGATTTGATGCACATTATGGAGACGAGCTTACTGAAAAGAAAGTGTTCGGTTACGACGGCGATAAATTCAAACGGAGGATTTCGTGGTTGAGAACTGCGGAAGCATCGGCTATACAGTCGGCGGAGGCTGAGTCCGTGGCTTCTCCGGGGATTGATATCCCTCGTCTTCCCCTTTGATATCACCCTCGCGGCGGACGAACTTCCCCGCACCATCTTCGTCGTCACTCCTGTTCATTCTGGTCGACACCCCCTTTGTGCGGGAAAGACAGATCGAACCACCCTGTTTACACTGCGACGCGATGATTTGCCAAATTAATTAGCCTATTCCCGTTGCCGTCTCTCTCTCTTTCTCTCTCTCTCTCTCTCTCTCTCTCTCTCTCTCTCTCTCTCTCTCCCTTTTGTCAGTCTCTAGTATATTTTCCTTTGGACCAGGAGGTTGCGCGTCTTCGCCCGTGCGTTGAATGGCCTCGGCATGTAAAAACCGCGAATAATCTTCGCCGCGCAGAACCCGGCTTTCATTAACGGCGAGAAGGATGGGCTGTACGGTAATTTCTAACGAGGTTGCGAGCGAGCTCTCACCGCGAGCCGCGTCGCAAAAACCTTTCTTCTATGTCTCGGCCGTAGTAGTAGGCGTGACACCAAAACGGGATCGTTAACACAAAAATGGAGTGACCCAATAAAAGAAGTAGAGACGCGCGAGAAAAAGGATATTTGCATTACGAATAGTTGCAAAATTTTTTTATATAACTCACGTGACTTTCGTCAGGAACATTCGGTTCATTTACTAAATCCCGCGACGTATGGTAATATTACTTTCAGAATCATTACTATTTTAATCTGAAAGAATTTTTAGATATTAAATTGGCATTTCGAATGTGAGTATTTCCGTGCACTTTGTGTGACATTGTTATTCTACGACCTTCAAACTTGCAGACATACATAATATTTGCAAGTCAAATATTATGTATTGCGTTGACAGAAGGTCGTTACGATAAAGAATCGCGCAGTATAGGATAAAATTTCGCGCTGTTGCGAACTGTGAAGATGCTGGGCGCGTCTCAAGACGTTTAACGAAGGGCTGCACCGCGACAAGCAGATTTTCGAGATCCCCTTTGAGGGGCTGGCGCGAACGGCGCTGGAACGTAGTGGAGGATAGGAGCCGAGAACGCTCGTAAAATGTCGAAGAGTTTCTTTTTCGCGATGCCTCGTCGCTCCGGGCGTCGAGAGTAGGGGCGGTGCCGGCGAAATGAAATTAAACGGGCCCCTTTTTCGTCGTCGGAGCATCTCGTTCGCGGTAAAAACGAGTGTGGACATCCAGCGCTAACCCCATGGTGACGGTGGTGCTGGTGTTGACTGCTAGTATCGCTGGACAAAGATTCCGAGGGGCAGACAAAGAGTATCCAGCTCGCTGCAATTTCAGTACGGCGCTCTATCTGCTGTACTTCGTGCCATCGAAAATCGTTCGTTATGCTCGCATTTATCACATCTCTTTAACGATAATATTTATAAATATCCCGATATTTATTACGATAAGTGATGTTTATTAATCGTTATTTTGCGACGCGACCCGAGTGATATTTTTTTTTAATACTTTCTCGTGCACCTTTAATGTGTTTTATAGTCGTATATGATACGATCGCGTCGTCAACTGTATTTTATTACGTGGTGTACCGCATGCCGTCGATATTTATTCGAACAAAACAAAGATTCCTCTCGGTATCTAGAGTTTCGTGGATGGCACACAGGGTCATTATTTATTGTCGAGCAGAACTGCGACGACGATCAAGATACGGTAATGCACGTAGACAAACCGAGAATGGAATATACGCGAGGAATCGCGGGAGAGGAGGATGGCGCGAGTAATCAGACGGATAGATCATCTTGTTTTCGTTCCGGAACGAAACCTTTCCACCTCTTCGTTCGCCTCGCCTTCTTCTTCTTGGTCTTTAGGCGAACGCGAACGACAATCGATACCTGGCGAGGCCGGAGATGGAGAGGCAGGCGAAGTAGAGAGCCTGCACTCGACAAGGAGGAACGAGAAAGCGAGAGGGCGAAAAGACGGAAGAGGGGTAGTAGGGTGGCGCCTCATATTTTGCTCATTAGCGTCAGCATCGTCGTCAGCGTCGGGACGCCCTCACTTCGCGCGCGCGGCGCAGGGTGGAGAGGGACCATCCATCATCTTGTCCTTCGTTTCGCTCACGTCCCTCTCTTCTCCTTCTCCTCCTCTTCATCTTCCTACTCTTTGCTTCTCACTTTGGTCGTTCCCGATCTCTCGCATTCACTGCATCGACGATCTTTGAAAACGCTCGCGATAATGGCATCGTTTCCGTTGAAACGAGAAAAAAGATAGTGTATTCAAATGTACCAAGTCAAATTATGTCAATTCGACAATAAAAATGCAGTAATAAGCTAATGAATCACCAATGACAATAATTGGTAATTTCAAATAAATATGAAGAATTAAAAGAATTTATCGAGTGAATTATTATTACCGAGAAGCTAAGCGAATTTTTCGTAAAAGTAGAACAATAGTGGCCTTCCGTTTAAGCTCCACTTTCTTTAAAGGAATCGTTCGTTACATCTATACAACTCCACGATTCCATTTTGCGGTGAGACGGATCGTTGGTTACATTCGCGAGGTGATTATGGAAATTTTAGCGCACGTTTCGTGAGTCGGCGCGAAACAACCGTTGAAACGCGATTCTTTCGTCGTACAACAGACCGATCGATTCCGCCTGCTGTGAAATCGCCGCTAATGCTCGTATATATTGATGGTCGTCTGACGATTGTGCGTTGTGGTTTCTTCTCACGAGTCGCACGGCGATACGAAGACGCGCGGTTGCGGTTACCAGCAGCTACCTACTTTCGCATGAAATCCGTTTTTAGCGACAGATCGTAAAGCGATTTATGTGTACGACCGGCTGTAACGCCGATAGTAAACGATAAACGCATGCGGCGCTTGACTGAATCCCTGGCCCGCCGGCGCGGTTAGTTGCCGCGTAAAGGACTTTATTACCCGTACCACCTCGCGTGCCACCTAGTTACGCTTCAATAGAAAAATCATAAACAGCCCTTTTTATTCGAACGACTCTCTACCCTCCGTGTACGACTCGACATACCGTGCTCCATTTAGGAAACGTTGAGTTTCCCTGAGAGGCCGTCAATTTTTCATCGCATGACTGGCCGATTATCGAGATAATTAAATATTTATTTCATGATTACAGAACTGAGATTGAGATATATTAAATCACGCATCTGTGAAACGTGTATTGTAATCCGATATATTATATCTGTATGGAATATAATGAAATCAGCATTGAATTAAATAATTAATTAGTTGTTAATGTGCTTCGTATTACGTGGATGCTCTTTTGATAACATAAACGATGCTGATGCAAATACTATTATCGAATCTGTAAAAAATGTATTTATGACCTATTTGCCTCCGTTTGAGAAAACATATCAATTCGTAAACTTAAACTTTTTAAACTTTAAGAAAACATATCTTGTGTTATATGCTGCAAGAATCTCATTTAAGGCTTAAAACTAAGTGATGTTATCTTTAAAAAAATATATTTATGTATATAATAAAATAGAATATTTGATCGTCATAATTAATTATTCTGAAATATAATGACGCAGCGTGTCATCGTGTCTTTGAGGGCAAACGTAATAGTGTTTAATCGGCAAATAATTATTGACAAGATGTTCGATAAATAGGTATAACACGATTGTTGCGGAACATTAGTAAACGAAAACAGTGCACAAAAGTGAAACGTGTACGAACGTATGGAACAGCGCATTTATATCGATGTATCGATAGAAGCGTTACGCGACATAAATAGTCGTTCGAGGACCTAGCAGTCGTTTATCGTGCCTCTCGCCAACTTCGTCATAAATGCAGTCGGCAGTCAATGCCGTAGCCCACGCGAGACGCGATTCGCGTGGGATAGTGTGCCCCGTAAAACAACAGATTGTTGCGTAAGAGAAATCCTAAGCATCTATGTGAATTCGGCGACACTTAAGTAAATGATATAAGCATAGTTCAGATTTAAGGTACATAAGTCTTACACGATAAATATTGATTTTGGAACTACAAAGCGCAATGTTGTTTCTAATCGTAAATATTTTTGTGAATGGGAAATTTCTATAAAATCTCGTGTGATTTGTTACAATTTTGCATTAAATATAAGGATTTTATGAATATGTCAATCATTTGTAAAATTTTTGCTATCTTTACGAAGATATAAAAGAGATACAAAGTATTTTTTAAAATTGTTTCCATCATACAATAATATTTTCAAAAATAATATGCGCTGGTAATGTGCCTTTAAATTTTATATTAAACAAAATTTAATATTTGTCAGTACTGAACTTTCGATTTTCTTAGTGCAGAATGCTTGTTTTCGCTTTTTGTCAGAGGGTGGATTGAAACCCCCGAATCGATCGTGTCGCGAGACGTACGAAACGTACACATATAAAAGATCGTCCGTGCATGCGAAACGGAGCGTGTCTTACGATCGAAGTAGGCGGTCGCGCCGTTCCATCTCGACTTTCAGTGTGTAGCAGCAGCTTTTTATACCTCTCCCCTTTTATACCTGTCCCCATCTCACGTCCGTCGCTCGTCGAGTGGCCCAAAGGACAAAACATGGACCTGAATGTAAAATCCGAAAAACTGCTGCGGTGAACAAGCTGACTTTGTTGAAACAGAAACGGCGGCGGTTGACTGATGTTTTTATAACGACGAAATCGGATCGGGCGTTGTGAGTTTCTTGCATACAATGACATGCAATCGAACTTTCTCCCGTTCAAGATTTGGAGTATACTTACAAACAGCGAGCTGTTTCGGCTCGTGATAAAATTAACATAAATTAATTCCAATTTACATGAAGGAAAGTTAATGATTGAATATTATATCATTCAATTCGGAACATCTGGTCTTAATCTCAGTGACTATGAACGCAGAAGCGTGAGCTTCTGTAATGTCGATTGAATGGCACGTCATCACTTAACGAGATGACCGAGAACTCTTCGCGAAGGAGGAAATGGACATTGTATACGTGGCATTCGTATTCTCATAATGAAATAGATATCGAGCGACTCGAGAGATCGTGTAGATACGTCCGAGTTCTCGCGGTTACGTTTCGAACATCGAGTCGTCATTCGTGCGCATCACACGCGAGAGCATAGACGGCGCGAGAGAAAAAGACGGCGAAACGACAGTCGACGAAAGGCGAATGAGAGAAGAAGGGTGCGAGGAAGGCTGCCGCGGAGGATCTCCTGGAGTGTGCCCACCAGGGCGCGGAGAACAAGCAGTGACAGAACGAGATGGAGTGACTAAAGGGGGGATTGCGAATGCGTTGGAATGGGATATATACCTTCTCCTCTCTTCCCGTCGTGTTTTGCGGAAGAGGGGGCGTACAGACACGGTGCCCATGGAAACGCGCAGGCGCCTTTCGCCGAAGATCCTCGGCGAGTGCTCGGTTCTCTCTCGCGTTCTCTTTGTCATCCCTCTTTCACCCTCCCCTTATCATGCCCTTACTTTCTTTCGCTCTACCTCCCTTTCTCCCTTTCGCCCTCCGTCTATCCACCCGTCTGTCTGTCTTCGTCTTCATCATTTCTCATCCGATCCCGTAACCATCCCCATGGCCGCTTTCTCTCCGTAATACGCACTAAACACCCCATAGGCCGTGTGTAGGCTTTATGGGGATGGATGCACGCGCGTGTTTACCCTTCGGGCGTAATACCGCCCAAGCGTTTCGGCGCCGAACGCCTTGAAGTTCGCCTTGAAGAGAAGAACAATGCCATAATGTTGATCGAGATACGCTCAACTTGCGATCGAGGCTTGTTTATCTGGATTTCCGGAAGTTATCGATGCATCTCATATTTTTCATGCATTCACAGAATCTAATAGGAAAGCATTAAATATTCTAGAGCGCGAAATTACTTAAAATAATAAATATAACAATCGAATAATATATTTTGTTCAAACAAGATATATTTTTTCAAGTGAAAAACATCGTTTATCTTTAGGTTGACATTTTATACTATAAATGTTACATTTCTGGATCAGCCAATTTAAAATAATCATTTGAATAAATGACATTAATTGTAAATATATAACTCCAAAAAAAATTGCTATGATTACTATGAAAATTAATATAATTTTCTTTTTACAGTTAATGAAAGTTTGAGAATTTATTTATAAATTTGTTGCTTTTTTGTTATCTTTTACTTTTTCGACATATTTGTTGTTTATGCGTTGAAACACGAATTAGTTTCTTTGATCAACTTGATTTGTCCAAGAAATTGATCGTATATATGATAATATACGCCAATTTTTCACTATTCAAGAGATTGTTGCCATCATTGTGGTCACAATATTCGAGAATTTATTTATTCTTTTTCTTTATCGATTCACTTAAAAAAAAAAAAAAAATTAAAAGTCGAAATTCAAACAATAAATCGAAAGCAATAAAAATTTTGAGTTGTGCTGGACATGAAAAAATATATATTTTATGCCTATCGTCATATGTTCGTTATGGATAAAATTTATTTGTGCAATGATATTTGTCTAAATTGACCGAAATTATAACACTAAGAATAAATAAAAATATATATTGATGGACGTTTGGATGCCGCAGATCAAAAGGCATGGAAAGGTGAATGTTTTCATGGAGGAACTCGTTGCATGAGCGAATGTGCGAGCGTTTGACGGGCGTTTATAGGCAGCGAGTGCGTACGAAGCGTGCGTGAACAATGCTGAAGAATCTAGGTACCACGGGGCACCGTAGCGCGTAAGCGAGATAGACCCATAAAAATGCTAATTCCTATCGACCCGGGCGCGCGACGGGTCGGGAGACTGCCGCCATCGCCACCGCTCACTTGCATGCCATTAGCCCACAGACCTCGACAAACGTAACTCTGTGTTACATCGACGATGTGTTTCTCGTTCTCTCTCTCTTTCTCTCTCTCTCTCTCTCTCTCTCCCCTCTTTCTATCTTTCTCTTTGTTTCTCTCCTTCATGCTTCCGTCATTCATCGACGTATTGTTGCTATTGACTTTACTTCGAAATCGACAATTGGAACCGATAGATCAGTACACCAGTCGAGATATCACTAACATATTTGAATTTTTTTGATTTATCGAAAAGCAAAGAAAGATAAAGGAGGAGGGGGAAGGAGAGAGGGAGGAAGATGAGGAGAGAAGATGAAAAGCGACGACAAGCACGACAACGACAGAAGCGAGACTAATCTCCGTTACGAGCGGCGTGGATCGGATCCATCAATCTAGATTATAATTAATTGATAGTGGGAGTCATCCTCCCCCCTGTGGTGGGTGGCGGCCACATCGGCCGTATTCCTACACGCCAACGTCTGGCGGTGTATTGCACCGGGTATTAGGGGGTGCACAGGGGTGACTGTCGGTTTGTCTGTTGTCGACTCTTTATCGCGCCCCCGGTGAGTCGTCTTATGCATCTTTCATGAGGCAACCATCCAAGGGGTCCACGCCATCCGCTCCGTAGTCGGCGTGGTGGTAGTATGTAACCCGTACTTTCTCTATCTCCATCTTTCTCTCGTTCTTCTCCATCCAATTCCTCTTCTTCTCGTCGTACGTAGATATTGCGGAAAATGTGTGTGGGAGGTGGAGGAGAGCTGGGGTGAAAAGAAAGAGAGTAAGAGGGAGGTGGAAGTGATAGTGTGCGTTTTACACACGAGATCGTTGACGCGTATTTACATAGGCATACACCGACGCGCAAGGACCGGTAGACATTACTATAAAACCTGCGTTTGCGTCAAACCCCTTTCGTTCTTCGATTTTACTATCGGTGCCGTCGCCACCGTCGTCGTCGTCGTCGTCGTCGTCGTCGTCGTCGTCGTCGTCGTCGTCGTCGTCGTCGTCGTCGTCGTTGTCTATCGAGATCACGTCGCGTCGGTTCC
>Ga0157363_1002119_pt1 | contig 17264 bp, 15 predicted proteins | sample AttsexASBM1_FD_111477 | JGI IMG/M metagenome (GOLD analysis project Ga0157363, IMG submission 111477) | Fungus gardens microbial communities from leaf cutter ant in Ribeirão Preto, State of São Paulo, Brazil - Atta sexdens ASBM1 | ecosystem: Host-associated > Fungi > Mycelium > Unclassified ... | reverse complement strand
TCGGGACTGTTATGGTCCCTCAGAAATTTCTGGAATTGAGACGATGCCTTACCGATATCATGAAAAAATCCTGCTATCCGCGCAGCACCTATGGTCGCGAGTTCTGCATGAGAGTAGGACTTTTGCTCAGGCATCGTCTTTCCCTTATTCGACGGCGTCCGTAATGTCTTCGAAGTCGCCTTCCAGAATACCCTGGACAACATTCTGAACAAGGGCGACCTTTTCATCGGGGCTCATATTGCCCACAGTCGAAATGCCGACCTGCATTGGACCGGCCTCAGTGTCCACAGTCATGTTGGTACGCTCACCCACAAGAACGTCACCATTCTCAATCATTTCCCGAGACATGGTACATCTCCTAAATCAAATAGTCCCAACCGAGATAACAAACCTCTCGATAAATGTAAATAGACTTAATGATATAGAAAAAACGCCACTTACCCAAAAGGATAAATGGCGTTTCAAAACTTTGGGAAATCTAAGCTCTATCTCGGAAGCATTAAGCCGGGAGGGGGACCGGAATTTCGCTTGACGAGAGGCCGTATGCACCGATGTCGCTAATATTCACTGCAATACCGGCCTCGACGGCTTTACTTCCCATAAAGAGAGAAAAGCGACGTTTCGTACTGCTGGAAATCAGCGACACAGATGGACGGTCTACTTGCTCAATCTTCTTGGACATCTCTGTTCGGATGGTATTGACATCCAGGTCCGGATTTCGGCGGGCCATACGACGAAGACGCCGTTCGACAGCGGCATCTGTGCCGTATCGGTCATCTCGCTTACGCGTATAGACCCGAACGGCTGGCATATCAGAACAGTTTTCATTGAGAGTGCTGGGAAACACGCTTTCCAGCCTCAAAAGGAACTGCTCTTCGAAGCGCGATAGGGTCTCTTCCTGCTCGGCATAGAGGTATGCACAAAGTCCAAAACTCTGCCCGGCGGTGTCGGGGAATGACAAGGCAATCTTGTCATTCCCCGCGTGGGAGTTGTTGGAGTGGCATGCACGGAAAATATCCTGGACCGCGACATCCCGTTGCGAGGGCAAAAAGTCCAGACGTTTACGGAATAGTGTCATGGCCGTCCCCTCCCTCAAGCCGCGTCTTTCTTGTCGCTCTTGCCGTAGACGCCACCACGGATGAGACAGGCCACAAAGTATTCAGCATGGGCCGTTTGCGGTGTTCCGAGAGTTGAGAGCATGCGCTCCACGGATTCACCTGTCAGAAGATTGTAAAAGCTGGCGTTCTTATCCGTGGCCTTGCCCAGTCGAGCCGCCACACCTTCATCACGGCTGAAGCCATAGACTTCGACAGCCAGAGGCTCTGCATCATCGGCATACCAGGTATCGATACAGCGTAGGGCGTTGCCGATTTTCTGAGGGTGCGATGCAGCCTGGCGATGGACCGTACCGTCTTCCGCGACATACTGGGCCGTATCCAGATGTTTGGATTTGGCTTTCTTGGCCGCTTCGTCGATAATAAACTCCTGCGAGGGGTAGATTTCGTGGCCCGCTGGAAGGCGTCCAGTAATCTCCACATTCACAATCAGGGAAGCGCCCTTCATGGACAGGGCCTTCTCATAGCTCGTGACGAAATCTTCGACATCGCCCGAAGTCGTATGCTGAACAATCTCTTCCAGAGTAGGAAGACGCCCCAGGCCGGTCAGGGCATCGATATTGACGACCAGGCTACGACCGTCGCCATAGGAGAGAGAAACCGTCTTGCGGTGAGCAATATCATTGCGCCACAGAACATGGCCGGAGAAGAGTGCAGCAACATATCGGCGAGCCAGCGAATGATATCCGCCTGACATCGCGAATTCTTCTGTGAAGTGAATCAGGCCCTGGCGACCCTCGGGGCGATTGCAGCCGGATGGACGCAGGCTGTTCGCCGTTACGGAGAAGCCGAACTGAAACAGGAAACCATGAGAATCGCTGGCGAGATAAGCAGCATCGCCGCGCTGAAGATTGACAGCGTCAACATTGGTGCCCTTGCCCTTCTTCATATCCTTGTCAGCAATATAATTGCTCAGGCTGCCGGTAAAAGAGGACTCAACCACGTCTACAGGAAGACCCTTCTTTCCGTCTGCCGTGAGATTGTACCAGAAACCCCGCGTAGGATTGATGGAACGGGTGTAGCTGAGCATCGAGCCGAAGAAAAAATCTGATTCTTTTGACATGAAAGCGTCCTCGCTTAGCGGTGGCCACGGTAAAGATAGGTCAGGGCATTTTCAGAATATGTAGCCGCCCAGAAAAAGGCTGGAGCATCGTCCTGATTACCCTGAATATCCGGGGTATTACACATCCGAAAACCCAGGTCAATAGAAGATGTTGAAAACGGGACAAATTCTGCAAGTCCTGTAACGGTTTCTGCATAACAATGCACACGTTGTCCGGCATGAGTTTCACGACGCTCTGGGGTCTCGATTGCGGCGTAACCGATGGCAATCGGGATATACTTGCTGTATTCCCACTTGCCGTCGATTTTCTTCGCATCAATGAGATTAATCACAGAATCCCACGATGTGTTATCTTTGATATCATCGGTTTTGTCCGCGAGGATATAACCGAACGGGATTTCGTCCAACGCTGTTTGGTAGGCCAAAGAGGACGTGCATACCGAGACCTTGGGTTCTGTTCGGAAATCCAGGGCACCACTGGCAATTCGAGCCCCCTTAAGAGCCTCTTTCAGGTCCATCGCGAGAGACGAAGCGATGTCATCAAAAGCGTCGTCATCCCGGATATCCAGATGGATGACCAGAGAAAGAGTTCCATGCCCCAGATATTTTTCGACGATAGAAGCACCATTCGCCGCAGCCTTCGAGCGCTGGCCGTAGAGAGAGTTGGAGTGTTTCTCAATTCCCATTCGGGATACCGCGTTGTGGTAAATGATAGCGACACCATTTTCCACAAAGATATCGGCATATCCCCGAAGGAGATTGTGAACGAAACCACAAACCGCGCTCACCGCCGGTACGTTACCTATCACGGTATCGCTGTGATTGCAGTTGTAATCGTCAATTTTGAGGCCGGAGATAATAAGATAGTCGCTCATAGTGCGATGTCCTTCACAGCAACATTCCATGCGGTGTTAAAAAGGTCCAAGAAAGGACCGTCGGCGAAGAGACACGTTAGTGTCGTGTTGTCCCGGCCCTGGACGGTGAACCTGCGCAATGCAGAGAGAACTTCACCCTTCAGGACACCCGAAGCGGCATTGGTGTCGCCATTATTGACGTGGTCCAGAATAGCCGAGACCTCTTTGTTGGTATATGTCCCGGTCGGCTTGTTCTTCAGCTTTCCGTATTCCTGGATAAAGCCAGAAAAGTCTCGGATAAGTCCCTTGATGATGGGGACCATAATCCGGCTTGTGATGTCATCACTATAGGCGATGCGTCGTGCGGAAGGCCAGCGCTCGAAGTGGTCAGCGACGACAACCCGTTCGGCCATAGGCAGGCTATGGAGAAGCTGAAACTCTTCTGAGGACAGACTCTTAAAACTGCCCACAGCTCGGCGGCGTCCAAAGAGATAGCGGTCTTTACCTGACATAAGACGCCGCCGGGGAAGTTCGAACTTCAGATGAAGATGCAGGCCACCGATAGAGTTGCAGTAATCACCACAATTCTGAGGCTTGGGGATTTTGATGATATGCCGGGAAAGGCGACGGTCAGAATCTTTCTTCAGTTCTTCCAGAGCACTCTTCAGGCCTGTTTGAACGTGCCCGGAAAGAACTGGCGTAACGACATGATATTCCCCGTTTCCGACAGGGAACATCACACTTGTCGCATCAGGGTTCACCGGCTGCTCGCTTCGACCAGAACGCAGCTTTCGAATGATATCCGTCATGATTGTGCCAATCCAGGAGTGTCCCAGGTCCTGGAAATAATCGCTATCTTCCTTCCACATTTCTTCGATGAAAAGGTGGTCGCCGATTTTTGCTTTCAAAAGCCTTTGGGCTGGCATAATCCGTGCGATGATATCACACATAATGGCCATATCCCCGGACAATGTCCGAGACGAAATGCCCGCATGTTCGCGGGAACGGATGCCGTCGACCTTGGGGAAGGTTGTTTCACCAGATGAGGATGGGTAATGCATTTTAAGGGTGTAATACCCATACGTGCCTTCCATAATCCCCTTTTTGAAAATCTTCATAATCGCTGGGAAACTGTTTTTGTCAGCAGAAGATGGCTCTTGACCTGCCAGCACTTCCGCCGCGATTTTCTTGAAACTTTCCAGCGGAGGAGACCAGGCAACGGGCTGTCCATCTTCTTTCCCCGATGCTTCGATTTCGGCAGCGAGCTTACGCGCTGTGTCGCCGTTGATAGCGACGGCGCAGACCATGATAAGAGCGAGGTAGTCCAAGGGGCGCTCGGTCGTTTCAGGGAGGACATATTCGAAATTCGCGATACCCGAGATGATAGCGGCAAAATCATGTGGCGTTTCCGCCTTACGGTAGTCGCTCAAGAGGTCTTTATGAGGCATAGCAGAGTCCTTACAGGGAACACATAGAAAGCCGTATATTCTTAGACGGTCTTAATTGTCAAGAAACAATAGTGTTTTCAACTTATTGACGACGAAGCCGAGATATGATTAACATTATCTTCAATAATTTTTAGACACAGGAGTAAGATATGCCTCATTTCTCAGAACGTCTTCTACAGCGATACGGCATCGAAATGCATCCCGACAAAATTCCTGCACTTCAGGAATACATAAAGCGGACTCATCTTGAGCAGAGTAGCAAGCGCGGCGCAGTCTTTATGGAAAACCGCACGAATGGTTTTCTGTTCGCCCTGCGTCCGATGCGAGTTGTTCTTGAAGTTGAGATGGATATTCACAATCAGCAAGAGCCGATTTTTATTGTCACGGATAAGAACTTCCTCCCGACGACCGTGCTTCCGCGCAAGTACATGTATTCGCAGATGCTTGCCACGCGCCTGAAGCGCGAGAAGAATGGCAAACACACACCGGACATGTGTTTTGACGAGACGAAGACAAGTCACACGGAAGGACTTCTGACAAACCATCTCCGTGACTATTACGGCATCACGCTGACGAATCAGATGTGGCTCGATTTCCAGAACCCCGATTATGTGTCCCGTAATGTAACTGTTCTGCCGAACAAAACTCGGAACACCCGGCAGACACTCGGGCGTCTCCTGCTACTCGGTAAGGAAGTCGCCGTTGTGCTCTATGACGGTCTTATCGGAAATGTCCTCCCAGCGAACTCTATCGATAATTTTAGTGCCCTCGCCAGTAAACAGCGAGTGCAGAATCGCCAAGAGCTCATGGCTCAGAAAATGCGAGGCATCTCCTTCGTGTAACAAAAAGGCCGGGGTTTCCCCGGCCTTTTCTTATGCCATGTCATGTGCCCCTGGGGTGCTCTCTATGAAATGATTGACACTGCCCATAATATCCAAGAAGTCATTGCCGGTCACACAGTCTTCATCAGGTAGCAGCTTTCCTACGAGATAGATGCATTTGGCTACCCGATACCCCTCAGATTTTACGACATCGAATAGCTTTATGGCATCAAATTCTCGCGTGTGGATGCGAAGGAAAAAGTTGGAGTCCGTGGCAATCGGAGCCCCATTGATTTCAAAGATACACTGTGCCAGCTCGCGGGAAATTTTTGGGACATCTATCCCTATCCAGGGCGACATATCTGATGTCTGAGCCGTAGGGAAAAGAGTTCGTTCTATCAGGGAAATCGCCGCCTGAAGATTAATGTATTCGTCAGATTTTTGTATGTCTAATTTTTGTATCGGCGTCATCTCATTTTTGAGAGACCCTTTGAGAATATTACTGGGATGCAAGCATTCCGGGGTAATCGATGAGAATGATGAATCTTCCCGAGATAGACGCCCCCAACCCCACTCCAGCATATTTTGGTGATTTTGAAGCCAGCACAGATAGACATAAAATGCACCGGCGATGTCGACAAGTTGCTCACCGGATATCTCGGTTTCATGAAACCTTTTCAACAAGGAAATGTCGATTAGATGACGACCCGATTCAAGTGGACGAATGCGAATTCCCTGGTGCCCCATATCTATGGTAACGAACTCCCTATCGATAGCGTTGACAAGTCCTTTTGCGATGTCCAGGAAAGGACAGACTGCGTTATCAACTGCGACCGCCTCGGAAACCGCAGGGAAATGAATGTTAAAGTGGCCAAGGCCGCCGGGGGTAAAATACATTTGAACCTCTACGCATCTTCCTAAAGTTATTAAGACTTTCTTGGTTTTAGGCATATTTTATTTTCTGACGCAACTATTATAGTATCCATAAACTTTACACTTCATAAGTTTTATATTTGGCTTACGACAAAAATCTTGACACCTGGACTTCTGAGGGATGATAAGTGGTCGAAGAAGCCTCGGAAACGAGGATGATTATCCGTTGACACTGGGGGGCATCACATGAAAGTTCGTGGTATCTTGGGCATGGCTATCGTCGGGACTGCCCTGTGTGGGGCCGGGCCGCTGCCTTATGATTATCAGCGGGTTCATCGTTTCGGAGTTCAGGCTTCGGGTAATCCGTCTCACGTCACACAGGTTGACTCGACAAACGGACGTTATGTCATTCCAGGCACCGGGTGTGCGTTTAATCTATACAGACTCGCTGCTGGACAATATCGCGGTGTGACGCAATGTCATGGTCGTGTCATGAGCGAGGAAGCCGAGACGGCACAAGGGAATGCAATGAAATTTGTTGCACATCTCCCGGCTCGCACATCCCAGACTCTTCTCGTCACATTAGATACAGCGACGGCAGCGACACAGTATTCTGCCCATATCCCGGACGGCATCAATATCGCCGGGGATGCACTCTCGTCCCAGACGGTTAGTGGTCTTTGGACACCATATACCGTGTCGTTGGCGAATCCCAGCGGAGGCCCAAATCTGAATATTTCAGTCAACCCCAGGAATGATGTTCTTACGGCGATGGTCGGCAAGTGGAGCGCCTCCGCAAAAAACCACTCATCAGTCCCGTATGTCCTGGAATACACATTGCCGAATGGCATCACCTTCTCGATTAAGTAAGGGGAATAGCATGAGTTCTTACAATCTTCGTCAAGAGAAAGACGCGGAAGCCCATCAGAAGCCAGGCCGGAAGAATAACGACCGGGCTCCCATGTTCAGGGATACATCTGAAGATACGGAAGATACCATCGCATCTCGAACAACGCGGGTTATCCGAGAGCAGCGTATTCGGGAAGGTCGCCCAATCGGGTATGCATCGCGAAAGCTGGATGAGCCTATGCGTCTGGGCGCTGGAGCTATTCTCAAGAGTGCAGACATCAACATCGAAACAGACCTGATTTTTGAGATGGGTGCTGATTGTCGTGGGGATGTCAAAACGACCAAGAATATCCTTGTCCAGGATTCTTTCCTATCCGGCACCATCGAATGTGATACACTTGTCCTTAAAGGACAGGGTCGTGTTGAAGGCGTCGTAAAAGTTCGTCGTATTTTCCTCAATGACGCAAGCGTTTTCTCCGGCGACCTGGATGTCCAGGAGATTGTTTCGAGAAGCGGTGATTCTGTTCTGAATACACAAAGCTTCAACTGTTCGGGAAACTAGATATGAGTGATAACCCAGTTCCTGGGTATGCCAATCATCCATTGATGGAAAGTGATGGCATGCGCTACGTCGTAACTACTACAGGTAGTATCAATGCTTTGTCAGAGAAGGACCGGCAGGATATCGCTTGTGCGATTATCGAAGCCATCATAAATAATTCACATCTTTCCTCTGTCGCGGAGCCCACAGAGGGTGGTTTCGCAAAGACAGTGCTTAAGTTGGCCGATTGTAAAGAGACAGCCAGGTATGGGGAGACGGCCCTCGATGTGGTTCTAAGACACGATATCGATGAGCGTCTCCTTAACTCCCTGCTAGACCGTCCGGTTCTGGTCGATATGCAAAAAACTGCGACTGTTATTCTTTGATAAAGTTCATGCCGATGTAATTACTCGTACCCGCTTGACAAGACGAATCAGCCCTTTGAGTCGTGTACGGGATTCCACCGGAGTCATAAACCCAGTTCGTGTTCATGGCGCTGGTGATTCCCGAAAAATCTGTCGTCACAATCAGCATGCACTCATCTCTTGTAAGGCCATAGGCCCAAAAGGAAATAGTGTTCTGATATTCACCATAATTCTCCAGGATAATATGCCCCCCAGAGGGAGTGACTATTTGGTCACCAGCAATATATTTTTTCGGCAATAAACCACTCTGAATAACCGAGCTCGCTTGGATATTAGAAAAATCAACCCGAGAATTTGATAGCTCGTTTGAAATTTGAGCCAGTGTAATAATCTCCTGCTTCAATTCATCCGCGTGTCTGGACTGATTAACTGACCCCATTATCGTCATGACAAGCCCCAACAGAAATGCCATGACACCTAGAACCATCATGACCTCAACGAGTGTCACGCCCCGGTTATTTAGTCTTCGAATTTTCTTCATAAAACCTCTCCTTGATTACTACAAAAGGTTATAACAATAAAAACACACATCGGAGGGGTGGAGATGATAAGAAAATTTCTGCGACGAGATAATGAAAAGAAAGACATCTTAACCCTGGCCCAGGCGCGTAAACTTCTTAAGAGAAACTTAAGTAATTGCGATGCCATGTTTACTATTGGAAAGCACTATTTATGCGGGATAGGTGTTCTTCAACACACTCCGACAGCGTATTTGTGGCTAGAAAAAGCATACAGCTTTGGCCATGCGAAGTCGGCGTCCCTAATGGCTCTTATTCAGCTCTCATGGCACGACGAAGGAATCCCTAGCGACATCCCCGGAGCTCATATTCCAGAAAAGGCTGCTTTTAATGACATCAGGGACCTCGCCATCACAGGACATCTCGCAGGATGCCCTATCGGCAGTAGTGTCGTCGTAAAACTATCCCTGCGGCTACCCGAATGCCCTGTCCTGTCTGAAAACCTTCCTGATGCCCTTATTCGCGCCGCCGAGGCCGGAGACGTTCTATCTTGTGCGCTCTCCGTGCAGAAAGCGATTGCGTCAAAGAACAACGAGGACATCAAAAAATATATGCAGCTTGGAGGTGATGCATCACCGCAAGCACATTTGCTGCTGGCTCAGCATTATCAGATGAGGAACCCAGGGGCAGCTCTTTTTCATCTGAAAAAATCTGCTGACCTCAATAACCCGGAAGCTCAGTATCATCTCGGCCTACGAAGAGTCGTCCAAAAGAGCTATCTGGTTGGAGAATCTCTCTTGCGCCGGGCAGCTCTGGCCGGGCACGCTACCGCCGCCGCAACACTCGGAGACCTTTATCGCGGCACTGAAATGTATAACCCCCATGAAAGCAGAACATGGTATGCACATGCCATCGCTTTGGGACATGAAAAATCAAAAGAAGCCCTAGCATCAATGAGCTGATGCTGGCGCTTATAGAGACATCACCAGCATGTAATTTTTCAAAAGAAAAAACGGTGTCATCTGCTAAAACAGAAAGGACAGTCGCTACACATCTAGGAAAAAACTATGACAACCCAAAAGAATTACGGCGTTTTCACGGGCACTTTCGATGACGGGATGGAGGCTCTCGAAGACGCCAGCCTAAGTCAAGAACTCATCAATAGTGGCGTCGGATTATACGGGCATGGCAATGGCATCTATTGGATGGTAGCTCATAATCAGATGGCGGCTTTGATGGCCCAGTGGGAGAAGTCAAATGCGCCTTCGGGCGTTGCAGAGTTCGGAATGTCATTCGGATATGCCCAGGGCAGCACAACACTAACGAATACGACCGGAAAAGACATTATCATTCAGGTTGGGACGACCTTAACATCTACGAATGGTCAGACATACTCTGTCCTCGCAGACCCAGGCCAGCCCGGCGCAGAAAGAGACGGCGTCGCCAATAAAAACGGATACGTTTCAGACGATGGAATGGGCTATTTTATCGTGAAGGCAGGGAGTTCCATCTCCGTCGATTATGAAGCGAATACACTCGGAACAACTGCAAATATTTCTTCAACCAATTCCATTACGTCTATTGATGTCGACGGTGTGACAACAAGCAAGTCAGCTTCGATATCCAACGGGCAATCATTAAGCGATGTCACTCGCTACTTCACCCAATATCCCAGTGAGCCCATGTATTATCTGTACCAGAAATATGGCTATTCCCCTCTTCAGGGTGATGTCAATATCTCCGGTGATTACATGACACAGCAGGACACTGACACATGGATGAAATGGATTGACACCGCACGAAATGCGGGCGTTCTGAATATCGCAGCCATTACATCTTACAACGGCCTGAATACAAACTACTCACAGCCCTTCGCGACATCAGAATATTGGGCGGCAACCAGGCAGGCTGCTCTTTATGGCGGTGGTGTCGCCTTCGATATGCCACCGTCGTTCGCGTTGAATTTCACACAGGCCTGGTATCCTATCTTCAAAGAAGCAGCGAACACCTACATTTCGTTTATCGAGTCTCAAATCAAATGGGCCGATAGTGAAGGTCTGCGGTCGTCAGTTATTATCTCTCCACAGAGCAATGATTCTCAAGCCGGTGGCCTTCTCGCCAGCACAAAAGCTCTGGTCGCCCGATTCAAAGCAGATGGCGTTATGCCTTCTCAGTTCATTGTCGAAAATTATGGAAACGTAACTTCAGACGAGTACCAAACCAGCAATGGGGTCAATTCTCTTCAAAGCGTATCTGAATGGCTGTCCAGTCAGAACCTGACAGTGGCCACGAACTCTGAAGCTGGACAAGAAGTTTCAGGTAGCGGTGCTGCCGGGTATAAACTTGACTTCATTATGACGGGCATCAAACCAACGGTCTCTGTCGGCTACAACACAACGACAGCTTTGTTTGATGCCGCCAATGCCTATGGGGCCAGCACTGCCGCGACTTCAACAAACAATACCGTGGCCATAACGCTACAAAACGCTGCCGCCGGTCTTTCACTATCATCAAATATTTCTGGCGTATCAAGCTCCATCGTCAATGGCCAGCAAGTGTTGACATTTACCGGAGATGTTTCTGATATCTCCAAAGTCCTGCAAAGCCTAAAGGTTGTCGACGCCGTCAACCAGACAGCCGACGGCTCCGCAAACGTCAGCATCACGATAAGCAGCACGGACGGCAGCACACCAGTTACAACGAACACAACATTGAATTATGGGGCATCAGGACATGCTGAAAGCTCTATCGGTAGCGGAAGCGCGACTTTCGTAGAGTCATCTGGCACACATCTGGTTATCGCAGAAAATGGTTCTTTGGACATGTCTGGCGGCGCATCTTTGATTGCTGACGGCACATACAAAAATTTCCATGTCTCTGGGGGAGGGAAAAGCACAGCCATCGCCATCGCTGTTACAGGGGAGGCATCTATCACCGACACGGCAAATACGGCTGGCGTGACCGTCAATGATGGGGGTAGCCTCACATTGTCCAATGCATCTGCATTCGTCCAGGTCAACTCAGGAAATCTCTACAAAAGCGGCACGGGGGCTCTCACCGTCAATGGCATTATCACGAATTTGTCGATGTCAAATGGCAGCATGTATTCCAACATAGCAATGACCGGCACAGGAAACATCGACAACGCATCCGGCAATATCGGAGTAACGCTCCAAAATTCTGCCACCCTTGAAACCACCAATTCTGTTCTCTATGCCACACAAGATAGCGGAACCCTGAACACCGGAACAGGCGCATATGTGAACCTGACGGGAAATGGTAATGGATATGTCAACGCTAATGGCGGCGTCGTTGCTTATTCCCCGTCAGGCAATAATGAAACCTTCCATATCGGAAATGCCACCGTCAAAGCAAGCCTCAACTCTGGATATACCGCTATCATTCAGGATATGAGCTCTTATTCAGAATCTATGTTGAGTGATGTCAATAGCGCACATAGCGAGATTATGGCGACCAACCTGAACAGTCTCAATGACCTTAAAATCTTCTATGGAGATGGCAACGCATACCTCCAGGAGAGCGCAGGGAAAGGGGGCATTCTTATCCATGATGTCGCAGATGGAGGCATCTCAACATTTACTGCTATGAATGGACAAGATTTCTCACAAGAATATGGCAGCAACACCCTGATGGTCGCTGTCACCAAATCAGGCCATCAGAATGTCATCACGCCTGCCAGTCAGAACTATACCTTGGCAGGAAATGGTCAAGATATCCAGGTAAATGGCGGTACCGGAACTATCAATCTCGACAACACAACACAAACCACCGTCAGCGTTGATATGACCGCCGCCGCAAAGGTCTCAATAAGTGGAGCGACATCAAACGATATGACCCTCATTATGAGAAACATGTCTATGAGTTCGATTTCCCGTGTGTATGCAGACGGGCATACTGTTATTTCGAATAGCGCTACCGGAGGCTCTGTCCTGACGTTGGATGGAAACTATTCTCTCTCCAGCGCACCCCAGACATTAGGGGGAATAGACATCAGTACACTGGAAGGAACCCATAGTGTTGTCATCGGACTCACTCAAAATTAACGTTTGTTACACACCCCTGCGATTGATTTATTTATTGACTTCAGCATGAAGTTGTAAGAAAGAGCATATAAATCAATCGCTCGGGATACGATTATGCACGCTCCAGTTTTTTATGTCGCCGGTAACTTTATTTTTCGGGCATATATGCTGCCATACATATTCCCTCTCTCCCCTATCGGCTTCATATCGATGCTTTGCATGGCAGGTATATCAGCATTTCTCCTGGTCCTATGCTTTGCGACTATCGGATGGCTGTGGTGCCAGGAATACAAAAGCGCGATTTCTGGCGCAATCACCATATCATGTGTCTTACTCTGTGTGGCAGGGATATCTGGCATAACCACGATAGTAGCTCAAAGGATTGCGGACAAAGGGTGGAATATCGAATTCTCACCCACGGGATATGACATTCCGAACGCTATTGACCATGCTTCAACCACTCCAGGGCAAATCACACCAGTAAATGGCACCAAATTAGAAAAATCGATATCCGAAAGATTTGCGTTTACAGAAGATGATGCGAGCAGGCTGGATAGCCATGATATCGTAAGTATCAAAATCTTATCTTATAAAAAGAACAAGGATAATCTCGCTTCCAAAGTCTTCGTGGAGTTTACTATGCGGAATAAAGAAAAAGGCATAGTCCAAATAAACAGTTTAGGCACCCTGTCTCTTTTGAGTGCTCTGGAGTCATTCAAGAAGGTTCCATCTCTTCATTCTGATGATACTCTTCATTCTGGTGATAAGGACAAGGCCGATGCCGAGGATAAGACAAAAAACATAAAAAAGGATTTTGAAAACTCTATCCGCGCCCATTAAACTAATGGGCGCATCGCATGGATAGCCGTTATGACCTGCTGGATAAGTGGTTTAAAGTTTGCGGAAATCCGACGTTTTTTTACTCTACGCATAAACCACCGACCAGGTGGCTAAAATGATTGACACATCTCTAGTGAGATGACATAAAAGATAGATATAGTTGATGTGTGGAGAGCGTTTATGTCGGATACAGCTTCTTTCGAAACGATGCCACTTGAGGAACTTGATGCCCTCGTAACAGCATGGAATACGTCGTACCACGACGACGATATTTCTCTTGTTTCGGATGCGATGTATGATGCGACGTTCAGACTTTTGAACAAGCGTCTGAAAGATGCTGGCCTCCCTGAAAAAATGTTTGTCGGTGCCGCCGGGACGAAGGGGTTCAAGAAAGTTACCCACGCCGTTAAGTGCTATTCTCTGGAAAACGCCTTTACGCTTGATGATATCATGAAGTTCATTAAGGCAGCAAAAGCCTCGGGCTGCCGCGTCGTTACTGAAGAGCCTAAGATTGATGGGCTGTCTTTGACATTGACATATATCGACGGGGCTCTTGTTCTCGGAGCAACACGCGGAGACGGCAGCGTCGGCGAAGATGTCACAGAGAATGTCCGGCGCATGAAGAATGTCCCGCTGACGATACCTGCCGGTGGGACCGTTCATGTTCGCGGGGAAGCGTATATGTGTCAGGCCGACTTGGACCGATACAACGAAAACCTCTCCAAGGGCAAAAAGCCTTTGAAAAATCTCAGAAACGCGGCGGCAGGAACCCTGCGCCAGCATAACGCTGATGAAGCTTCGAATCGTGGTTTGTCTTTTCTTGCCTATGACATCATTTCCGATGATACCGCTGGGCAGACACATCTGGACAATTTCTATAGCCTGACATCCATGGGTTTTGAAGCGACATCTATCTCGGTTCTGGAGTTGAACGAAAAAGAAAGTACCCTCAAGAAATGGGTGCAGGACATCTATGACCACCATGAAAAGATTCGTTCGGCCCGAGGGTATGATGTTGATGGCATCGTCCTGAAGGTCAATGAGCCGAATATTCGTAAGGAAATGGGTGCAACATCCAGAGTGCCATCTTGGGCTATCGCGTGGAAGTTTAACGCACAGCAGGTTCCGACCAAGATTACATCTCTCGATTTCCAGGTTGGCCGGACAGGTACGGTAACACCCGTCGCAAATCTGGAGCCAGTCGCTGTCGGTGGCGTCATCGTCTCCCGTGCGACGCTGCACGGATACAAAAACTACCTCGATAACCCCCCGGCAGTCGGAGCTGATGTCGTCATTCAACGCGCTGGCGATGTCATCCCACAAATCGTGAGCATCGAAAACGGAGACAAGACCCCGCACCCGTTCCCTGAGCATTGCCCAAGCTGCGGGTCCAATCTGGTTCTGGACGGCGCGAATATGTTCTGCGTCAGCGACCATTGCCCAGACCGGGATAAAGCTATGCTCTCGTATGTCGTGAGCCGAGACGTGCTAAACGTCGTTAATGTCGGTGAGAAGAACGTCCAGGAAATGTACGACGCAGGGCTTATCGCAGACGCCGCTGACCTGTTCAACCTTGTCGACAATGACAAAACGGCTACGCTTCATGATTTCCGACTTCTCTATCCGAGCCGGGCGGGAACGATTATTCTGTCGGGCGTAAAGAAAGCTCGTGAAGCCGTGGAAATGTGGCGCTTCATCGCCGCGCTCGGTATTTCGAAAATGTCGGAATCGCATCCCAGAAAGTTGGCTGAAGCTGTCGGAACTCCTCAGAAACTCTGGGAGATGGTTGATGCCGGGCATGATTTTACGGACATCCTTGGCCCAGCGCGGAATGGGTTCCTGACGGACTGGTTCAAGGTCAAGCACAACCGGGATTATTATCAGAAGCTTTCCAAGGTTCTGGATGTCACTCCAGTAACTGTGCAGGAAAAGGTTCTGGATAGTGTCTGGTCGGGGCTGAAAATCGTCTTCACTGGAAGTTCCGGCGGTGTGGACAGAAAAGAGCTGGAGGCCATCGCCCGGCGCTTTGGGGCGACACCGTCATCTTCGATATCCCGGAAAGTTGACCTCGTCGTCTATGGTGAGGGTGCCGGGCAAAAGTTGACGAAAGCCCAGGACCTTGGTGTCAGGACGTTGCCAGTAGAAGAGTGGCTTTCACAGACTGGCAATCGTTAAGGGGAGTAATGGACATGGAAAACAAACCGACCAGAATATTCGCGAAGTCCCTTCGAACTGAAGTCGATTCAATTACACCTGAAATGTATGCAGGCCATCCACGCGCCCAGGAAATCAGTGAACTGGTTGCCTACGTCAAAGATGCATATTCCCGCTCGGTTCCCGATATTTTTGCGTTGATATGTCCATTCAAATGTCTCCGGGAGCTCGAATTCCCACCACATCTTATGGAAAAAATGACTACATTCGAAGCTCTAAAAGATTATGGGAAATCAACACAACTATCTGATTTGACTATCTCACATGACATATACGGATTTGAACACAGATTGAATGTCCCCAAAGTGAGGTCAAATTTACAACATTTCATCGAAGATGCCGTGCTTCTGAAAGGATGCCTGGAGCAGGATATATTAATACTTGATAAGAAGGATATGGTTATCCCTCCGGGCTATCTCAACGAAAAGACTTTACAGGACTTCGGAGCGGTTTTCCCGGCAGACCCGGATGCATTTTTTGCAGAAAATTTTGCAGAAAACTTCGAATCAAATCCGTTTTTAGCACGCGCTCTCTATAGTACAGTGCTTAATATGACGGAGCGTGATAAGCCTGATGATATCAGCAAAATATTTACTGGTATCGCTATTTATTTGCTAACAAGGGATAAAGAAATTATACCACCCAGCAAAACCGTGGACTGGGAAACATTCCTTGGTCGATTGAATAATATTACACCTGGTGTCGTGGAAGGACATTTTAACTCACGTAATCTTGGGTTCTCATCATGCAGCAAATATAACATTCACAAACTATACTGGACCGTTTGTGTCTGCTGCGCTTTGGCACATGCATTGAAGAAAGAATTGTTGGAGAATTATACCAAGGAGTTTATTGTCATTAATCCTTTGTCCAAGGGATTAATACAAAATCTCGCGGAGTTTAAAAATGCGAAATATATTTCCCTGACCGAGGAAGAACGAAAAATACACAACGACTACTACACACTTCCAGTATTCAGAGCGAATGCCAAAAGAACATGCACCAGCATGGCACTATGGAAACTACCAGGTCATTGCATTTGGGAGGCCAGTAAAGGAAAAGAAGCTCTCTTTTTGAAAGGAGCCACTCCCAAAACCGGAACATGGATTTTTGACCTGAAGCCTTATCATTCCGAAGCAGCCATGCTCGTGAAGAAATATGCAGAATCCCCAGAAGAATGGACTCCCGCTCTGCACAATTTTCACCAGAAAATACACGCTGACCTGACTAAACTAATAGGACAGTGTTTTATGCTTTTATGGCCTCGAATGATTGTCCAAGATGTCATCAATTTTCAAAACGAATACCGTTTCTTTATCGTCAATGGCCGTATTGTACGCGGGACTCCCGTTCGTCGCGCCGACGACATCTTCGACAGGCAATCCCCTGGCTGTAAGAAGATAGAGCCTTTTTCGTGTTTACACCATGATGGTCATGACCGCGTCCCCGACCGAACCAGGCCCGCTCGCTACACTCGCCTGGTTCGCAGAATGCTGAAGTCGCTCAGATTGTCTTACGATTATAATGAAGGGGTTTGGCGGCGTATAACCAACAATCTTAACCTGGTCATCGATATCGGCGAAGATGAAAACGGTGTCGCTATGCCTGTTGAATTTAATAGCCTGTATTATGCGGGCACTTACGGTGTCGATGTCATGGCTGAATGCGTAGGAAAAGTCTTTGAGACCTATGAAGCATCACTTCAGAAAAAGGATGAGCC
>Ga0157363_1002118_pt1 | contig 17265 bp, 8 predicted proteins | sample AttsexASBM1_FD_111477 | JGI IMG/M metagenome (GOLD analysis project Ga0157363, IMG submission 111477) | Fungus gardens microbial communities from leaf cutter ant in Ribeirão Preto, State of São Paulo, Brazil - Atta sexdens ASBM1 | ecosystem: Host-associated > Fungi > Mycelium > Unclassified ... | reverse complement strand
TTAGAAGGCCAAATGTTAACGCTTTAAAACCACAAAAAGGCGGGAAGATATATAAAATTTAAATTGTTATTTCGGTTGTATCAAATCTAAAGCTCAGAACTTTTTTGTACACCTAATAAATACTAGCCTCCCCTTATATGCAAAGAAACTCAATCATTTAACTAATAATAAGATCAATCAGTCACAAAATCAAACTTCTCTCATATTGCATAATATGTGTGTGTGTGTGTGTGTGTGTGTGTGTGGGTGTGTGTGTGTGTGTGTGTGTGTGTGTATACTGTAATCGACAGATTGTCTCGCGGTGGTATTGATATTATCTAAAGTGGTCGACTTCCAGACTTGCCTACAATTGAATCAGCAATTTATCCGTAGCTACAATGTTTATCACGAGCTACAATGTTTATCACGAGAAACTTGTGTATGATCTTTAAGTGGTTATCTTATTCCTATGGAGTTTGATAAATGAATAAACAAGAGATTTGTCGCAATGAAATTCTGTGCATTATTCTTCCACTGTGTAATATCTCATTATGTAATATCTCACTTTATTCGAGAAATATACAAACGCATCCTTAAAAATATGGATGTCCTCTAACATCCTTTAGAGATATGTACTGGAGATGCAAAATATATTTTTTCAATTAATTAAATTATTTAGCATATGTTCCACGCTTCGTTTTAATGAATAAAATACAGATTTGTTAATTTAAATATGAGTAATCGAAATAAGATGTTTTTTCAAGATATTTTTTAGTTTAATCTTGAATAATTTAAATCAACAATTTTCACTTTCTTTTAACTGACAAAAATCTCGCGTACTGACAGCAATAATTCTCTTAAATTAAAAAAAAAAAAATCTTTCTTCCAACGATGAAAGCATGCTGTTAATGTGCAGCCGCGCTAGGTGGCATGCAGGCAGGCATAACGCTTGGTTGGACGTCGCCGATCCTGCCATATCTCACATCAGCGGAATCCTTCCTTCCGGAACTATCCGAGGATCAGATCTCATGGATAACGTCCTTGTTGGCGCTGGGTGCCATCGTGGGTGCCGTGCCGACTGGTAAAATCGCTGATCGAATCGGTCGGAAATGGGCCATCTTTTTAACAGCTGTGCCGTTTACTATAGGCTGGCTCACCCTGTTCACGATTAGGAACATCAACAGTATATATGTTGCCCGGTTCATCGGTGGGATCGGTGCCGGGGCGACCTGTGTCCTCGTACCAGTCTACGCCAGCGAAATCGCCCAACCATCGATTCGTGGTGCTTTAGGTGCTTTATTTCCCTTATTCTTTTCCTTGGGAATCATGTTTTCATACGTGGCGGGCGCATACTGTTCCTATGTAATCTTTAATTTTGCCTGTTGTGCCATTTTGATGCCCTTCGTCTTGGGCGTGCCCTTTTTGCCGGAATCGCCAATGTGGTTGGTACAGAAGAATCGTAAAATCCAAGCCACCAAGGTGCTGACGATCTTGCGAGGATCGCATTACGACGTCACAGAAGAGATAGCTGTTCTTCAACACGACATTAACAGGATGGAGAACTTGTCGGGCGGCCTCAAGGATCTCATTGGAACCAAAGCCGGACGTAGGGCTGCTATCACCTGTGTGGGACTCATGTTCTTCCAGCAACTGTGCGGCATAGATGCGGTTCTATTCTATACGGTCAATATCTTCCAAGCAGCGAACAGTACGATCGACCCCTTTTTAGCGACCATCATTATCGGGTTCACTGAAGTCGTAATGACGATATTCGTCGCTATCGTAATCGACAGGTAAGATATGATATTTGAAAAACGGTTTAGAACTTTCGTGAGTCTCTTTAAAATCTTGGAATTAATGTAGCGATCTTCAAATTACATGAGCTGATATACAAAAGTAACTATAACTAAAAATATAAAAAAAGATGTTAAAATCCTTGGATTCTTTAGCTCTTTGATTAGTAGAGTGTATTCTATTTTAAATATATAGAAAATATATAGAATTGTATATTAAATATAGAATTATAAATATATAAAAATTGTATTTCTGCTGCCATATACATATTATACACTGTTCCATTAATTAAAACAATAAACTTTTTAAAAAAGAAAAGATTTTTCTATTGATAGCTTAAACAAAAAAAATTATACAAGTTTTTTGTTCTCACAAAAAATTTAGATAGAAATAACGATTTTAGCCAATGAGCTTATATGTTCCGTCTTATTTTCTTCTTTTCTTCTTCTTCTTTTTACATTACATGAAGTAGGTATCGAATTATTTTATTCAATTCTAAACTTCAAATTTAAGAAAAGAATGAAAACATCTCACAAATTTTTCCAAATATCTTAAAATTAAATGTAACAGTAATATAGTTGTAATTTCGTCTCTTCTTTCTTCAGATTTGGTCGGAAGCCGTTGCTGATAATATCCGGCACAATGATGACCATTTGTCTGAGCGTCTTGGGTTATTACTTCAAGCTCAAGGATGGAGGAAATGACATGAGTACTTTTGGCTGGCTGCCACTGACCAGCCTCGCTCTCTTCAACATTGTCTTTTCGATCGGTTTCGGATCCGTGCCATTCACGATAATAAGCGAGATATTTCCGCCGGAAACCAAGGGTGTTGCCAGCAGCTTGTCTATAGTAGTGCACTGGAGCCTAGTATTTGCCGTCACCAAGCTGTTCCCGACCATGGAGTGCAGGATGGGCCAGGCCGTGACTTTCTGGAGTTTCTCATGCTTCACTGCCGCGTCCGCGGTTTTCTCGTACTTCGTAGTGCCGGAGACGAAGGGCAAGACACTGCAGGAGATACAGAGCAAGCTCAAACGAAGGCAAAAATCGAAAACGGAATGTCAAGTCGAACCAGTCTGAAAATATCGGCATCTTGCAGTATTTTTATCTTGTTGCACTTTTGCAGCGCCGAAATTAAGTCGGCAAAGGTCGAAACGCTAAAGTCCTAATAAAGCTGATGAAGGAAAGAAAAAGAGAGAATGACAGAGAATGAGAAAGAGAAAGAGAGAGAGAGAGAGAGATGTGTTTTATATTTTTTCTTTTTTATAAAAATATATTTATCATAAGCGAATATTAATTCCACTTTTTGTGTAATTATTGTACGATGAATACGATGAATGAATTTCAAATGTTGAGCACACCTACTGATGTGTAAGTATATCTGCGCAACATTTTTATATGTATATACACTTGAAAGATTAAAATTGTAAAAAATGAAATACAAATGTCTTTTTATAGAAACTTAATTTCATTTTATTAAAGTTAATCAAGAATTATTTATAAAATGTTATTATCCTAGTGAAAATTTTTCTTAGAATTCTTCAATTTTGAAGAATTTTTATATAAATTTCCGGAGTCCCTAAAATTCCACATAATTATATTATTTTTGAAAAAAATTTCTCAAATTTTTATTTTGGAATATTTTTCGGTTGCTAAGAAAATTTATATTTTTCAATAAAAAAATTTTTTATATTTTATATGTTGGATAATCTTATTATTCCGGAAAAATATTTCAAGCGTTTTATAATTACGTACAGTAATTAATATTAAGTTATTTTTTCATTAAATTAACAAATTTTTTTGTATCGCAAACAATGTTACCGACAAACTAACATCCAAGTTAAAGTGAATTCTATTCACTGGATGTCACGCGCTACACGTTTGTGAGAAATACAAATAAGAAGTTAAGAAATAAGAAGAGACAGAGAAAAGAATATTATATTTTCTTTTTTGTGCCAATCGTAAATCGTGCATAAAAAAATATTATATCTATTTTCTATCTTTCCTTGATATTGTCAATTAATAATACAACAAATGATAATACAACAAACTCGTTTCACTAGCATGTACCTTTCTTATCGAGTCATGGTAAAAGAAGTCAAATATTTGCATCTCTTAGAATTCGCAAAGATAATGCTTCAAAATGGTTGTTAATTTCATTATTCATTTATATTATTTTATATGCAAGTTTTGATTTAACTGAATTCTTATATATTCTTAATTGAATTCCATAACTTATTTTGAAAGCTCGACTATTCCGATTTGCTTGTTCACAGTAAAAAAAAACATTTTATATTTGTGTTAAACCGGTCCTTACTAAAATTTATGTTAAATTTATCTGAATGTTAATTTAACATATATAACGTAATTATTATTTTTTAATATTTTGTTAAATTAATATTTAACATTTATTAGTATTAAAATAACAAATTTATAAGTAAACAAATAATAAAAAGACTATATATTTTAAAAATATAAATTTTAAGATAAAAAATAAATGTACGTGTAAATTAAAAATTTTTTAAATGTTGACTTCATTGAACAAATATGCTTTCACAATTTATTTCCAAACTATATCGAAGTGTTACATTCTTTGTGTTAATTTTTACATAATGTTTGTATCACTTTCTAATATTTAGATTTATCTCATGTAACATTAATACGAAAATTTGGATGGACTGTTTAGAACATGGGATGCGTTAAATTTAATATAAATTTTTCAATTGATTTTTTCTAAACTAATTTATAAACTCGCGTTTCTTTATTTCTGATAAATTGTTAAAAAAATCACTGATTTTTATAAATTAAATCACAAATAAATTCTCATCGATTTTTATTAAATCCACTTGTCTACTGCCGCTACTTGTTGCAGCAGAGTATAACAAGTGGTATAAAGGCAATTCGGTCACCGGCAGAGATATTACATTAAGTTTCACAATAAGGGATTACTATTTGATTTAAGTTAGGTACCAAGTATAATGAGATAAGTGAGTGAAAGGAGTCCTATTCCCCGCGTGCATTCTTCGGAAGTGCTTACAATAGAGAAATCCTGTTTGTGACAGGATTTGCTTTTCGCAGTAGCGAAACCTTGATATCAACTTTAACATCATTATATCGCCTTATTTGATGCAAATTATTTAATGAGAAAAATTTCTGATTGAAAAATGAATGAATCAAGAGATCCTGATCATATCAATCAGAAGTTCTAGTTATCTGATTATCTCAACTGGATTATTATAATCTGATTATCTTAACTAGAATTTTGATTGATATACGGAAAGAAACGATTTTACTAAAGTATGTAACAATTTAATTTAGATACAAATCTGAAAATTTATTATGGATTATCAAAATTATTATGTAGAATTCAAACATAATGAGCAATACTACAAAAAAGTTTAACATTCTAGCAATCAGTATAGGAAATTATTCTGATGATCTAACAAATTTTATTTTCAGATCTGTATCTAATTAAATATTTAGACTTTAACAAAACTGTCTTCTTTTCGTATATGATCAAAATCTACTGATTTGTTCATCTTCAACCAAAAATTTTTCCCAGGGTCGTTTCTGTATTTCTATCTCTCTCCGTTATTACAATTGTGAAACGAAGCAAATCACAATTTTCTTAAGAGCTATGCGAGTTGAAAAATTGCACGTGTAAAATTTACCTAGAAATTTCTCGACTAGATCAAAATGAATATTTTTTTAACAAAAATATCATTGCGCTGTACTTCTTTTATATCATCCTTTTATTAAACATAATAATTATGCGTTTCGCGCATATTAAAATCTTATTTAAATAAAATTCCGATTTTATTTTAATATAATTCTGAATTCAATGCTTTAATTCCAGTCTTTACATCAATAGAATCTTGCCTGGAAATTTATCAAGTTTAATATTCAAATTTAAAAAATTGCAACAAGAAACGACGTTCAGATAAATTTTTATAGCAAAACAAATATTCAACAAGGAATATTTATATTACTCATCAAAAATACGCATCGATTAATAATAATATTAATCAAGCATACGCGTGTATGCTTTCATACAATAATCAATAAAAAAAGGATATAACATTAATAATTCTACGCGTTACATAATAGCCACCACGCTACTACTGGAAAGAATACAAAATCCTTTATGAAGACATAAATAAATGAGCAGCCATCAGCACTTGCTGAGAGATGAGAAGTTTGCAGTGCTATAAATCCTAAGTAGGACTCAGTTTCCGGAGGTTTGAACAACTTATCCTTCATAAGTCCCGCTGATGACGTTCCACATTGTGAAGTTTCGCCGTCTCTTTCCACTGTCTCCGAAGACTATTATGGCGCGGGAGGACGCGCGAAAGGTGGATGAAAGAGAAGTTGTAATCACATGTTGTAAGGACGGTTGGACACGTAAGAATGATGTGAAAAGCAATATCCGGCATATCCGTCTCTCCATCTCTTTAACGACAAGCTTTTTATTGTTGTTATAAAAATGCTTCGATCATCTCATAATATATTTATTGAGAAAATAGTGTGCGATTTGTCAGAGCTCTTTTATATATCCACAATTTTCTAGTAAATGTCTTGTTCGGATAAAGAATATTTCGAAGGTATCTTTCCTTGCTAATTAATGGGCTGTGAAATATATTTTTTCGCAATATATTATACGTCTCTCGTCTTTTTTAAAATATAATACAAGTAAATTTTCGTTTCAACATAGAATTTCGATACTTTCATGTTTATAAAAAATTCTACCTGTGATTATCGTGTGATACATTTAAGTTTCGTGTAGACATGTTATAAAATCAATTAATATATTATATTCTATTATAATAAGTTAGAAGAATGAAATAGAATTTATACATTTATATCGTGTTTAATTCACGAAAATCGTCTTATAAACATAGAATAATATTTTCTCCTCGATCTAAATTCCTCTGAATATTAAATCAAGAACTAGATTTCACAATTCATTGTTGCAACTATATTCTTGCATAAATGGAAAACTGTAAACAATGCTGGTTACACATATGTCGCGAAAACGATATATTGCCATGTCATATCTTACATCAGTAGCTTATATCTCATAAGAAATATTACGATATTACATGCCTTGGGACAAGGTTTTGTTCAAACCATGCGTCAAGATGCATATTCAGGGGGGCACAGCTGTTACATATAATCTTCTAATATCACGACAAAGTTACAGAGATTTTCTCAAATCACATCTAGCGCACTAAGGACTTATCCGCCCCTTCTTGACAAAAGCGTCAGAAAAAATATATTTGCATTCCGCAACAATTCTAATCTTAAGAATAGAAATGCACATAGAGTTATATATACAGTAAAAATATTTTGTGTTTGTATAAAAATGGAACCTTGTTAATTAAAATTTTTATATTGAATTTTTAACGGTATCTGATGATTAATTTAACATAAAGTGATTACATTGTTTGAATATTTTATTCAACTAATTTAACATTTCAAATATTAAAATAATATAAGTCATGAATAAGTGAGTAAACTAACAAAAATAAAATGTTTTAAAATGTAAATTGTGAACAATATGTAAAAAATGAGGTTAACAACGAACAAATAAGGTGTTACAAAAAAAAATTAATTTATTAATCTGATACATAATACTGAATGATAAAAAGTGATATTTTCATAACTCCAGAACAAAATTAGTCATTTTTTTAGTTTTTTGACTGCTAAATACGAATCTGTCTTTAAAATTATCCTATCAAGTCACAATTTAGAGAAATTTGTAATTAAAATTATAAAAGGATTATTTTTACATCTTTTATCCAAAAAATTACGGGAAATCACTAGTCTTGATTTTTTTTGTCAAACAATGTAAAGAGTATTAATGAATATTTCGATTGCACGGAATCTTTTCAGCGCGCGCAGTAAAAATTTCTTTCATGATAATTTAAATAAAGTATTGTGAAACATGACGCATACAAAAATGATGAAAAATCGAAATATTTGCAATCGATTGTATATGAATAGGGATTAATAATAAAAGACCAGCAAACTAAAAATACATTTCACAAATACAAACCTTTTATAGATCTAGATATTAATGAATTATTGATCATCAAAGGTAAATGTATATAAGTATATTATATATAAATGTATATTGTATAAATATATTGTATAAATGTATATAAATATATTGTATAAACGTGTATAAATATTGTAAGATAAACGTATATAAATGTAAAAAACGTATAAACATATATAAATACTGTCGAACTTCAAAACTAATAAATAAAAGAACATCTATCAATCTATTCTTTCTTTCGGGACGAGAATGGGTTAATAATATATCAAAGATAGACATCGAGTTGTCATAATAAAAAAACCATTAATTAAGGACAGGTTGGCGAATAAAAAGAAGTATATACTAATTTTTATGCATATTTTTAAGACATAGTTGAAATGGATGTTTCTTTCAATAATTTGTTTCTTATTTCTCGATCAAGTTCGCAATCTTATCAAATTGTGAATTCTAGGATAAATGAATAAAAGATGTAAATGTGTTGATTTAACATATTCTAAATGTTAATTTGATTGAAGAAATATGCTTCCACAATTTTTGTTTACAAATTGTGTCTGTATTTTTTATATTAATTTTTTATAATAAAATATATTTGTTATTAACATATCCATCTTATGTTAAAATTTAAATTAGTATAAAAATTTGGATGGATCATTTAAGACACATGAATTAAATTTAGCATAAATTTCCAATTGTGTACTTTATACTTCATAAAAATTATAGATTTACTTTTTCGCAAATTGAAGCAAAGATAAGCTAACATTTCAAAACAGCTCGAATAGGATTTGAAAGATATTTAGAGAGAGAGTTGTACATAAATGAATGTGACGTACTATGAAAATGATCGTGTACTAATTGCTTGCAGTGCAACAGCTGCATTTGATTGCAGGAGTTTGTAATGATTGCAAATTACTTCCTTGTTATGCGTTACCTTTTTTTAGCATTAATCCATATATACTATTTTTTTAAGAAATAAAAAATCAAGTGTGAGGACACTTCGACGTCGCAATAATCGCAAATCATTTTACGACTATAACTATTATTTTAAACAATCTGAAAAAGCTTTCATTCAATAAGATTTTCACACAGTAAACATATAAAAAATCGTAACATTTACTCGACACAATTTCAATTACCCTACCTAGCTCTTGAGCTGGAAGGGAAACTTATTGCAAGATCGCTCGCGTAACGAAAGTACCTTTACCTTATACTCGTGGGAATGTACGTCCGGATACTTTCTGAGAGTACTATCCCAATAAGTTCTGGAATTCGTGTGGCGCAGTCTGAGAAATATATATATATATATATATATATATATATATATATATCCAAATACTATATACTATTCATGAATCGCAAACATTATTAGCCATATCGTACAAAAAGGATGCACATTTTAATCATCTGTCTAATTAATCATCGTTACTATAAGTTACTATAAATTAGGATCGAAGACGACTCCAAAATCGTAATATTGTTCGAAATGTAAATGACAAAACTAATGTGTCACAAATGTCACAATAATGAAATATGGATTTTAAACTCCAAATTATATATAGTTGGATATCGAGAATCCGGTTAGGAAAATTCAGGTTTAGTTTCAGAGGGCAGATGAAAGCTGGTAAAACAGCATATCTTATATATTATCGGTGCGCTTAAAATTCTACCTGCGTAGATTATATTTCATCGTTTAAATTTAATTTCACTTTAATTGGCGTATTAATATTCCTCGGATATCACTTAATATCGCGAACTAATTATTTCCATTTTAATTTAGAAGAAAAAAGGAATAACTTAATAAGAAGAGAAATAACCTGATTTCCAAAAAATTGGAAGAGAATCTATTGAGAGACTGTATTTCTCGCGGGATTAATAACAAATGATTGATACTTACAATCAACTATTGAGTCATTAAAATATCGAAATAGAGAGGGGAGTATATTTTCGGAAGAACTTAAATATAAGATTTATTATAATCCTAAAATTTTGAATGTATAATTAAGAACATGTATAATTAAATATTAATATCAATTAATTAATAACACTAAATAAGATTTTACTATTTATTTACACCTTAATTAATAAAAATTTAATAAAAATAATAATTTAAAATAAATAATGGACTTTTGATAATTTGATAAAATATAATACAATAAAAATAATAAAAATCTTTTAATGTTTTAATTTTATTAGTTTGATGTATGTCTTTTTAAATTTCTGTTAAGGAACTTTTTTATTTATCAAGTTTCGCTGTTTCTTTAATATTTCTGTTTTTAATTATTACTGTTTATAAAATTTTCACGTTTTAAAATGTGACAGAATGCACAAAAATCTATCAAATTAATAACGCCATTATATTGCGGCATAACGCTTCTTCACTAATATACCTACTGTTTCACTGTACTTAATTATATCTTTAACTTTCTGTCAGCATAAAACCGTCCTTGGATTAATCACAGTTACTAATTTCTACTTTGTTTGAGAATTTATTACGATTATTATGAAAAGTTGAAAAAGTAACGTTCTCCGATTTGCTTAATGCACAACTTACAATAAGATTATAATTGTAGTTTAAATTTCCACAAGCAAAAGTTTCAGATTGATTGAAATTTTCATCTTAATTCTCAATTTTCATATACCATTAATCAGACACAAAATCGTTAATGTTTCTAGGCAATATCGTATAATGAAGGTTTATCATTATCGATGTACATAATAAAAACTCTGTTTAAATTTATGTCAAAAGAAAGTTGCGCTGACAAACTCCTCATTCAAAGTACCAGCCTTTATAATTAATAAGAAGATAAAAGAAAAATTTATCGGTTATTAAAAAATCTTGGTATTTCTCAGTATCATGTAACGCCGCAAAGAATCCGTGTCGATTTGCCTTTATTAGCTTTGAGATAAGAGAAACGTTTAAACTTAATCATCGGCAAGCCTTCGATCGCAGCTTTTAGTTAAATCGATTTTGTTAACGGAAATCCGTTATTCTCGAATAGCGTTATCGAGAATTTTCTTGTACCGCAAGAATGATAATCGCGTAAGGACGAGAATTATACGTTGACTGCGGAAGAGAGAGAGAGAGAGCCGGTTTCACCGTTTCGCGTATTAACTCTCATCCGACGGAATCTGGTGTCGATTGGCGAATTAATTACCGCGCGTGTCCTGCGGAACGGGGTACCGTTCGCCCGCTGTCGATTCGCCTGTTTGCCGTATCCTGCTCACCACGACCTCCGCCACCTCCACCATCGTCACCGCCATCACTTGCACGAGAGGAAAGGGTTGGTTGCGCTCGTTGTGGATGCCATGGGTGGGGGTTAGCGTCAGTGGCATCGGTGGATGTTCGTGCAGGTACGTGGTACCCCCCACGACTATCGTCGCTACCGCCGCCGCCGCCACCGCCACTACCACCACCACCACCACCACCACCACCACCACTACCACCATTATCAAACTGTTATGAGCACCAACAACAACGATCACTAACACCATCAGCATTTCCGCGACCGGCCCTCATCACCACCACCGACCTCTCACCGCGATTCTCGCGTGTGTGTTTCGAGATCCGTTATGTGTATACGTATATAACGCGGCTACGCCAACGAAGATTCCGCGCGGCCGACGGCGTTCTCCGTGCGGCTCGGGGTGGTTCGATACACGCGCGCGCGCACGGTACCGATGGGGGTTCGGTGCCGACAGTGCCGCCACAGCTCTCGGAAGAGACGCCCGTGATTTTGCACCCCCGCTCGAGCAGAATTTACCGAACTATACGACGAGGGTGCACCACGGCTCTCTCTTTTTCTCTCTCTTTCTCTCTCTCTCTTTCTCTCTCTCTCTCTTTCTCTCTCCTTCTGTCTCTGTCCCTCTATCTTTCTCCCGCTTGATCCTTCCTTTTTCTCTCTACTCCCATTTGAATGTCTTCTCTTTTTACCGCGGACTGTTCCTCTTTCTCGCTTTCGGCTTTTCTCTTCGTTTTCGTCGTATCCCTCGCCCGACTGTACTATTCGCGACGTGACGACTGCCGTACCTCGCCGGATGACGGATGACGAGTGAGTGCTGACTGTGGGGGATACCGCGGAGTCAACCGCGTTTGGTCTCGCCGTCAATCTCAACGCCTCGTGGTGGTGGGTACTGGTGATGATAGTGGTACGCTGATACGAGCCGACCACGCTGTTTCGCAAGAACCGCGGTTGTGTGTGGGCGGATGCGCCTTTCCCCCCCATCCTTACTCCCGCCAGTGCATATCTCAAACGAACAGCCTGGCTAATCGCGTCCTGGCCGCTTAGTCACCAACGATTCGTCCTCGGGGTCCTTTTCGCATGATCCCACCGGAACGCGAATGAACATTCAGAGGGTCGGGGTGATTGACCGGCAGGCGACGACACTTCGTGTGTTTCCGACGTGCACTTATCCAAATTTCACCATTGCGCGAAAGATGAAGTCAAATCGGAATGACCAAGGAATAAGGAGCAATTGTGCGTTTCTGTGCTTTCAAATCGTTCGTTGATTAAGCTATCGATCGAGGACTGCGATCGACTTGCGGAACGTCCTCGTCTTCGTGCGATACACGCTGCATACGACGGTACATTTACATGACGGTTTACGTGCCTACAGTGACGTGGTTGATGATCGATGACGCGAGTCGCGAGGGCTCACGTGGTCGACTTTCACTCGCTACTGCACGCATATATTTATTAAATTCACCCAGACTGTCGGCGAAACGGAGTTCCAAGGGCTGGTAGACGCGACCGGTCGATCACTTATAGCAGGTAGTACCATGACACTCGGTAGCTGCCAACATTCGAAATGAGTTATGTGCAGGCACGGACTCCTTGACCTCTTAAAGTCGCGACACGACACGAGGAGTATACCACGCAAGTGTATGTAAACCGTTCTCGACAATACGGCCAGGATAGGCTCATGAGCGACGATGTAACTCGAGAAACTTTTAGTGATCGAACCTTCTGTGATTTCGAGAGGCTTGTCATTCGGCTTGAACAGCATCATCGAATCGTGCCTTGCTGTCGCAAATCATCGTGATCTATTAAGATGATACGCGTTGTTGTTTCCAACAAGCGAGATCACTAACTTTAAAGTGCTGGAAGTAGCAGATTGTGAGAAATTGAGAAGTCTGTCACCATCCATCACACGCGAATACTCTCTAGTATTTTCCGCTACTGGCCATCAATAATAAAGTGTACCGATATTATTTATTTATCTGTAATCTTAGCAAGTCACCCTAAAATATCGGAAATATAAACCACTGCATAGGGCAATTTTGCAGTCTAGTGCATCGATATATTGCAGTCTAGTGCATCGATATAGCCTCTACGAGGCTATCTTTTGTATTGTGAACTCTAGGCCTCGATTCGCGAGATTCAAGATGTAAAAAAGTAGCACGATTTCGGTATTCAAAAGAATGTTTTTGAATGCAGATCTCACGAGTGTTAATTGATGAAATACAGTTTAAAAAAAGGTGTTTCACACGAGCTTTCGGTGTCACTGCAGCAGAAGTTCAAGCATTCCGAAATAGCCTAGATTCAACCGCAGTAATCGAAGCTTCATATAAATGATGAGATAGGAGAAGACAAATCGACAACACGGAAACAGACCGTGATATATCGTGTAATTCTTAATGCTTTAAAATCCTGCTGGTTGGATCGATAACAGCGTGGCGGATATCGATTTGCAGTAATCAAGCATCAATCTAGCGATAGTATGAGGTCGACGAAAGTAGTACAGGATCGAAAGGGAATGATCGAGCAAAGGTCCCAATGACATCTCGGCGGGGCGGGAGCGAGGGGTATAAAAGTCCTCCCAGCCCTCCGAGCAGCGGTTCGGAGGACAATGGCTTTACGAACCGACCCCGCGTGGCCGGGCTCTACGTGAAGAACTTGAGCAGAGAGGAATTGGATGAGTTGGCCAAGGAGGGAATTTATGGACCTACTGGGAATCCGAACGACCGACCCAGAGACGGCGGTAGTCAGAGGAGTCTCAATATTCTAGGAAGCAGCCGAGACTTAGACAGTCAGGATCATTTCAGAAGAGCGACTTCCAGAACACCTCAGCCACCTAGAAGATCTGGCATCGCAGTTAAACATCGAGAACCTGATGGTAAATTATCAGAGACTTTAGCGCGGAAGGATCATCATGGCTCGCTCCCGACGGAAAGGGGTTGGTCGAGACGTCCGGAGGATCACCCTGGGCAGACTTTGTCGGAAAGATCTGCTCGAGGATCTTCCGAGTTTCCTATCGGCTGGAGAGAGTCGTTGCGATCCAGCGTCAGTGCATCGCCTAGAGAAAGTTCCATTGATGTGCGGATTACCGATGAAGATCTCAGGACGGCTGCTGGACAGCGCCATTTCAGGGAAGCCCCGAAGCGTCCTGAAGTACCCTCGCGTCATGTCATCTCGACGGGACCCAGTGAGGACCAGGGCCAATCACCACCGCCATATGCGGATCTAAGTCCTCCTACGTATACCGAATACGAGGAACCGAGCTCGCGAGCATTGAAGATTTGTCCCAAAACTGCAACGAGAATCTATCAAGCTGACAAGGAACATACAAGTTCGCCATATGAACGTCCGAGTTCGCCATCGTTGAAGGAAGACAAGGAGTCTCTCTTTTCGCAAACGAATGCCAAGTCAGATTCGCGCGCCGATACCGACAAAGCGGATGAAGTTACGAGTCCGTCAGGAACGGAGAAGTTAACCTCACCAGAATCCAAAAAGAGCGAATCTCCGCCGATGAAGAGAATTGGTTCCAGGACGCAGGACAGCATGAGATTGCGGCCACCATTGGCCGGAACCGCTGGCACTTCTGCTGATTCCGGCACCGGCGATTCCGGAAGCGCAGAGATCCAAGCGGACGTCGTGACACCGCAGACAGCGTCGAGTGACATTCTCGATACCAAGGAATCTAAGATCGAAAGCAGGTCATTCGGCGCGAGAACTCCCAGCAGCAAGGGCGGCAAACAAACAGTCAAGCCATTCACGAAAGAGAGCAGATTGGAGAACAAGACTGTACAATTAGTGCGCGAATATGGTTTTCAACCGAAGAAAAAGATGTCGGTGGAGGATGGCGCGGTACTGCCAAACAAGTTCGAACCATTTCCGAACAATCTCTACGGCAGGCCGTTGGAAGAGATCGACAATTTTATCTACGATGAGGTGAGTTCACAATTTCGTCGCATATATCTTCATTTCTTCATCTTTTACTCAAAGTTCTATTTTTTTAATCATTTAATATGTGAAATATTTGCAACTTAGATTAATGTAAAACAAGTCACAACTGTCCAAAACCAATTTGATTCTATTTAAAATATATTATTAAACGTACCAGAAAATATAAGAGAGAAATAAAATTTTATATATGAATAAAATTGGCATAAAATTTGTAATTTTTATTGATATAAAAAATTGATATATACAATTTAAAAAAAGAAGGTAATAATGGAGAATTTGAAAAATATTTTAAAAAATTAGACTTTTGGAAAATTTAAATACAGTTACAAAATACATAAAAAATCATAAAAATTTTTTTTTAAAACTTCTTTTATATCTTATCATTTTGCCCATATTTTTTTAATGGCAAATATAAAAGGTTGAAAGGTTTAAACTTCAAAAAAGGCAGATATAAAAAAATATGTGTCTCTTAAATTTTTATGTGTTTAATAATATATTTTAAAGAGACTCAACAATCCGACAATAATAACACATCCCTGGTGAAAGTTAATACTTTTTATAGACTAGAAAAATTATATTGAACTCTCTTCAGCGAAACCAGAGCGCGATTTTAGTTAGGTATAATGGTTGCCAGCTTATCATAGTCATATCTTAAATTCACAAAGCCTCGGAGGGAAATGTTAAAGGACCACGCGACCGTTGGGGATCGTTATAACATGACGCTGCGATGCAATTTCAACGATCGCGTATTTCCAGTTTATATCACCGAATATTGCCAGGAGGCAAAGTGTAATCGAGAGCCGAATATTGAGCGCGATTTTCGTTTCTGTAAATAAATTTCTTTAGCCGTAAAGCAAGTGGAACAAAAAAGAAAAACAATAAGTGACGATAAAAAAGAAGTGTGAAAGAAGAGAAAAGAATTTACCGGAGATGCGTGTACGTAAGTGCGTAAGGCAGAAAGGGACTTAAAACAGAGCGAAGAATTGTAAGAGAAAGTTCAAAAGAGGGTGAGTGATTGGAGAGTGGTTGGTAGTATCGAAAGAGTGGAGTGACGAAAAGAGAGAAAGAAATAGTCGAAAATACAAAATGAGAAGAAACGAGGAAAAAAAACAAGAAGACTTGGCGCGAAAAAAAACGACGGAAAAGATTAGGCGAATTCGCGCGCGTGTATCCGTGTGCTACACATCTATTTATATTAAAAATCGATCGACTGCGACTATTCGTGACCTGTTCTCAAGTAAGGAACCCTGTCGGATCTGCGGGAGATTATGTAGGTCACAACATGTCGGATTCCTTTAATTGCTCCCGCTTCCAGTTTCCTTTCACTGCTAGTGAGATTCTTATTTATTCAAAAAGAAAAGAATTTTGCAATCTATATGAGATACACCGAATATTCAAAATTTTATCAAACGACTTCCAGAGGTCTTTCGACATATTTTATATTCAGACTTTTTACTGGACGCCAATCAGCGAGAATGCTTCACGTTATTGAGATATTAAGTATAAAATATGAACGTATAAATAATAAATGGTATGCAATCTTTCACATATTCATAAATAGAAAATAAAATAATAGACATTTTACATATATATGTGTACACACATTAAATAATTTTATAATTATTGCAACTATAAAATAGTATTCCATATGTGTACATTAGTTATGTATAGTAATTTTACATGTAGATAAAATATGCAGTCACTTTTAGTTACTATCATTATAATATTTTTCTTCGAATGCACCGAGTACACACCTTAAGTCTTTGATCAAGCTCGATTGAAAAATGACTATGTAATGATAACATGTGAATTGTAGTCTAACATTTATAATAAATAATTTTTAAAAAGGGACGCGCAATATATATATATTCTATAAAGAGGACAGTACTTACCTCTCGTGCAATGTCTGTATCCGAGAATACTTCGTCCTGTGTGTCATCCTGGAATCCTGTAGCGATCTGAAACAAAAAAGAATTGTTAGATGGAGAAATTACAATTCCTTATTTCACGCAGAATTTAGCGTATTATAAATAATAAGTACAATTTGTAAGCTTAAAAACAGATTAAAGAAAAAGAATCTGGATATTCGTTTTTCTTTTCTTTAATAATTAAATTTTCAGCGAAACGTACAGCGAAAATTACTGGCAGGAAAAAAAACAAACCGTTATATTTTTCCTTGTAGTGATCTGAAAAGAGGAAACTTTTGCAATTTGTCTATTGGTATAACGTAAAAATCGTGTTAATGCAACTTCCATT
>Ga0157363_1002116_pt1 | contig 17267 bp, 15 predicted proteins | sample AttsexASBM1_FD_111477 | JGI IMG/M metagenome (GOLD analysis project Ga0157363, IMG submission 111477) | Fungus gardens microbial communities from leaf cutter ant in Ribeirão Preto, State of São Paulo, Brazil - Atta sexdens ASBM1 | ecosystem: Host-associated > Fungi > Mycelium > Unclassified ... | reverse complement strand
TGTGTGTGTGTGTGTGTGTGTGTGTGTGTGTGTGTAATAGGTTAATGTTTTCTGTTTAGCAATACTAATTTCAATATTTACTTAAAAATTAAAGGATTACCTCAATTAAGAATTTACTCTCCTTCGTGCCCAAATTGGAAGTAGATCGACAGATCGAGTGATGAAGACGTAGGGTGGTCGAAATTTTCACCATGATCGAAACTATCGAAAATATCGAAACATCGAAATAGGTTAATCGGCGATTACAAAAACGACGTGCGATATATAAAAACTTCTTAAAAATATCCCGTGTAATTCAAATATAACATCAATACAACTATTATTATAACATTTATGTATCTTTATATAAAACATTTGTTATGTAATGTGTTATATTAATGTTATATATTGTTTATTTATTATTACGAGTAAATAACAAAATAATGTTGATAGTTATATTTCATAATTACATTATAGATAGAGAAACAAAACAGATTTAATTTGCATCGTGGAGATATAATATTTGTTATTATTACATGCCTATGTACCTCTATGTGATGTTGCAGTTAAATTTTGCGTTTGGGATGACATCATATTTTGGTCCTTAATTTTCAGTTAGTAAATACATAACTCTAATTTTATGCTTTGATTTCTCATTGATTTATACTGATGCAAATCAAAATATTACTTGTAATAAGTTTCGTTTCTATGCCAATCATTCATAATTTTAATTAATATATAATTTTAATTAATATATAATTAATATATAATTAATATATTTAAAGCTTATGCCTCTGCTGACAATTTAATATTATTAATATTTGAAGAAATTACATGAAAACGAAATAATACATTGATATTTATTAACTTAGTTAGAAAATATAATGACAAAAATAATGACAAAGATATTGTCCTCAATCTCGAAAGATCGTTCGATTCATGATAGAAAGAATATAAGTAAAACATTGCGCAATAATGACGATAGCAATCTGGAAATAACCAATTAAATAAATGTTCCCCAATATATGCACTTTTTCCTGTAATAGCGCTGGTTATATTGAAACAACCAATCAAATGTTACCTAAATTCACTCTCCTTCTGAGCATCCACAGGATGCTGATGAATATTTTATCTTATATTCTTTCCACCTTGATTCGATTGTAGTGGACGTGTTTCGTCTCGCTGCGATCTGAATATTGCGATATGAATGTTTTATCTTTGAGCGTAAAACGGGGAGCACAGATTCTTACATAATGCATAACATGTAATGCACAAGAAAATGAACCAATCAGAGTCTTTCGTTTCCTTCCTTTTCAGAAATAAAGAATTCTGATTGATTGGATTTCTTATGTCTTATGTGTTATGCGTTATGCATAAGAAAATAAATCAATAAATAAATCAAAGTCCTTTATTTCCTTCCTTTCCATGAAATAAAGGATTCTAGTTGATTAGTTCTTATGCTTCATGTTTTATGCGTTATGTAAGAGTCTGTGCTCCTCGCTTAAGTATGATTGTATTTGATTGTTCTATTTGTGTTTGTGTTCTAGTCTCTTTTTCTTCGCCAGTTTATCGCACCCTTGCGTTCTTCTTCGAGAAGTGATCCTCAATTATTGCACTTACCAGCACCTAAGCTGACAGATTTTCTAAAGCACCTAAATAGTCGTAAAATTAATATCTCAGTTCGTAGAGCAGAGCGACACTTTTTCTGCCAGATTCCTTCATTTTTATAAAAAACACATCGAGTAAGCCTAATTTTATTAATTTTTCGTGAAAAAATGAACATGAAGAAGACGAGAAAAAAGAATAATAATTTAATTTTACCTCTGTCATCTCAAAAATCAATAAAATTAGGCTTCCTTGATGTGATTTTGCATGAAATGAAGGAATCTGGCAGAAAAAAGCGTTATTCTGCTCCGCGAACCTGAGATATTAATCATTAAAGTTTACGATTATTCATGTTAGGAAATCCGTCATAGCCACGAAATACTGCGATGCGAATAAGCGCTGCGGTCATATTTTCATGTGAGACGTGAGGTTGAGTATGACATGGGCTATTTAATTAGACTATTTAATTTATTTTATTGCGAATGCTATTTCCATATTAGATATTCCATATCAGGCACAAGATTAGTCCTTTTTTGGACTATGTCAGATTTTTTTATGAGATTATGGCGTGGCAAAGAGCAATGGCAAAGTATTATGGCGCTGGCCAGTATTATGGCATTCATGGCACTGACGAAATTTCTACCAGGGCACACACACATGCAATTGATATATGTAACTGTTATAAAATCCTTCAATAAATTTCGGCTGTAAATTATTATTTATTATATTTGTCTTAACTAAAAATACACATATATGTGTATTTTTTATTCTGATAAATTTTTTATACCAAATATTACAATTACTGGAAGTAATTCTATGTAATGTCATATACTACATCATATACTACTTACTACAATAGTAACACTACTGACTCAGCATTGACCCTATTGCGCATCAGTAATAATATTATTGCAGTAGCAATGACACTAATAGTATTTTTATACTTCCAAATGATATTAGAAACTTGTATGATAGACCAACATTTCAATTTTTTAATTTAAAAATCGAGATCATTTCGATATCGATTCGAGCTAGAATTAAACTAGCTAGCCTTTGATAGAGTCGATGATATTTTTTCTTGATTTCGTGCTCATTTATGGTAAAAGACAGCTAATATATTATCAGCATTTATGGTAAGAGACATTCCCTGAAATTCCTCAATACAAAAGTGACGTAATAAAATTATATTAAATAAACTATGAAGTACAAATAAAAGTAATATTATTTAATAGGAGTAGAACAATAAAATAAGATACAAAGAATTACGAGAAGAAAAAACTTTATCGACATTCGAGTTGTAAAAAATGTTCCAATTCATATAAAAAAATTCCACAATTTTCTAAAAAGTTATAAAATTATTTATAAACTCTAAAAAATTTTGAGAAAGCTTTTATGATTAGAGCGATATTGCAATTGTCGAAATAAAATCGAAAAAAATGTCGTCCTTTGAATGAAAATATTCAAAATATAAGATTATGTATCACAAATTTATACCAAAAATATTAAAAATGTATCAAACTTTCATTGCACTTTCTACATAATTTTTTATCACTCGAAAATGTCTATTATAGTCTATTGTATCATATTTTATGTATATTAGCATAGTCTATTGTTAGCATAGTCTTTCTCATAAAGCTTCGCAATAAACTAAATTAAACTAATTAAATTAAACTAATCATGAATTTCTTTTCTTCTGTCTCTTTCTTTGATCCATATTTCAGCTACTGGAACATTTAAATGACTCTTTCAGGGACATAAAGAGAGAACGAAAAAAGAAAGAAGTGAGATAGAAGTTTAGATCAGAAGGCGTTATTGAGCAACTTACTTATTTCACGCATGCGCACTTCATTTTGAACAACATAAAATCAGGAGAATTGCGCTACTGTATATACTATGGTAATACTAAGAATGCAGTCGAGTTATGAATGCTTCAAAGTATTTTTTTTTTGATCAATTAGTAAAATCCTTGAAATTTCGATATAAGTTTCGAATCGACAACTTTTTCATCGTAATGACGTCGAAACGACGTCTTTTCGAGGAACTATTTCTGACTGGGAAGACATCATTTAGTGACATCATCAATAGTCAGTAAATGATCAAATTTGACAACAAAATGATGTGTATTTGATACCTGAGAATTGTCCTGACATAATCTGAACTTTCTAAATCCGAATTGATTATTCGAGAAGAAGAGAAGAATAGGAGAAGAAGGAGATTTGGAAAACCAATATAGACTGTTTAAAATCATATATTCCAGAATTTTAAGGACGCAGGAAGTAAAAGATATAGGACGGAAACCCGAACCGTGAGATTTGAGTATAAAATGGACGATGGAATGAAATCATTTCTCTGGAAAAGAAGATGAGCGGTAAAATAAGTTAAGAAGAGCTAAGAGATATGATAGGAGTTCATTAGGAAGAGCCCTGAGGAGACGATAGTCTATGTCGTCTAACCCCGGACTAAAGGACATTCTAATAGAGTCCAGTGCAGGGAATCGATTATGTATCTTAAAATGAAATGAAAATTGCAAAAGTGAGCAAATTCATTAGTTATTAATCAATTAAATTAAATGAATATTCTAGCGAATTTGCTCACTTTTGTAATTTTCACCTCATTTCGAGATACACAATCGACCCCCAGTTCTAATTTCATTAAGAGAAAAGGGGAGTCATCCATGCTAAGGATACCAGCGATGTATCCGATGGTACTGGGGTAGGAGGAGAGCAAGAGGAGGCAGAATTTATGGAATTCTGAGCCAGTTTGGAATTATTTTGGAGTTAACCTTTGGCTCATCGTTGCCACTATGAATGCTGCGAAGCATTTGATTAATCAATCGGAAGAAAGGATTTTACTAATTGACCAATAAAAAAATGCTTTGAAGCATTCATAACTCGACTGCACCCTTAGTATTACCACAGTATATACAGTAGTGCAACTCTCTTGATTTTGTTGTTCAAAATGAAGTGCGCATGCGCGAAATAAGTAAGTTGTTCAGTAACGCCTTCTGATCTCACTTCTTTCTTTTTCATTCTCTCTTTCAGAGTCATTTAAATGTTCCAGTAGCTGAAATACGGATCAAAGAAAGAGATAGAAGAAAAGAAATTCATGATTAGTTTAATTTAATTAATTTAATTTAGTTTATTGCGAAGCTTTATGAGAAAGACTATGCTAACAAAGTAATATACATAAAATATGATACAATAGACTATAATAGACATAACATAAAATAAAATACAATAGTCATTAGTAGCTTGCAAATGGTTAGACATCAGCAAAATTAATGTTACAAAGTTCATCAGCAACAAAACGAGAAATAAAGCCAGCGGCACGATGCTTATTTTCCTGCTGGATTGCTAGCTAGATTAGAATCTTGCTACCATATTGGCTGCGATGCTGTCAGTGTCAATAAGATTTTAATCCGGCTAGCAATCTAGCAAGAAAACAAGCATCGTATGCTGCAGTCGTTAATTAAAATATTTTTACAGTATAATATTTGTATCATACAATATTTATATAATTTCATATTTTCTTATTTTTGTATTTTTTTTATTTTGCAATGCATTATAATTATAAATCTATTCTTAATTCTATTTCTTTTAGTTTTATTACATTTAGATTAACTTTAATGTACAAACGACCTAGAAAGAGAAAACGAAAAAAATAAAGAGCAACTAAGAAAAAAATTCAGATGGCGCTACTAGGGAACTTACTTATTTCGTGCGTGCGCATTCCATTTTGGGAAACACTAAAGCCTATTCTACGGTAGCAGTAGTGAATTAAAAAGTAGGCATAGAAATCGACTAATAATAATTAATTATCCTTCTCACATTCGACTATGATTTCTATTCCTTAATCCACTACTGCTACTGTCTATTGTAGAATGGGCTTAATATCAAAGCTGCTGACAGAGAATTGCGCTACTGTGAGTATGTTGGGGAGACACTATTCGCACTATGGACGCAAACACTACCAACGCTGTTCTTGAAGCCAATAGCGCGATAGCATTAGCAAGTTCCATGAACGCTCCTAACGTAGCGTTGATAGCATTTAACCAGAAAGATATATTCGTCGAGGTTAAGTTAATGTAGGGGATTCTGTTTTCAATCACCAATCAAACTTTTCCCTATGATTAAAAATTATTTTTTAGGTTTTGTAAAGTATTTGTAATGTAATTTTTATTTTCTCGTAAATTTAAATTAAATTTTTTATTTTCTCATAGTGAATAACAGAATGCAATCTCAATTGCAATCTCTATGATAGCATGCCGCTAGGCCGAAGTGAATATAAATTAGATCAAAAAATTAATAATTACACTAAATAAATTAATCAGATAAAAGGAAGAACATCCGTTGTCGATTTCAAAAGAAGAAACATCTAAATCTAATAAGGATTTTAAGCTGCATCTGCAGCGGAATACCCTACCGCGCTGTATCGCGATAGTAACTTTTTTCCGTACATGAGAATTAAAAATTGCTAGTAACAAGATACCTCTGATTTTCACATTTATAATGAAATCAAATACACAAGTTGAACTTCGCAGAAACTTTGAAAAGTTAAAGATAATACAAACAAGAATTACGTTCACTCCAGCCTAGTGACAAGTCATCAGCAGAGATTAAAATTGAGATTGCATTCATTATGATAAAATTTGAAATTCACACATTACGTACGTATGTTTACTCTATGAAATTCTAAGAAAGAAAAGTTTGGTGCCACTCGAAAACAGAATCTCCTCAAACATTAATCTAACTTTGACGAATGTTAAACGCTACGCTAAGGTTGTTCACGATTTGTAAACGCTAACGCTACCAATACACTCGGAAGGAATAGCATTGATAGCGCGTAATTATGACGTAACACGCATTAGTGACGTCATGATTGTTTGTTAGCGCTATCTGCAGCTTCGTGAAATTCGTAGCGCTAAATAGCGCGAATAGCGTCTCTCCGAACGCATCCTGTATATACTGTGATATTATGTTCGCACGCGGCGTTTTAAAATCTAGAACAGCAATTGGTCAGACAATGAAAGGAGCCAGTATTTCGCATGTAGCCGCTCTGGACGACACGCACTACTCTGCCTATTCTCTACGTTTGCTCATTCCTAATCACTCCCTTCCATTGACCGCCCCATCAGCGGTGAGTGTCGGAGAGAAGGGTTAGGTGCGTCTCTAGGAACTTGGTGCCTGCATGTATTACTCAGGCCTGTTACTGAGTCTGTTCAAAAATAATTATTGGAAAAATGAAGTTATTGCAGACGTAACAACCACTGCCCGTATCGTCCAGCTGATTAGTTGCTGCTTCCGCTGCCTAACGCTTGCATGTGAACGCACCTTTAAATGGAATATTGCAGCCAGAATATTGCTTTTTGGTTACTTGGAATACTTGGGATTGCAGAACTCACATTGACTATTGCCATTTATACGAAAACAAAATCAAACAAAATTCAATCCGATTATTCCGGCTGATGCCGGCGTAACATTTATGATCAGTACAACACGTGCCGAATATCGGCGAGATATCACGAAAATGCCGAGGGTACGTAATGAGAGTATAACGGTTATATTTAATTAATAATTACGTTACTTTATTTCAATTTCCTGAATGTCAAATCGAAAATCTCACACACATGTTATTTCCGTAGGATATTAGATCCTACTTTGCCCCGGTCGCGACTTCACAGAAGAACAACGAGCCTGTCGCTTTGAAAAAATCTCAGAAGCGACGGATTATTTCGTCTTCGGACGAAGACGAAGAGAAACCACAATCGTCCACAAAACGTTCCACAGTATTGTTTTTTTGTCATTTGCATATTTTTGTCATAGTTATTCTTATAATTCTCTTTGTTATATGCAATAATGTTGATATAGATAGTTAACTCTCTTATCAATATGAATTTTAACTTCTGTTAGCAATAGAGGTTTTTTAGGAACAACAAATTTCTTTATGTTTCGAATTATATAAAAAATTAAAAAAGTTTTGGTACTTATCAAAGCATTAACATGTTTTTACCATCATAAAAATCTAGCGATATTTTACTTATTTTTTATGGATATAAATTTAGTGAAATTCAACAATCTAAATTTTAAAGTATCTTATATATATATATATCTATATATATATATATATATATATCATAGTAAGTATATATATATATATATATCTTTAATTTTATTATCAATAGTATCTTTAAAGATCTCTCAGTTGTTGACGAATTAAGTATGATTCTCTTTATTATTTTCAATGCCAATTTGAATAATCAATTGTACAGGTTGTAAAAAGAAAGAAATCTTCCATCCTATCTGACTCTGAGGATGAGGGAAGGGTCATTAGAGATGATAAAAAAGATTCCAGCAATCTTACAGCAAATAAGAAAAGCAAAAGCAAGGAGCCTTGCAAAGCAATACCTCTTACTGAATTATTTGGCAAGAAGCCGATAATGAGAGTAGAAGAGACAAAAGTGAACCAAAAATTACAGAAAGTGGTAAATATTGTATTCAAGTACAAACAGAAAAATTAAAGAAATATGCTAAAACTTTCTAGGATTTATTCTGGAATTTATATAGGAATCCAAGTTTCATGATGACGAAGATTTTGATGCTGTGCTTAAACAATTGGATGTACAAGATACCCTGATACAGAATAAGCAGAAGAGTAAAAGCAAAAATGTGGATAGTCCTAAGAAATCAGAAGCTGCAGTTAAGACAGGTATGTTTAAATTTAATTTATTTACTGTTTAAATAGATACTGTTACACAAATTTGACATGATAGAATATTTACAGAGGTGGCCTCTAATAAAAACAGGAAACATAATAATGGTTTGAAAGAGTGCGATAGTATAACTAACAATACGAGTGAATTAAGATCTGAAAAAGTAAAACAATCTCCTAATAAAAATAATGTATATTCAAAAGTTACAAATTCTTCTCCAAAACAGAACTTACAAAAAGAGAAAAAAGGTAGCTCGAATGGAGATTTGGATATAAGCAGTAAGTATGATGATTTCTAAGTAATTAAATTATAATTCACAACATCTATTTCTGCAGAAAAAGACAAAGATACAGAAAAGTCAAGTAAAAAGAAAGCCAAAATAATGGAAGAAAATTTATTTGAAGAAAGGAAAGAAATGAAAAAACAACGTACTATAATGTATGAAAAATATCTTCAGAGAGGCGGTGCCAGAAACCCTGGTTCAAAAGAGATCCCTACAGTAAGAGATTTTACATATGATAATAACAATGAATAGTTCTATATATGATAGATTATATTTTACATAATAATAGAATAATATCAATTTAATATTATAGTTATAACTGCAAGAAATAATATTAATAATATTTAAAATAGCATTAAAAGTTGTAAAAAGTTCCTAAAAAGTAGTTACAAGATATGATGCCTTGTCTGAATCCGCAACATTCGTATCATGCAAAGTAGCTAATGGGTAGCGCACGACGTTGTGCAGTGTCTATTTTATTTTTTTAAATTAAAAGTCTATTCTGAAACTCCATCCTGTAAAAAAAATATGTTTTGTTTATAATTTAATAAGGAATTCGACCATATTTTATTTAAACTTTCATAAATGATAATTTTTGATGGAAAAATTTAATTAATATTTACATTATTAATAACAATAAAAATTATTAATGTTTTAAACAAATTCAAATAATATTATAAAAAGCACTTAATTTTCCCTTTAAAATGTTTTTCGTACTTCTATGATGTTCTTTCTATGATGATTTAAACCAAAGATATTTAACTTCAAAGTAGAGCGGTTGCTCAGTTTTGTAAAAATTTCCATGTAAAAAAACTATAATGAAAACATTTTTTAGAGGGGCATAAGCAGTTAAAAAAAGTACTTGTTTTGTTCAATTTTATCAGAAATTGCTCATATAGTAGAATAGAGATTGTTTTTCAATAAAATTAGGAAAGATTTTCAATTAATATTCTATCCCAGATTTTTTATTTGATTTTTTTATCTCAGGGTGCCGAAAATTGTTTAGCTGGAGTAAGTTTTTGTATTACTGGTGTGTTGGATTCCTTAGAAAGAAATGAAGCCGAAGATTTAATACAAAAATATGGTGGCCGGATTGTAAAATCTGTATCAAACAAAGTAAATTATATTATGGTGGGAGATGAGGCTGGCCCATCTAAATTGGTAAAAGTGTGTTTTTTTATATGATTATATATACTCATATATTTTGCATATATCTCTTTTATTTTTTATATGAAATATAAATTTTCAGGCTAATAATTTAGGTATTAAACAAATATCTGAAGATGATCTCCTTGAAATGATTCGCACGAGACCGGAAGGTAAAGCTGCAGACATCAAGCCGACTAAAGCAAAATCAAACGTGAAAAAGATATTTAGAAAATTTGAGAGCGATGAATCACCATCACCGAACAAAACAAAAGCATTATTAGATTCACCTAAAAAGATAAAAATACCGCCATCTTTATCAGTAAAAACCAGTGTGAATATGGAAACTTCGCCAACATCAAAACAAGATTTAAATGCAAGCAATAATACACAGAAAGTAAATATAGATATTAATTTGACATACATGCACAAATGATACAAAATGACATAAAATGACACAGAGCTTAAAAAATGATTGCTTCCTTGCTTTTATTATATTTTTCCAGATAATAACAAGTATTAGATCAGAACCGTTAGTTGAGAGATATAGACCCAAAACTATGAAGCAAATTATAGGTCAGCAAGGAGATAAGAGCTGTGCACATAACTTATACATATGGCTACGTGATTGGCATCAAAATCGTCAGAATCCCAAATTCAAAGACAGCAGTATGTTAACTTTTATTATTATTCTTTTATCAAATCTTGGTGTGAAGATAAAATAAGGCTAATTAATCTGATTATAATTTCATTTCTATTTCAATAGCTAGCAAGCAAACTCATGGACAAAACTTCAAAGCTGCCTTGTTGTCTGGTCCACCGGGCGTTGGTAAAACAACAACTGTGCAAGTTGTTTGTAAAGAATTGGGATACGATCTTGTGGAATTCAATGCTTCCGACACGAGAAACAAAACACTTCTAAAAGAAGCGGTCTCAGGATTATTATCCAATACTACGATGAAAGATTATGTCACAGGTGGGCATGTGATATAAAATCTTGAAATAATTATACCATTTTCTTGTCTCACCTGTAACTACGTTACAGGTACCAAACAAAAAATTACGAGCAAGCACGTGCTGTTGATGGATGAAGTCGACGGTATGGCTGGCAACGAAGATCGTGGTGGCTTACAGGAATTAGTTAATTTAATAAAACACACCGATGTACCAGTTATCTGTATATGTAATGATCGATTTAATACGAAGGTGAAAACTATTTCTACGCACAGCTATGACTTAAAATATCCAAGGCTCAGAGTGGAACAGATCAGGGTATATACTTGGTTATAAAATCTAGCTTAAGTAATCTTTCTTATTTGATATAATTCAAACAGCAAGAAAGAGCATAAGTCTGTATACTCTGTATATTTTGTATACGCTTTGTTTTATAAAATTCACTATATATTTGATACTTTATCTCTGCACATTAATTTTTGTATTTGCCTTTTTTATTTTGTTATTTTAATTATCTTAGCGCTAGAAAGAAATAACAAAATAAAAAGGACAACATAAAAGTCAATTTTATTCACACAAACATTGTTCCTAATTTGATATACTTTGATATCTTTTCTACAGAGTTCTATGAAGTCTTTGTGCTTTAAAGAGAACATCAAGATTTCAACGGAGGATCTCGATCGTTTAATCGAATCGACGAATTATGATATTCGACAAGTAATAAACCATCTGGAGTTTCTCGGTACTCAAATGACTCACGTGAAGACAACTGATAAAAAACATTCAAATAAGAACTTTAAGCTCGGTCCATTTGACGTTACAAAAATAGCATTCAATGCGGATGAGCAAAAAAATATGAGTCTGAATGATAAGATCGGTTTATATTTTCATGATTACAATATAGCGCCTCTTTTTATACAAGAAAATTATCAGGGAGTTAGATTATCTCAAATATCACTGTAAATATATCGCTACTTTTATGAAGCTGCTTTTTAAAGTTCAAGAATTAAGATTTGTTATATTTGCAGTCGTCAGAGGTTAGAAAGAATTGCCAATGCAGCTGATAGTATATCTCAGGGGGACCTCATCGAGAAGGTGATGAGAAGTAATATGATGTGGAGTCTACTTCCATTGCATGCTTGTTTCTCATTCGTTATACCAGCTAATGAAATGTCAGGAAGCTCTGACGGATTGATACGATTCCCGAACTGGTTCGGGCGAAATTCCAAGACAACAAGGTTTAACCGGTATTATAAAATATTGACTTTTATTATTATTATGTGATTCATTATGGTTGTATTGAACTTCATTAGCAGTACTTTGTCCGCTGTGTATCATTGTCAGATTATTGCAAGAATTGACGACGCATACTCGATTAGCTACGAGTGCAAACAAGGATGCCCTGAATATGGATTATTTACCTTATATTCGAAATGCTATTGTAAAACCTTTGATAGATAATGGTGTAGATGGTATAGAAGAAGCAATAAATATTATGGGAAAGTATCATTTAACTAGGTTCGTATTTTATTTACATTGAATGCACTAGAAAACACAAAAGCAGATACATATGCTGATATTTCATTTTTTCTTAGGGAAGACTTGGATTCAGCAATAGAAATTTCTTTTTGGCCAGGAATGTCCGATTCGACGAGTAATCTTGATAGTAAAGTATGTGCAATATTAATTAATAATAATGAAGATTTTTTATTATGATAACTTCGTATTGTAAAGATTTTAATTAATGTGTATTTCACTAATATGTAAACAGGTAAAAGCAGCGTTTACACGCGTATATCAAAAGAATCCTCCTATGCTGCCATATGTAATTAATAGCACTACTACAACAAAGAAAAGATCTAGGCAAGATAATGATATTATGGGAGAAGAAGAAGATGAAGAGGAAGAAATTGACGATATTGATTTTAATAAGATGATTAAGGTAGTATTAAAAATTATTTTCGCAATTCCATCATAAAATATTATCAATTTTTTTAACAAAAAAGATAAAGATCACATAATATTTTAGGCAAAAAAACCTATTGTTGCTAGTACTAGCAAAGCTGCTTCATCAACGAAAAAACGCGGCGAGTCGATTAAGAAATGTGGAAAAGTACGCGGTAAAGGAAAATAAGAGGCAATAGTAAAAGAGAAATGCATGTTTTATTTAGAGAAACTTGAAAATTAATCCATCACGAACATTTATTCTCGAATTAATTGAAGCGTTTGTATGATCATGAAATGATTTTTATACATTAGATTTATTGCATAAAAAACGCAATATTTGGCTTTCGTTTCAAAATATACTTTCTATTTTCTTATTAGATTTGTATTACAAAAAATCAAACAACACCTGGCATTGTTTCAAAACATATTTCTTATTGTCTTATTAGTGGAGAATATGTTATGCTAAAGATTCAATAGCTATAATTCACAAGCTCTCCTCTCGTCTGTACACATTCTGAAACGAAAAAAAGAGCAGTTAGAATGGTATGTCCCAGTTGCTATAAAAATAGCTGATATAAAATACTCATAATATATGAAATAAAATTTTAAGAAATATTTTATATATTTATGATGCGTACGTTTTTTACTGTATTTCCATCCAATGTATTCATTAGTTTTTTTATTTTCTTCGGTCAGCCAATCAGTCAAAGGCTTAAAATATTCCAAAAGTCCAGCTGCATCCATTTGCCTTTGACCAGAGATTTTCTCCATCGCGTCTTGCCACGGTTTCGAAGAACCCAACTCAAGCATAGATCTAACATAAATAATCAATATCTCTATATTCGAATTGTATTCTTATAATGATGCATATCAGACTTACTTTAGCAGATTTCCGGCGTCCTTATTATTGTAAATATCACATTGACTCAATGGTTTGGCATTTGGATTGCTCGGATCATATTGTTTCGCTTCGATACACAATGCCTTGTGAAACTGAAACTGTATCACAAAGCTTACAAAGTATCTTATATACTCGACGCCCGCAATTATATGATACTTTGACCCAGGATCGAAGTCTTCTTCCGATCTATCTACGGGAGGTTCGATGCCCTGGTATTCCTCGGCGAGTGTCCACCTTAAAGTAAACAATTTTTTAACTTGTTTCAAATATTTTTTCAATTCAATTTTTTTTGGAAGTTCGATTTAATACATTTTTATTCGAGAAGAAATTTTGTTGAAAAAAGAAAGTAATACAGAGAGATATATTTTTGTTATCTAGAACACTGACCAGTTGCAATTATAATTGTCTGGCGTGACTTTTCCTTGGAATACGTTCCAACGCCATCGGTCCATCATGTAAGCGAATGGTAGGAAGACAATCTTGTCAAGACTCTTCATATAGAGGTGATTGAGGAATGCCTCCCGATCAGTCGAGTCATCCATTAATAGACCGATCTTTTTGAGATGACTGGGAGTAGATACGCTGAGAGAAATAACATCACCAACCGCCTCATGGAAACCTGGATTCGCGCCCTCCTTGAAAACTACAGGCTGGTTCTTGTATTGCAAGTAATACTCGATATGACCCATCTCATGATGCGCTGTTAGCAAGTCTTCCATGTTAATGCGCGTACATTGCTTGATCCTAAAATCTTCGGCATTGTAGAAATCCCATGCGCTCGCATGACAGATCATGTCTACACCATCTTTCTTTGTTAGAATCGATTTTTTCCAGAATGTGTCCGGCATGGCAGTCAAGTTAATTGATATGAAGAAATTCTCAGCGAGACGGAACATGCTTGTCGCATTATAATCTGTTTAAAGAATTATGAAGCATTATAATGGATATATGAGTGTAAAGACAACTGAAAACAAATTGATTCTTTAATAATGAAAATCTTAAAAGACTCAAATATAAACCTGCCTTGTTCTACCAAAGCGGCACTAACATCCGGCAGTTGTTTGCCCGAGAACGGTACGGTGAAGTTTGCAATATTCCAAGTCTGAGCCCAAGGATTGCCCAATAGATGCGCTGGGATCGGGCCGTCTTTGGAGACAATGTCTTCGCCGTATTTCTTCCTGAGCTCGCGCCGTACGTAAGCATGCAGTTGTAAATATAGTGGCTTCAGTTGTTGCCATTGAGTCTCTGTACAAATTTTGTTGTTTCATTAATACCATTTCAGTGAACGACGCTGCAGATAATCTTACCGATTTGTTCAGGGAAATTATCAGCCTCGTAATCCTTCATCCAAAATGCTGCATAGTCAGAGAAGTTGTTGAGTGTCGCCACAGTGTTCGCTAGCTCAACATATTTGGAGTACAGAGATTTGACTTTCTCGCCTGATACTTTCCTCCACTCCACCCAAATATGTTTCAGCTCCTCAGGATCGTGACTACTCTTTGATATCTCAATAATTTCTGGCTCAAGTGCAAGATCACACTTGCTTTTGTTGTGATAATCGCAGATCTTTGCGGTGCTATAGATGTTCTCCATTTTACTCACCGTCATCTCAAATTCATTATAACTCTGCAATATCATATATCATTCGGTAATGATTTAACTTACTCGCAATTTTGGTCAATGAAATGAAGTTCAAGTTTTCGCTATACAACTCAGTTGGAAAATTGTTATAAATTTAATAATAATAAATTTAATACATTTCAGTATATATCTCAAACAGTTCACCCACATTTTTGTATTAATTTAATATAAGATGAATATATTAAGAATGAATACAAATTACAAATGTAATGGTGTCTGTAAGGTGAAGTTTATGCTGAAAATGATAAAAAATTTCGGAATTGAAATCTTAAGAAAATTTTTTGTCGTTCTCGACATAAACTCCACCTCACAGACACGTATTAATGCATATAATCCTGGAAAAAGATTTTCGAATCTGTAAAAGAGGAAAAAAGTAATAATTGTATATAAAAATTACAATTTAATTAATTTAATTAATTTATTGGAAATATAGATGGCTTTAGGATTTTTTAACACGTTTCATTCATCTTAAAATTTACGTTAAAATACATTATTTTTATGTTACTTTTTATGTTTACTTGCTCATAAATTGTAACATTAACAAGGGAAACGAGCTACATTACATAAGTGATACCAAAAAAATAAAATTACCAGTCGAAAGATCACGTAAATTGATGTAAATATTCTAAATGGTAAAAATCTTGAGATGAATCCTATACCCCACTTGGACCAAGATATGTGTAGCTATTTTAATTTAGACAGGATTCATAGGATTTTGTGAAAATTTGACCAATCCATCTAGAATACATATTTTAAACGTCTTTCGATGGGTAATATTAATTTTTTATATTACTTTTGCAACATAGCATTCCCTTGTAAGAAATGTTGAATTTCAATTTAATATTCAAATAATACAATCACATTACGTTAAATTAATACTTGAATGTACTAAAAATTCAACACAAAACAACAAAAAATGATTTTAACTGCACAAATACAAAATAATATTTTTTTACTATACTATTTTTTATAAGAAATGTATCATTAGTAAATGAAAATAATATAAATCTCTATATATTCGGGGAAAAAATTTCTTCGTATTAAAAAAAATGTTTTTGCAAAAGTTTTCATTTGTTGCGAAATTTTCGTTACAATTATATCATTCGCTAGAACAAAGTTCAGCTTTAAGAATCTGTTTTTTGTGGTATGATGATTTTTATCGGAATTATGAGCAATCAAAGTTAGGATGATTCTTTATTTAATTCGCGAATCACTAATAAAAAATCAGGAACATTTAAAAAAAATAATTTTTTAGGGAAAGCTTCAAGCTTTCACGATAGATAGTCGAAAATTTTCATAAATTTTTTTTGGACACATAAGAGCTCCAAAGTGAAAAGAAAATTTTTCATTTTTTTCAGCATAGTTTAAATGTAAAAATTACCAAACTCACAGAAACTCAAAAAATATAGTAACCTTTCGAAAATAGAAATTCCAAGTTTTAAAACCTCTTTTTAAATTTAAATTTTGTTCATTTTTGACGAAGATATCGTATATACAATTTTGAATTAAAAAATATGAAAAAACTTTTTGCCCGATCCAATATATATTTACTTGTTCAGGGAGAGCGGCAACACCGAGTATACTGAGTTTTTTGAACTGTCTCTTCATAGACTCATTTTTCAAGTCTCTCCAAGGGAAGTCATTCACTATTTGAATAATATGTTTGGTAACGTTTGCCCCCTCTGCCGAGCATTTCAACTTTTCTGCCAGATTCTCATTCGTTAGATTCGATGCGTAATTCCATGCGGTGATACTCTGTATATTATTCCATTTTGCATACTCTGCATCGATTCGTTTCAAAAGTTCGTGAGCGCTTTTCAGAAGCTCGTCGGAAGTTTCGCTTTTATTGATATCTATATCTTCGGTCGTTGGTTTGGCTGCCACTAAAGTTACAACTACTGCTACCAATATTCTAATAACAATAAGAATCTTATTTTAGATCGTAAATGTGAGAAACACAATTAATAGATTAGAAGCCTACACCGGTCAAAACTGTATCTTTAATGCTTAAATAATTCAATGTGAATTTTATATATATATATATATATATATATATATATGTGTATATATATATATATATATATATATATAATATATATGTA
>Ga0157363_1002115_pt1 | contig 17268 bp, 17 predicted proteins | sample AttsexASBM1_FD_111477 | JGI IMG/M metagenome (GOLD analysis project Ga0157363, IMG submission 111477) | Fungus gardens microbial communities from leaf cutter ant in Ribeirão Preto, State of São Paulo, Brazil - Atta sexdens ASBM1 | ecosystem: Host-associated > Fungi > Mycelium > Unclassified ... | reverse complement strand
GTATCAAAAATAGTGCTATGGTTCTGAAAAAATTGGAAAGGATCACAAGAGGTCGCCGGCCATCGTGCCATTGCAAGCCCCCAGGAGTCGGGTTGTGGTTTCTGGGTAACAATATCCGCCGGTCCGGATCCTCGAGAGAAGAAGTAAATCGCTATCCCGGTGGTGTCCCATCTCACTAATGCTGGTTTGGCCTGAGAACACATAGCCACACAATAGTACTCACTAGCATAGGTCCCTCCCTTGTTAGCATTGAACGCTGCCCCAAAAGAGTTGGACTGAGATGCACGGATACCGCACCCTTGATTTCCGGTGTTCGCAGTAGCACAGTCCGTAAGACCGATTACACTGCCTGATATGCTCTTGTCTGTGGTTGAGATTGAACATCCAGGGGTGGTGTGTACCGTGGCCTGGTTATTTGTGTAATCATTCACTCCTTCTACAATGTCGATTTCTCCCCCGACAGGCCAATTCGGTCCGTTGGACCAGAAAGCACTGCATTTAACATCAATTTTGATAATGATTTGTGCAAACCCAAAAACTCACGGCCAAGTACCACATCCGGTTGGCATATGAATGGAATCCATGATGATCAACCCCCCACTATATTGATGCTTGGTCGTGATACGCACGCTATTCCGCGTATTGGACACTTTCGACGTAGTCTCAACCCTCATGACAGCATTTCCATTACTATTCACCTCCAGGAGGCCACTGGATTGCTGCGCAGTGTCATCTTGATAGACGCACGAAATTATATCATTAATTGACTCACAGCAGTGTTCCGGTCAATATAGTTCACGATTCCTGTACAAGTCAAATAATGTCAAACACTGCACAGGCACGAACCACTGCGAAAATGCACCATTTGTCGGATCGCCACCTTGAAAGAAATCCCACCCATCAAAGAAGCTATTACCAGACTAAGACCATTCATCAAAGATTATACCACCTCGAGCACGAAACCCCTCCAAGAAGGAACGCACATAAGACTGAGAAAGCTTCCAAGGCGAGTCTGGTAAGGATGTCGTCGAAATAGGGTTGGGGCCAGTGGTTGTCTTGGTTCCTGAAGCCGTTGGATAACTACTCGAGCCACTACCCATACTGGTATTCGTCTCATTATTGCCTCCGGCCCCTGGATTGATGCCGAACGGGACTTGCTTGGGTTTGCAGTACACTACACGGTGTGACGTCGTACTAGACGACGTGTTAGCCCCAGACACGGATCCTCCGCCAAATGCGACTCGAAGATCCTGTGCGAAACTATGAGTATGTCTTAAAGCAAAGTGGTGCGCCTTGTAAAAGGCACGTGGGATGAGATCAGCTTCAGCTGAGGTCGTGTAGTACACTAGGAAAAAGGATAGTGTTGTGAATAGGTGCATAATAGTTGGGCGTCGCAAGTCGTGTGATCCTTCGAGAAACGAATAGATATGTAACGAAGAACAGATCTAGGGTGGTCCGTACAGAGAGAACAGCAGCGTGCGTCAAGCAGCAGCAGAGTTAGGCAAGAGGGCTGAAAAACCGTGTTAAGAAGAGAATAAACAAGGCTCAGCCTTGACGAAGCAAGTCAGAGTGATGAAGTGAATACAAGACGACGGCCTGAGGTAATGGAACAAACAACGCGAGGCAAACCCACGTCTCCGACATGAGGCTCCTCAAAAACTTCATATCGCATTGCTAATCCGATGACTTCATTACTCAACCGTCTACTCTCGACTGGGGTGAGCATGTTTTCTACGGTGCCCTTTTGAGAACTGGAGATCTGACTGATAGCCAACCCTCTTTCTTTGCTCTTTCTTTACCTTGATCGGAAACTCAGTTGCAGCACATTGTAATCGCTCCTCACTTTCACCTTAGGGAATCAACTGTTCAGCCTCGAGGACATTTGAAAGTCATGGTATCCGCATTACAGACTTACCGTTCGTACTGTCTTGGTAGATCATACAAAGACTGCGAGGTTATCAGGAAACGCATACGTATATACTAACAAGCTCATACAGAAATTGATCAATATATGAAACAGCGCCAATAATTATACTCAGGGCTAAAGGAAGAGCAACAGCGGAAATAAATGCACATCGCTCTGTTGGCCAGGAAACGAACGTCCAATAAGACAAGAGAAGGATAGAGGAATAGGAGAGGGGAAAAAAAATCTAACGATGAGAACTTGGGGTAAATGCCTCTCGGACGCTACGCCTGAGTTCCTCATGATCACGTTGCGAGCTACCTATTGACGACCCAGGTTGTACATGAGATCCGCCGACACTGGAAGAGGCGAAGCCTTCGTCACTCTCCATGTATTCCAAGATGCGACGAGCAAGAACAACTATTTCTTGCTGTCCCAAGAGAGCATCGTCATCTTGTGACTGAGTGGCTGAACGGCGAGAACGAGAAGGGGGTGTGCCTACAGACGAAGCAGGTGTGGACGCTCGTGATTGGGAAAGCGCGCGAACTAAAGGAATGACTTTCGCAGAATTTCGTATACTGCTAATTAGCTGAGAATCTTAACACGGGTTCAGGATATATCATGGAGTTGCAGATGACACAAGGAGCACTCACCTCCGGATTCCAGTAGTTGGACAATTGTCCAGACGGCTATATGTTGAAAGGTTCCATCGGGATTTCTAAGGAACCGATGGAGATAGTCATGCATGCCACCGTCAGGCTTCTCCCAAACGTCGTTAAAGTGAGAATAGTCGTCATTAGCAATACGGTTGTCCTTCGATGACAGGTTGCCGATTGCGGCAGCGGCGTTGCCTTGGACCTCTCCACTAGGAGAGTTAGTCAGAGGAATCAAAAATTCCAGTACACCCATCTCCAGAAGCTGGGTCTTGAGTTCATCTATTTATTGGTCGCTTGAGGCAAAACACCATGGTGTCTCCAGTGCGAACTCACCACTGAGTGCTAAAACAGCAACACAAGCCGTCATTTCACTCTGAACACCTACAGGGACATCCAGAACAAGTTCTTTAATAGTTTGTATTGCACCAGCCTTGACAATCGCTCCTTTATTCTTTTCGGAGCTCGCGGCTAGGTTACGCAAGGTTGAAATGGCGTGACATTGGACTTCTTCATTTTCCTTAAAAGAAAGAAGGTTGATTAGAGGCTGGAGGAAACCGGATTCAATGATAGGCGACTCGTTTTGTGGATGTATGGAGACATTTCGAACACAAGCAGCCGAGGAGAGAATTAAAGGCAAATAAGTAGACTGCAGTAAACGTAGGAGGGCCTGTAAGCCCTCGCACTTGACGATTTCAAGCTGGTATTTTTCTAGATAAATCGAAATAAGCTGATATTCCTGAACAATGGCAGGCCTTTACCATCGCTGGCCAAATTACGAAGAGCAAGCGCCGATTGGCACTGGACCTTGAGGCTGGGGCTGTCCATAAGCTGAACAAGACTGCCGATGAGCTTAGGCTCGCTCTGAGCTAGCTTCTTCCTGTTGCTAGCTGAAAAACCATAAATTAGCTTGCCATGATGGTTACGAGTTTGCAGGAGGATAGATGCGACCTACCATCTACGGCGATGTTGCTCAGAGCTGTGGTACAATAGTATTGAACGTCGGTGTCGGGAGAATTTAAAAGGTTCACCAAGACGGGAATGGCACCTGCATTAACCAACTGCTGCCGGTTCTCATCTGATGTCACAGGTGTTGGTCAGCTCCACACAGCAAGATAGCCACAAAGACCGACCTGAGTGTGTCATGTTCAGTAGCGCGCCAGTCGCATTTCTCTGTACGCGCATGTCCTTCGAACGTGCCAGGCGAGTAAGGGGTACCAAAGCACCGGACTTGGCGATCTTGGACTTGTTGTCGTCTGGATATGGAGTCAACAAGCATTTAAGTCCATTGCGTAAATAGAATCACCGTGAGTTGCCAAATTGGTCACACAACCAACGGCGTTACACTGGACTTCGACATTTGGGCTCAGCATCTGGCGTATCAATGGTTCCAGACCACCAAGTTTCACGATGAGGAGCTTGTTATCGGCTGCTAGCACTTAGCAGCAATATCTAGGGAGAAACATTCTCAACTTACTGTTGACTGCCAGATTACCCAACGCGGCGCTTGCTGCCCTCTGAACTTCAGCATCGTGACTGCTGAGAAGAAACAGAATTGGATCTAATGTATCCCTGCCGACAGGACGAACTTCTTTCTCTGTTATCTCTGCGAATGCGAGGGCTGCACTCCGTTGAAGGTCGACATTATCAGAGAAAGAGAGTGTGGTGAGCGCTGAGAGAGGATCGCCGGAGAAGAAGTTGGTAGTGGCACGGTCTGACGAGTAAGATGAGTTACAAAGCTCATCTAGAACTGATGCAGAACATGCTTTCAAGGTATTGCAGCAAGTCTGCTACTGCCTCGCGCTCGTTCTCCAAAAGAAGTGGTTCATATTGCTGAGACCTGCGCCCCTGGACTGAAATAGCATAAGTTATTGGATCATGAGGGATTTAGAGACTCACAGCAAGATTCACAACAGCTTGAGGTGTTCCCCATCCGTACGGCAGTCAAGCGAGTGAGAAAGAAAATTTGGGAGCTAACAGAGGAGAAAGAGCTAACGTCTCTTGAAATCAAGCTTGTCCAAGTCCAGATCCTGGGAAAGAAACGGCAACTCCCGTGTCCAACGGTTCAGTATATATATCAAGAGATTTGAAGACCGAGTTGCTTGTTTATTGGAAGAATGAGTGTTGTCCAATGCGAAGGCCAAGGCCTGGAAGGCGAGGATGAGGTGAGGATGTGGCGTTGGGTGATTCACGTAGGATGCGAGATGGTTTTGTTGGCCAGACCATTGGACAAGGCTCTTAATTCCCAATAGGTTAGTATAAGTCTAACTTGAGACCTGCAATTTCCTGCGGCGAGGAGAGGAGAGAGACAGAATGTAAAGTGTAAAGTGCTCGGCGGCATAGGCCCGGATTATTTTTGGACACACTCCTTTTTGAATGTTATGTTCAGCCTCCGCTACACTCTCTGGGTCAACAAAACACTTTGGCACTTTTCCAGACGCCAATCAACAATGCATCTCCCGAAATTTGCTGTTAACAGAATCCCTATTCCTCCGGAGATGAACATCCAGCTCACCGATACAGAGGATCAGATCTGCAAGCTGCTCGACGACTACATTAAGGATACGCAAGAGAACTCAAGGACTATTTGTAGAATAGCAGGAGGTTGGCCTCGCGACAAGGTAAGATGTCTGGCCACTATGCATCCTCAAATGTCTGAATCCTATCACGACAGTTACTTGGTTCTCAAAGCAACGATATCGACATTGCACTCAATGATGTGATGGGCCTTGCTTTTGCTGAGGGTCTGGCTGCTTACGCGAACGAGAAAGGTGTGGAGACGGGTACCATCGGCAAGATCGCTCAAAATCCAGAACAATCGAAGCACCTCGAAACAGCCACTTTCAAAGTCTTCGGACTTGGTATTGATCTAGTGAACCTGAGGAGTGAGGAGTATACAAGTGACAGCCGCATTCCAACGGAAGTCGTGAGTGAGATGAGTCTTCTTTCGTAGATTGTCCAATACACAGAATTCAGTCCTTCGGTACACCTCTTCAAGACGCTCTAAGGAGGGACCTGACGATTAATGCCTTGTTCTATAACGTTCACTCACGCGAGGTAGAAGATTTTACAGGTCAGGTAAGCTTTTGAGTCGACGCGGGCAATCTACATTGCTCAAAGGGCTCTCCAGGGTCTTGAAGATCTTCGCAATGGTATCATCCGAACACCATTACCTCCTCACGAAACCTTCCTTGATGATCCTCTACGTGTCCTTCGTTGCATACGATTTGCCAGCCGCCTTGGCTTCGACATTGTTCCAGAAATCAGAAGTGCCGCAAAAGATCCTGCAATTCAGGTAAGAAATTATTCCATGTGGTTGAATCAGAGAATTCACTCGCTCCCTAGGAAGCTATTGTAAGCAAGGTGGCTCGAGAACGAGTGGGCGACGAGCTGTCGAAAATGTTCAAAGGTTTTTTGTTACCAGCGGTTCAAGCCTTTGACAAAGGATTGATAATTCCTTAGGCCGCGATCCTCTCCGTTCCATTGAACTGATTTGCAGCCTCTCCCTATATGATGCCATATATTCTGTCATACCCAAAGATTTCCCAACAGCCATATCCGCACAACCAACTGCCCCATGTACTGCCTTGTCAGCTGCTTCGATTCTAAATTATCTTCTCAAAAGCCGGGATCAGGCTTCCAACACCAAACTGCCTGGTCTGCATCCATTGTTCTATCAGGCGTTGGACGATGACGCAACATGTCTTTCTCGTCTCTACCTCGCTGCTTCATTGACCCCATACAAAGGCCTTACTTACCGTGACAAGAAGGAAAAAGATCGACCACTCATTGATCTCGTTATCCGTGACTCGTTGAAGCTGGGCACACAATCACACTTTCTAGATGGCATACCTCTATTGTTTAGTGCCGCAGACATTATAACTCGCTCTATCAATGAAACAACTACCTTACACCCTATCTCAGAGCGAGTTGGGATAGGTGTGCATGCTCTCGAGCCGACAGTTCTTTCAGTTCTGATAAAGTATAGGCTTGCTGTTGCGAGAGAAATCAGTGCATAACTCGGCAGCTGGATCCCACTGGACAAGCTCGTTTTTGTTCTCACTGGTGCAAGAGTTAGTGGCATTCTACAATGCAGAAAATGATGATCTGAACTGTCAGTTCTTTTCGCATTTGAAACGCTCACAAGCCACATTAATTTTCATTTATGGCAGACGAGCAAGCATCTCGTATCGTTGAGCGATATAATGATTTCGCCCGAAAAGTCGAAGATCTGAAGCTTCAGGAAGTGGCTGAAATGAGATATATATTGGACGTAAGTGGCGTTTTTGAACCTGACATGCCCAGTCTCAGCATCTGCTCTAGGGACATGAAACTCTGGCCGCTCTTAACACAAAAACACCCGGTCCTTGGCTGAGTGAAATCCGTGATAAAATCATTGAATGGCAACTCGAGCATCCTGAAGGTACTAAGAGCAACTGTATTGACTGGCTGCAGGAGCAACAACGGCGAGGGGATATCCAAACAGACGAGATCAAAGTATTTACCAACAAACGAGCTCGGACTAAGTAGTAGAGGTAAAGACATAGTCGAAGTCGACGCCATGATGGCTACGAAGCACTATCTTCATCTACTTCCCCTACGAGAGTCCATTGGGCAGCCTTAGCAGCTGCTTTGGCCTTCCGACGCCTGGAGCCAGCAATCATATCCCTGAATTTGGTCAATAGGTAAAAAGTACGAGATATCGTAAATCAGCCATACTGTTTTTTGATTGCATTTTGGCGACCAATCCTTCGATCCTGATTCACGATTTCCGGACGTTTTATCTTGCCCATCGCTTTCCGTTTCATTCTGGAAGGCTTCGGTAGCTTCGTAATCCAGTCCGGGACAGTCTGCCCGGCTTGTAGGATAACGTTAGCGATACTGCAAAAAGTATGAGTTAAATGATGTGATATTCCAAGCCAACACTTGCGATTTGAGGAATGGAGCATCGTCGTCAGTGAAAAATGTGACTGCCTTGCCTTCTCGACCGGCGCGGCCCGTGCGACCTTCACCACTATGAGGAGATTGATCAGACCAATGGAGAGATTACGCACCAATGCGGTGCACATAACTCTGTATACTGGTCGGGAAATCGTAATTGACAACTTCCCGGACTCCCTTAAAATCCATTCCACGAGCCATGACCTCTGTACTTACGAGGATCCAGCTCTGTCCCTGGCGCATACGACTCACTGCATCATCTCGCTCCTTTTTTGTCATACCAGCGTGTAGACAGTCAACGTTTGATATTCCATTTAATGTTAGCTCCTCTGCTAACGAAGATGCGCGTGGCTGCGTAGATGCAAAGACGAGGACAGGAGGATTGTAAGGTCCAGCAAGATAAGTGAGCAGACTAGGTAGCTTGGATTGATCGTCAGCAACATAAGTCAGGCTCTGTTGAATGAGAGGTAGTGGGGTATCCCTTGGAAAGATTAGCAAAATGCTTCGAATTCGGCCTAGAAACGTACTTGAGACCAACAACAATACGAACGGGGTCTCGCATCATCTCCATTGCAATCTTCTCCATGGCAGCTGGGAGAGTAGCACTGAACACGGCCTTCTGGATATCGGGATGGGAACAGGCTGCCATAATCTCTTGCGTTTGCGACAGGAATTCGGCATCCAGGAGACGGTCGGCTTCATCAAGTATCAGATGACGAACACTGAACAAGAATTCATTATACCATGTTGTAGAGCTTCTGACGACAACTCACTTTCTCAAATCAAGAGTATCTGCTTGTAATGATGCAACAAGTCGGAGAGGAGTACTAATGATGATGTCTGCGCGGCTCAAATAACTTGATGAACATATGGTAAAGGTAGTCAACTTACCAACTTTGTCCTTCACATTCTTGTCTGCCAGAGTGGCAGCTGTGGCCTTACTAAACAACATAATCCGCCATTTTCGACCTTGGGCCAGCCTCAAACATTCGTTGTGGATCTGATGTGCAAGCTCCCGTGTGGGTACAATTATCAAAGCACGCAACCCAGATTCCGTCCTATCCTTAATGCTTGTTATAGGTGCTTGCAGAGCGGCCATGACCGGAAGCAAATAAGCAAGGGTTTTCCCCGTACCTGTGGGTGAGATGGCGGCAAGATCGCGAGACTGATTAACATTATCTTAGCCGGCAAAGCTCAAACGACAATCAGAAGAGATACGCACTTCCAATAACACCGGGACAGCATGAGATTGGATACTTGTTGGGTAATTATACCCGCTTTCTGAAAGGTTTCGATAAACGTGGGACGGTATGCCGTATTTTTTGTAGAGAGCTTCAAACGTATCGACAGCTTCAGGAATGTGGTTACCCTTTGAAGTGACTCTGTGTCTCTCCTGCGGTCTTTTCTTATCCGTGAGTTCCTTTGGATCGTCTCCTATGTCCTTCTCGGCTGCCTCCTCATTGACCCTCCTCCTCTTTTCCGAAGGTTGTTCACACGATGACCCCTGTTGTTTACGTTTACCTGTACCGGCGCGAGCATACTTGAAGAAGTCTAGCTCTGCTGGCATCTCGTTCGATGTGGTGTCAGCTCGACTAGTCACGTATTTTGCTTTCTGAAGTCGAGGGGAATCAATTGCTAAGAACATGCCTATCACAAGAGAGACATACAGTGAATAAGCTAACATCCTTCTCGTACTTAGTCTTGTTGAAACGAACTCCTCCACCGGATAAAAGTTGAAATGTCTCCATGAAGATGAAAGTTGAACTCTTCTGCTTATGTAACTGACAACGACCCAGCTCCGAAAAAGACTATATACCTCAAAGAGACCAGGTATGCAACTTCCGAGTAATCACCGACTTCGATGTCCATGATTGTCTTCTATCATGCAGTCGCTACGATGCTTTTCCAAAATACATTCTCCTAGTCCTTGCCTCTCGCATGACAGCTACCCTTCGTGTGGAACGCCGCAGCGGACCGTCAAATTCTGACATGATCTCCAATAATATTTCTTCTCCAGATACCATATCGCTTTCAACCAGTTTTGAATCTATGAACAATGACAATCTGTCTCGAGCATAGAACAGCTTTCAGCATCCATCGGGACTCACCCTTCCAGAGGATGCTCGGGCAGACCGGAAATTCGTCCAGGAGAAGTGACAGGCCCCTGACCATACCACATGAGCATTCTGGGCCGAGGCTGGTCCGTATCAGTGTGATTTTCCCGCCGAGAGTGAACGGATGATATATAATACGCCTTCTGAAAAGAAAAGGTGACAATAAATGCAGCTTCAAACCTCCTTGATCATTGCGGTCATTTGTGTCGTTTGCGCCTTCGGGGCCGTCATTGTTCCTGGCGCGACGTGGAGTGATACAAGTGGAAATGTTATACAGGCCCATGGTGGTGGGTTTCTGAAAGTGGGCATATTCACTGGCAGCTTTCTTCTGTGATACTAAAGCAGTTAGGTTGGGTCTACGTTCTATTGGTTCGGCGAGGACAAATCACACAACAGCGCACTGTTCAAAGCAGTTTCCTGTTACTCGGTATGCAATTCTCATCAATGTGTCTGTATCTCATACATATTCAGTCTGTCGATCTGGTTTCATGGACACGCCACAATGATGCATTGACCCCCATTGCTGGCACTAACATATCTACCTCAAATGTTGTAGAGCGTCCCAAAGGTCCGTACGAATGCATACAAGTGATCTTCCCCTCATGTTTTCGTTCTCTCTAGTCGTCTTTAACAAGTCGGTGAGATCTTAGCCTTGTGATTTTGATTTTATGATTGTCTCATATTCGCGCTCAGACCAACCAATACGTGATGTGGTTTCATTCCGACAGCTCGAAGTGCGTGCAATGTTTTTCGATAAGAAGCATAAAATGAATCGTGATTAGTTACGGAGCAGCCCAAGTCGGTGTGGCTACTGCATCAAGCCCATGTGGTCCCTACGCCTACAGGTCCAGCTTCAAGCCACTTGGCGCAGACTCGCGAGATATGGGGCTGTATCAAGATGGTTGGTAGTCTGTCGAGCTTAGTATCCACTGATTGCCAACGTTCGTTTCTAGATGATTGTAATATCTCACTTATCTTGTCCGCCAAGAAAACCACAACTTATTGTCTGCATAGCTGCACAGACTGTATACCTCCTCTACGCTTCTGATAACAATCAAAACTTCAAGATTTCCCGACTCGACTCTGGTTATTTGAACGTTGTATCTCAGGTCAGCGTTTTATCTGGTTAGTTCATACCTTTCGTTGTGCTGAGGGATGCTCATTTACCGACACAGGATCAACACTGGAATCTCCTGGCATCATAAAGCGCAATGGGGTTAGTGAGAGATTTCTTTGGCCTTCTATATTTTCTTCTCATGAACTGACAGGTTTATTATCTTTTTGCATCACACACGACGGGATGGGATCCGAACCCGAACAAGTTTTTCTCTGCTTCTGTGAGTTCCTCGAATCACAACGTAATTGACGCTTACTATTCTTAGTCACTCTCGGGTCCTTGGTCGGCGCAAGCAGATATAGCACCAGCTGCAACTCGTACCTACTTCTCCCAGAACGCGTTTGACATGTTGCTGAGCTCAAATTTTGCAATTTACATGGGTGACCGCTGGAGACCATCCTTACTAGGTAGTAGCAGATACGTGTGGTTCCCCATGACCTGGGACACTGGAAAACCTCAAATCGTGGCCGCCGATGTATGGAGCGTTAACTTGTCCGCAGACACCTTCAATGCTGCTACCGGCACGAGTTATGAAGCTGAATTTGGTACTCTTAGCGGAGCAGCTCAAATATTGACTGATACGTCTTTCTCTGGTGGAAGTGCTGTTGGCTGGCTTGGTAAGCTATCCAGGAGAAACAAGCTACTTTGAAAATGACGAATCACGAATCAAGGCAATGGTGGATCTCTAACTATCAATGGTGTTCAAGGCATAGGAAGGGATCAATGGATCTCGTTGTACTACGCCAATGGTACAGACGGTTTCTATTATTCAAGATCCGAGCTCATATAATACACAGGTGACTCTACTTGGAGGAATACTACGATCAGGTATGTTCTGAGTCCCGATGTGTTTATGATGGCTGATTCACTCTTGCAGTGTCAATGGTGGCCCCTTCGTTGTTGTTGACCAGCCGAATACTGGTGGTGGGCATGTCATCCTCTCAGTTCCGGTCAAACTGAACCTACGGAGTGGGGCCAACTCCATCACATTCTCGGCAAACCAAGATTGTATGTTGTGAGCCTTTCAATGAGCTTAAAATCTCACTGTGACATTAGCTTATGCCGCTGATCTTGACAAGATTATTGTCTACACTGACACATGAATGGTTCGCAGCATGCTATCCATCACTATATTGCAATAGATTGATTGCATCATGGAAGTTACAGAAGATTGTTTAAATTGTATTCAGGAGGGCCACCACATGAACCCTTCTTCATAGCCTTAACATAACGAGGAGAAATAGTCATCGGATGAGTCTCATATAAATATAAATATCACTTCAAGGATAAACTAATTGACTAAAGCATGAGATATATGTATATGGGTATCGATTCTAAGAGTTCATACTCCCGATTGAATTCCATGCCTTCTTAAGTTGCTAAGGAGATTCTAGTCAGCCCTTACAAGGGTCGTAGAAAGGAAACAACACACTTCAAGGAAAACGAAAAGAAGTACTGTGTTTGGTGCAAGGCGAACGAAAGCAGGAACCCAACCCTTGAAAAGAAATGTAGGACCCTCCTCTCGAAAGGAACGAATCAAAACTCGGGAAACGGGGGTATCGGATGACTTCATAATCATGAATGAGAAGCAAGGCTGAATCAAAAGCAGATAACTCACCGAAGCCATCACACGCGACCTTAGCACATCTGCAGGTGAACATATAGCTGCCGAATTGAATGAGGGTCATTAAGGCCAGGTGATCAAGCCCAAATCACACACTGGTTGCAACTGTCCCAGCAGAACAACTCGCCAGAAAGTGTGTCAGTAAGTTGTCCTCCAGTTCGTAATTGAATACGGGTAACGTCGTGTAGACCAACTTCCCCTTGAAGAAATCATAACTATAGCAGTATTGATACTAATGCCTTTAGGATAGCGCGCATCGAGGGACTTACGAGCAGACTTGAGATGCCTCAAAGGGTATGAGTCATTTGTAAAGCTTACACTAACGCTTTCATACTCACATTCATGAGGATGGCTCTTGCCTGCTTGGCGATGAGTCACAGCGTATCCTCATACCGACAGTACCTACCGTATTTGTACCAATTCCTCTTCCTAGACCTCGAGCACCCTCGGACTTGAAAAGGCTTATAAGACCTGTTAAGGCGTTCGAGTAGTTGTACCGTTTGTCTGGCTCGCGGACAAGGTCACTTGTCATGCGAACAAGAATGATATCTGGGTCTTGGCATCAAGCCTGCGAATTTGAAACGATCCATAAACAATGCACCTGAAGGATTACCCGCTATACCACCAAGTGCGCCAGCGAGACTCGCAGCAAGCAATAATTGTAGTGTTGAAGGTTTACCATTTCGTGAGAGATGTTCCTTGATCTTTTCATAACTCCCAATGCGGACCAAGGAGTAGGACATCTGCCGCATAAATGATGCAGTGAGGCCGGCATACAGATTTCTTAAGCCAAACTGAGAAATAGAGGAATGAATAATAGACATGGTTGAGGGTGACGGGGATCCCGAGAGAGGCTTTGATGTTTGCATCCGTCTGAATAGTTCTAGTCGGAAATGGAATTTCAAGTGACCGACAATGGACATACACTTTGACAACATCGAGCGGATGAGTGCACGACCCAGCCACTGCCAGGTGTCAATGCCTTTCAAATGAGTGAACTGCAAAACTTACTCAATGCAGCGAGTCCTGGGTACAGACGATTGTAAATCAGCATCACAGAGTTGGAGTAGTGTCTTAAATGTTCCAACCTCCTAACCTAAATTCAAACAAACTAAGGACCTTATTAGATAGTTGAAGTGAACGGGCCGCACCAGAACGGATAGCCAGTGGTCATTTTCTTCCAGTGACCTTGGAGAAGAGATACACTGTTCGACGTTCGACTACACCACTTATAAGCCTATCCGGCTCTTGATCGCTGACGACGTATCTGTCAACGCTGTTCGGACGACCAAAATGTGTGACGCAATGGTCTTCGGCGATAGTCGGCAACTTCATGATCGGGTTTTCGGTGCTTGAACTAAACACTTTAAGTACTCCAGGTATTGCTTTGAAAAAATGATCTCTGCGGCAGATCCGTGAATAGCACGAGCACTGGCCTGCAAGCGTACACTCAACGAGAATTCTTGTGGCGGACCAATTCTTGTACTTGTAACTAGTGATCAGGTCGTGGTGTTCTTCCATACTCCCGCGGTGATGATGGTAGTGGTCACGAATCTCTGCGTTTGGATCCGTAGGTTGGATGAGGTACTCGATTGTGATGACAAGCAGTTCCGAACGAGGTAAAGATCCGCTCCGCTGACGATGTCAGGGTCTCTAACTGGTAGAAGTCGGAATCATCTTGAGGCACAAGTGCTGATTTTTTTTGCCTTAATCACGCAGTCCAGAATTAGGGTGAGGTGAATAAATGAAATCTGGTTTATATTTGTCGTAAAAGTCTGTTCAAGTATGATGCGCAATGCACATTACTATGTATTGAGATGAACTTCGGGCTGTAGTCTCGTTGCTTTCCACCGAATGGATGGTAGTTACTGAAGAGAGACAGGACAGTCCCATGCATTAATGAATACGGAAAGAGGTCTAGCGTTGGAGCCTTCCAGTACATACATGAAATCCTATGATGAAATCCTATGGTCTGGGATCGTTTGGGCCCGTGCGAGTATTTTGTTTGGTTAGAGCTAAAAGACCAAACACGACGCGACTTAGGCGTGTCACCTTTCTCACCTTCTTGCTGTTGGCTCCTCTCATCTTCTTACAATGAGCGCTCACGACAACGAGGACCTCATCGACTACGAGGACGAGCATGATCTTGTGCCGAACACGGGCTCTGCAGCCTCAACGACAAATGGTGCCCCAGCAGCCATGTCTGCTGGTGGAGAGGGTGACAAGGACAAGAAGACATTTTCTGGTATTCACTCGACGGGCTTTAAGTAGGTATCCTCATAAGCAAGCTCCACCCTACTGCTTACACGCCATGTGTCAGGGATTTCTTGCTGAAGCCAGAACTTCTTCGTGCTATCAGCGACCTTGGTTTTGAGCACCCCTCTGAAGGTTATATTTCTTCAATTTTTACTCAGTTAAATTTACCTGACCTTTTTTTAGTTCAACAGGAATGCATTCCACAGGCTGTTCTTGGAATGGATGTTCTGTGTCAGGCAAAGTCCGGTCATGGAAAAACTGCAGTCTTCGTCCTTGCGACACTCCAGCAATTGGAACCTGTCAATGGCGAGGTCTCAGTGATAGTCCTTTGCCACACGCGTGAACTTGCCTTTCAAATCAAAAACGAGTACACTCGTTTTGCCAAATACATGCCTGATGTCCGCGTCAACACCTTCTACGGTGGTACCCCTGTCACCAAAGACATTGAGGTTCTTCGTGACCGAAACAAGTGCCCTCACATCGTTGTTGGAACTTCTGGTCGACTTCGTGCTCTCATCCTTGAGGACGCCCTGAGCGCCAATCGTGTGAAACACTTCGTGCTTGATGAGTGTGACAAAATGCTTGAACAGCTTGGTTAGTCGAGTTTGGGGCTTCTATATCCACTTCATTCATTCATCCGTTGCATCGACCGCCTAATTGCACCTGGGTCTTTTTGAGTTCATCTCTATCACCAAACGGCATGTTTATTGCTATACATGGGTGTTATGAAGAGCTGGTTTATCTGGGACCGTGATGTTCCAGAGGATTGCTCGGAAACGTGCAAGGCAGGGGAATACGGGCACTGAAGCAATGACCAAGACCACTCTTCCATCGATTGTTATAGAAGCCTACAATGACTCAATGCAGTTTTGGTTCTTCTGCTTTTTACTTTCCTTGAAATTGCTTTGCAACCAGATCATCTAATTGCAACATCGCCTCCCAGACATGCGTCGTGACGTTCAAGAAATCTTCCGAGCAACCCCCCATCATAAACAAGTTATGATGTTTTCTGCAACTCTGGCAAAGGAAATTAGGGTTACATGCAAGAAATTCATGGCTAATGTAAGGATAACCCCACTTTTGATGTACGGTTTGATGATTTACTTTGTTACGTAGCCCTTGGAAATCTTCGTCGACGATGAAACCAAACTTACACTCCACGGATTGCAACAGCACTATGTAAAATTGGAGGAAGTGCAAAAGAACAGGAAGCTCAACGACTTGCTTGATACTCTAGAGTTTAACCAAGTTTGTCGTCGCCTTGTCCATTTTTCTCCATCAGCCACTAATGGGTTATAGGTTGTCATCTTTGTCAAGTCAGTTGCCCGTTGCATTGAGTTAGACAAGCTGCTCGTCTCTTGCAATTTCCCAAGTATTTGCATTCATTCTGGTCTTGCGCAAGAGGAACGGTGAGCTAATCCCAGCGGTAGAAATGAACTGTCCTCTGATATCGTAATGTAGTATCAATCGCTATACAGCCTTCAAAGCCTTTGAAAAGCGGATTCTTGTAGCTACAGACATTTTTGGTCGTGGAATTGATGTTGAACGTGTCAACATCGTTGCCAATTATGATTGTCCGCCCGATGCAGATACGTACTTGCATCGTGTTGGGTATGTAACATTGCGACTCGAGATGGATGGTGCCGCTCATATAGTTTGATTAGCCGTGCTGGTCGATTTGGCACTAAGGGTCTTGCCATTACTTTCGTTACCTCAGATGTTGACCAAGAAGTTATGTCTACGATTCAGGCTAGATTCGAAGCTATCATCTCCGAGCTGCCCAATGACATCGACCCTGCCAGCTATAGTATGTATTTTCTTCTCTCACTCGCAAAAAATTAACATTAGTCGTGCAGTGACTTCGTAGACCTCTTAACATATTCCCTGTCTTGTGATCTTGAGATGACTGTAATGGTACTTGGAATTGCTGTTCCTGTAATTATGAAAAGCCTGATGTCTTCTGAATCAATCATGGAATCTATGACGTCAATATTTGCAGGAATTATGAACACCAGCTGAGTAGGTGTGTATTGGCGCTTGACATCTCGTTAGTCATCACTCCAGGTGCAAGCACTATGCCTCGGAAAGCTGTTCAACTTGTTTTTCCCGATACCTCCTTTAGAGACGATGTTCTTTCTGTTCCAGGGTATACATTTGAGAAGGTCTGTCTTGTTGACATTGTGTCTCAGAAACCCTTCAAACTAGACATATCTCAGGCTGCGCCCTGGCATGACACAGGCGGAGTGACGATTTTAGCTGAAGGGAGTAGCTTCAAAGACGGCTCAAGCGTACTGGCAAAGATTGCACCTGCACAGTCCAATGGCTCAATGTGTTTAGAGCGAGAAGCACACATGTATGCCCCCTATTGTTCTTAGACCTATAATTAATATCCATGATAGACTTGAAAAGCTTGCAGGAACCTCCGAAGGCAATAGCGCTTCTTTACGGATGTTGGACTACTTGGAAATACCTCACGAGCACGGAGATTGCGTTGTTCTAATACTGTCTCATCCCGGACCAAACCTGCTTGGACGGTATCTTCCTGCCAACAAAGTTAATGATCTGTTACTCGTTGACTTTATTCGCACACGACCTGTATTATTCCCTGAGGTTGAGGATGTGATGATGAGGGAACCGATTAATAAGGAAAAACTTGAGAT
>Ga0157363_1002114_pt1 | contig 17268 bp, 13 predicted proteins | sample AttsexASBM1_FD_111477 | JGI IMG/M metagenome (GOLD analysis project Ga0157363, IMG submission 111477) | Fungus gardens microbial communities from leaf cutter ant in Ribeirão Preto, State of São Paulo, Brazil - Atta sexdens ASBM1 | ecosystem: Host-associated > Fungi > Mycelium > Unclassified ... | reverse complement strand
TAATAGCGGCCTCACCATAAGTATTTGAGAGCATTCGATGAGCCTCAGCCGCAGATTTCTTCATATTGAAGCAAAAAATTAAAACCTCCCGCAAATGACGAGAATTTGGCTCGTAAACTGACAATTTCAATCGAGAATAACTTTATGATGCAGATACAAATCGACTAATGTTTCTATGGGATTATGTTGACAAATGCCCAAGTTTATTGTATGACGTCTATGATCTATTTATTTCGACCACCACTTACCGCTAAAGCCATCTATAGGAAAACGGCGGGAGCAAAGTTGTACATCTAATAACTTGCACATTTTTTAAAATAAATAAAATTCTAGATTGTATACATTGCTTAGAACTCATTTTTGAAAAAAGATAATGGGAACAATTACACTTTATTATTGTTGGCGTCGATAAAAGATTTTCGATATCGTTAGAATACACTCTTATGATGTGTGTCAATTTGTCAATCCTTCGACTACTGTTCTTCAAAGCATAATGTATAAAAAAAAAATAAAAAAATTAACTCCATTTAGAGTGTGAAAAATGTAGAAGAGAAAACTGTTTAAAAGAAGAGGAACGTTACCGCATCAGTCATACAGAGAGCTTCAACAGAATTCAAATAGCTATTGCTAATTATAAATTCGAGAAAATAAAATATCTCAAGTTATTACATTCCAATTCAACAGGATGAGGATCATGCAAGAGACAGTAAGTTCATTTAATTTTATAAAATATTTTGTTTATATGTATTATACGTTGTATTTTTTGTAAGATCTATTTACATGTTTTCTTTTTTTAAAGCGCATTTTCTCAAACTTCGTCTAGTCATCTTTGAAACCTCGCTACATGCCTCGTATCTTGATGAGGAAATATTTGACATCGATATCATACAAATTTCTGGACATTGGGATTATAGGATCTACTATATATCTCATGTACATCGTATTGCGATAATCGATAGTGATAATCGAAGCAACCGCATGTTCATACCTCATGCTATGTGGAAAACATTTATCGAGAAGTGTGCAGATATCGAGAATTTAATGCAGTCAACAGTCCCATCATCATCATCATCAATTTCGATTCAAGATTTAAGTGTGGAACTCGTTAAAATATATGATATGAAGTTAACATTAAATGGCACATGTTTGTACATGAAACCAACAACTGTGCTTTTCTTATTTGAGCTTGAGCAATGTGTTGAACATGTATTCTATGAACTGAATCAATACACGCACGATGTTAGTAAGAAATTCGAATATTTTGTGTCATTTTTAAAACAAAATTGTATTACTAATAAAAGCGATGCTACAAATATTTTGTACAAAATTTATGATAAAAATTCTGTTGTAGAATATGAACTAATAGTCTATAGTTTACATTATTTTGTATATACATTACATTATTTTGTACATACATTATATTGTACATACTGCATTACATGATAAATAAATGTATGTTAAACTTATATATTCTTTTATTTATAAAATTTTATAAAATTATTTTAGCCTTAGTATTTTCGTCACTTCTTCTTCATATTTTCGTAATAGTATTGAATTAATCAACAAAAAAGCGCGTTTGGCCATTTATATTACATTAATAAAAAAGAATATTATTAATGTTGTTATTTGGTTATATTATTAAAAATTCATCAATTCAAATATCAAAAATATTATAGTAATATTCAAATATAAAAATATACTATCATAATTAGTTTCTAAGTTGTATCATTAAAAATCGTAAATACTATACCTATTTAATAAAATCATATGCAAAAGAAGAAAAGAAAAAAAAGCGCAACAGGAGAAAAAGAGAGCGCAAATAATATATTTAGAATTGCAACAGGTGAAAGAGAGAGAACTGCATTCTACAATGAATAAGAGAAAGAGAGGACAATAGTTTAAAGAGAGAATGCAACGGTGAAAGAGAGAAGACACAAACCTCCTCTACCCCTCTAACGGATCTCGATGACTCATTTCCTTCGAACTCAGCATCTGTGACTTCGCTACCCGCGCGACATTAGAGCCATCTGCTAGTTACTATTCGTGAGTTAGGATCCTCCTTATTATCCTACTAAAGCCAAAACGAAAATTAGTATGGGCACAAAAACGAAGAAGAAAAAGAATATTACCGGTGGCGGAGACGCGATGGTATTTTATCTATTCTACCGCTACCTATTCTACCACTGGGAGTCTTCGACTCGTTCGTCAGTGGTGCGGCAGGAGTCGCAAAAGCTATAAATTATAATAAAGCTGCGCAATGTCAGTTGGAAAAACTGAAACATCATAACCGCGTCATAGTAGGTCATGGAGTTTACTTCGCTCCATATAAGCATGGACGAGTCATAACGGAAAAAATAAAAAAAATTTAAAAAAACGCTAAACAGATGCCAAAAATACCAAAGGGTGTAACTATCAACGTACAATTGCAACAATTGGCAAAACATATACGCATTCCATATTTTAGAGGTATTTTTATGCGTACTACCTTATCAACAAGGGGAGTATATCGAAACAAAAACAACATCGTAAATTTAGATAATGCTGATGGACCAGATACTTGAATGGCGTATTCGAAGCGGACAGATCGTTCTGTTTACTTTGATAGTTTCGGTAATCTTCAACTACCAAAAGAGTTGCTGTGATATTTGGACGTAAAGCAAATCGAACATAACAGCACGCCTTATCAACGATTAAAGCAATTGTGGACAACTGTGTCTACAATTTTTACAAACGATTGACGATCAATTTAAGAATTAACATTGTACTCTTTCAACTCAGTCTTCGTTTAAATATGTCACTTACATTTACGCTCACCGGTAAGAATAGTGTCCTCGCGGCCTGCTACTTTCCGACCGTAGATTTGAGCAATGGTGATTGAGCATAGTGATTACGAGCTCGGTTTGATGGACTTCGAAACCTACCATACGATATCTAATTTAAATTCATTAAATAATGAGTTTTACTTTGACGAAGATGACAAGAAATTGTCATTCTCGAAGGATCGTACAAAATATGTGACACAAACAAGTATCTAAGATGTGCAATTCTACAATTTTATTCTAATGATGTTGCGAAAGAGAAAACGCTTCACAAAGAGAATGAACAGTACTCATTGACTACTCATGCTAATAACAATACAATGAAGAGTGAAATCAAATGCGCTTATCGAGTAAATTTTATCACAATATTGGATCGTTGTTGGGATTTTCATCGAATCGCGTGCTGGATCCACAATAGTGGCACAAATCAATAAATCATCAACATAAATATCATTCGCATTGAATGCAACGTGATCACGGGCATACAACAACGATAAGTTCAACGATACATGAATTTTCACTGAGCGTGTCACCAGGATATAAGATATCAAAAAGACCGACACAGATTCATTTACTTTCCGATCATCGTACGGAGCATTACGAATCTGACGATTCGCGTTGTGAATCAAGATGTACGGAGTCGGCAGCGATAAAGAGATACGATAACGTGAAATGCTTGTTCTGAACTAACTGGGGACATAATTTTTACCGAGAAGGACGACAGCGATCAAAAATATTTGAGCATCCAGTAGAAAGAAATTCACTGCACCGCACCAAAATTTTTACAATCATTGGACTTTGTTGTATGAAATATCTGAGATGATGTCTTGAATATTGGAGGCGAACCAATCTTTGACGATCACACCGTCATGTTCGAGTTTCACACGTACAATCCGTATGCCAACACGGACTTTACTTTTGGACATAGCGAGATAAGGATAGCCATACAATAACAGGATTTATACACGTGTGAAAGCATTCTCTACATCGAAGATTGACTTCAAACGAAAAAAATGTACAAAAGCAACCAAATCTTGAATGTAATGATTGTGTGAAGTTCATGTTCGATGAAATTCGATATGAATTCAACGGTATGGAGATTGATCGCAGCAGAAACGTTGGAATAACTAATCTTATGAATGGTTTTAATCTAAACTAATCTTATGCAATGTTTTCTAATGAAATCGCATATAGTTTGCATAATGTTGGATTTATCGACTCTAGTGCTACCGCGAAAAGCTTAATGATAGACGATGAATACTTTAATCTTTGTGTACCGTTCAGCACATTGTTGGGCTTTTGCGAGGATTACAAACGTATGGTAATTAACGCTCGTCACGAATTAATTTTGATACGAGCATGCAATAATTACATAGTGGGAGATCCAGCAACAGATCCGCGCTTGAATTATTCAAAGTACAGTGGCGGTTGCCTCACATTGCGTTGAACAAAATTAATAAACTATCCATGCTGTGCGCTTCTGCGACTCAGCTGGAAAAACCACGATACGTTATTTTTAGTCTACAGACTGAAAAAAATATCATGACGTCACGTAAAACTTACTTTGATACCTGTAAATTAATCAATGTGAAACTTTATCTAAACTCTGAATTTTATCCATATGTTGATCTGCATCTAGACTTTGACAAACGCGGAGCCGCTATTTTGTATGATATGTATTTACATTTCCATACGTCTTACTATCAAATCTCTCGTAAAAGAAATGAATCATCATTCCAATTACACTCTTTTTTGAAAGATTTTACTCTAATAAGTATTGACTGCTCGCGACAAAATGAATCCAGAGTCAAGAATGGATGTACCAGGTGTACAAGTATGAAATGACGATTTGAGAAACAGATGGCGCATCAATGCAGTGTGAAGTACAAAGATGTAACATTATACGCCATTTTATTGTACCATCAACAAGTGTCAAATGTGCAAAGTGATTTGATTGAAAAGTGTTTGCATAGTATTGTGTTGCTTTAATATGACGAAATTTGTACCAAATAAGGAGCATTCGCGGGCAGCATTAATTTTTTGTTTTCATTTGAAGAAAACTGCTGCGGAATCATACCGATTACTTGGAGAAGCTTATGGTGAACATGCTCCATCGCAAAAAACGTTTGTGAACGATGATTTCAGCATTTCAAAATTGGAGATTTCGATGTTGCAGACAAGGAACACGGAAAACCGCCCAAAAAGTACGAAGACGTGGAATTGCAAGCATTGCTGGATGAAGATGATTCACTAACACAAAAACAACTCGCAGAGCAATTGAGCGTTAGTCAACAAGCTGTTTCCAATCGCCTACGAAAGATGGGAAAGATTCAGAAAGTCGGCAGATGGGTGCCACATGAATTGAACGAGAGACAGATGGAGAGGCGCAAAAACACATTTGAAATTTTGCTCGATACAGAAGAAAGTCATTTTTGCATCGTATCGTTGGGGATGAAAAGTGGATTTTTTTTGAGAATCCCAAGTGTAAAAAATCATGGGCGCACCCAAGTGCAAAAAATCAGGCGCACCATCCACATCGACCGCAAGACCGAATCACTTTGGCAGGAAGACGATGCTCTGTGTTTGGTGGGACCAGAAGGGTGTGGTCTATTATGAGCTATTAAAGCCTGGCGAAACGCTATCAACAACAATTGATCGATTTGAACCGCTGCTTAAAAAACGACCAGAATACCAAAAGAGGCAACACAAGATCATTTTTCTTCATGACAATGCTCCATACACATACGGCAAAACTAATTCGGGACACGTTGGAAGCACTCAGCTAGGAAGTTCTACCCCATGCGGCTTACTCACCAGACTTGACTCCTTCCGATTACGACTTGTTTGCATCGATGGGTCACGTACTTGCTGAGCAGCGTTCAGCTTTGGTTCGTACGAAGATGTGAAAAAATGGCTCGATGAATGGTTCACGGTAAAAGGGGAAGATTTTTATTGGCGTGGTATTCATAAATTACCCGAAAGATGGGAAAAATGTGTAACTAGCAATGGAGCATACTTTGAATAAATCTCTTTTTATCATTCTTCTGAATTTAACGTGTTTTTTTTTGGGAAAAAAATTGTCATTTCATACTTATATACCTGATACAATTAGAATTTGAATTCAAAGAGAATGTACCCGAATACAACAGCCTATTGCCTTATCATATACGACTGTGATCGAATATAGCCCAATGTCAAATGTAGTACGCAAGATTAAAATTATCATCATCAAAAAGAATATCCTCCCCTTCTTTTTAATATATGAGATAAAATCCAAGATCCTTTGTGGTCAAGCAGAGTCTCAAAAAATAGTTCACCATGATTATACCAACGTTTGTAGATCTGCAAGGATTTATCGTTGAAAAGAAACTTGTCGTAAAGGAAGTGGCGGTGTTGAGAAAAGGAGCTATTCTCTCTCTCATTATATTTTTCCCATGTCATGGAACTTCTTGACAAAATCAGAAAAGTATTGCGCTTCTTGGCTGAGTGCTTATCACCATGGATTGCAATGGGAAGAATGGAGGAATATGGGATGATCCCGTACAGCATGACGAAACGACTGATTATAATGGCTGTAATTGCGGAAGAGAATGACGACAATAAGGCTCTTGTATATGTTAAAGGACATGAAAACGCGAATGACTGATTGGTATACTCGATAACGACTCAATAATTGAGACTCTGGATGCTGATTGCGAAAATATAGATTCTTTACATAATCTAGATGTTACTAATGCTGTACGATGTGGAAAATGTTATGTTAATAATTGTGTGTTACAGAATGTATTTAAAATATGCGACAACTGGTGGTCGCAACGAAAAAAATATATCAAGTTTAAAAAATAAAGTATGAGATTTTTTTAAATGCAATTTCTTTTCCCTATCTTTATAATTAAGAATCTATCAATAATATAGTTGTTCAGTATGTATATAATTTAATAAGTGTTCGATAGTTACTCAATAACAGTTTTAATAATGATTCGATAATTAGGAACGCTTGGCCATTTGTATTACTAAACATATTATCAATTACTAAATTAAAATTATTGCCGGGTCATATTATTAAAAAATAATAAGAAATCAAATATCTATTTATTGTGTGCAAAAGAAGAGAAGAAAAAAGAGCGCAACAGAAGGAAGAGAGAGCGCAAATAATAAGTATAGAACTGCAACGGGTGGAAGAGAGAGAATTGCATCCTACAATGAGTAGGAGAAGAAGACAATAGTTTAAAGAGAGAACGCAACGGGTGAAAGAGAAACAAACCTCCTCTTCCCCTCTAACATAGACCTCGACGTTTCCCCCTCCCTCGAACTCCAGCATCTGTGACTTCGTTCTCTCCACCCGCGCGACGCTAGAGCCATCTGCTGATTGTTGTATCCGTGAGTTAGAATTCCTATATTTATCCTACTTTCGACCCATTGAAATTCGGCATATGGCAATGGTTGACATATCACTCCGATATAAATTATTTACATCGTAGTACGACGACAGTTTCGATGGATCGTACGAATGTATTATATTTCTACATGCATATTTCTTATTAGCCTGCGCGTATCTGCCGGAACATTGACTGAGGCCACCGCGTATATCGCTCTCAATGAACATAACCATATCGATGTCGGTGAGCTCAAATCTTACGCGCGTACATTTTAACATTGCGTCCCACGTGAAACTTGGAAGTATATATTGTAATAATGCGAGATCGAGACAATAACTCGTGATGCAACTATTTCGGAAATTTTCGAAAATTTGTCGGTTAATAACAAGACATCCATTTTCAAGTACAAATCACTGTACTCGCCATTCGGATGGAAAATCGCTGCTATACGTTTGCGATGTAATCGCTCTCAAATACTGTATTGCTCTAACTGTAAAATGATTCGCGTAGTGGTTAGCGCGTCCTGCAATTTTTCGATATAGTCAACTCATACGGAAAGATACCTTTTCGTGTGAGAAAATTGAAATCCCGCACTAAGATTGCAAAATTCGGAATGTACAATTTTTAATTTTTTTTTATCGAGTTACGATGTTAATTTATCGAGGCTTGTACTTAGAAATTTGAAAAAAATCGATGAACCATAATTTTACGCAATTTTTCTAAAAATTCTTTTCATTTTTATCTTTAGTGCTATGGACATGTTTAATAGAATAAAATGTAATTTTTCTTTTATTATCGGTAATACATCTACATGTCCATCGTACTCGGTAGCAATTTCTTTAATTATAAAGTGCGCGTCGTGACCCGATAGAGTATGAAAAACGATTGGAATATAATGAATTTTTAAATAATTTTTTTATAATTTAAGCTACAGTTTGAATGCGCTAGACCACGATATCTACCTAGACCACGATATCTATCTAGATGGCAATGATTGCGTACTCGCGTATTGACGCGAACAGTTTCTCGCAAATGTGACGCGTCGCACTATGATAAGCCTTCCATTATTCTTTTGACAACGTTTCCATGGCCACGTTGGCGGATACAATATTTTTTACACATGTGCCAAGTCTTGAAGTTGTCGCGCGAACCATACTATACAGTTTTCATCACGACAGAACCGATATGACGATAACATGTCATCGTACGTACCTTATCTTAAATACCTCGTATTGTTGATACGACGACGAATCTTCCCTCTCAAGTTCCGTCTTCCATCGAACGCCAAGTAGACGATGAATGGGACACGCTCCTTATTGCAGTGGTTCCCAAATTTGAACCACTTGTCGTTCACGCTCGGCAGTCGGATAGTGCAATCGTTTTCCACAGTCCATTGTGTGCGACTACAATTTTTTGTTTGTACTGAAGTAGTGCAAGCATCTGAGAAAAACAAAAATTATAACTATTACCATTATTTTATTAATAAGACAGAAAATTATAATAATTTTTTTCATGTGTACTTATCGATCACAGAAAATTTTTTGTGCTCCTTTCTGGTGAATTGTTGATCTCACGAGACAGGATAGATTTTTTTATCCACGCAAAGTACTAAATACCATCATCGTGTGAATCTTGCATGTAGAACACATTAATGTGCTTCTCCTTTTTGTCAGTGATGAGCCGTAAAGGAAGGACTTGTTTATTCTCAATGCTACACGTTAATCGACACGTCGTTCAAATCTGGAAATATCTTTTAAAGTCATTGGAAATTCGATACCCGCGAGATTCAACACTGTCTTATAATGCGGATATGCACGCATTCCCGATCTGCATGTCTTCTTTCAGCCAGGTAGAATGATAACCATCGACAACGCGAAGCACGCATTATCGTATGCACACTAATCACCGCTCATTTCGTCGCTATTTGCTACTTCGATATGGCGTCCCGCGCGCATGGGATTTAATTTGTTCACATTGATAGTTAAATTCAATATACGTAACAATATCCATTCACTGATTATCTGTGTCCAACGGCGTGGACGTTTGGCACGACAAAATTCTTCGAGCCGCTCGTCGCATCGTGCATTGCAACCATGCGAAACACTCCACCAGAAAAACGATCTGGTCGCACTGCTCCAGCAATTCGTATTCCACTCGCTCATGATTTTCCATGTTTCTTTTTTACAATCTTAGATCATATCGCACTCTTCCACGAAGCACTTGTACATAACTCGTCCACACGCGTTGCATCGCCGCGATATATTTAGAATATCATAATGCTTAGCAACTCGGCATTATGTCTTCAGGCGAAAATACATTCTTCACATTTAAGATATTGCATTCGTCACGAAATAGGTTTTGTAGAGAAAATGCTCCTATCTGCACCTAAAAAATCCATAAATTATCAATTACCAGCAGTTCGACACACTTGTCACTATCCGCGGAAATCTTAGTGCATCTGCAGCAACGCTCACTCTTATCCACGATTTTCTTCACCCAATAATAATCGTTCTTTATTACATTGAAATTTATATTTTTATAATCATCGTTCTTACATTCTTCTCGTAACTATGTGTACACTTTTCGTCGCAAATGTAACAATCAAAATGTAACAATCGGTCGAAACGGGTTTTTTTTATAACGATTCTCTATTTCTCTCCACATATATCTAATTCTCAATCGCGTAGAAATTGCACTGGAGATATTCTTTGTCTCTCTTTTGCGGAGAGACCGCACTTTTCATTACTCGCGGGAATTTTAATGCACATGCACTATTCTTGGCTCTTATCTGCAATTTTCTTCGCCAATAATAATCGTCCTTTATTACATTGACATTTCTATTTCACCAATGTCTCTTTTCATACTCCTCATCGTCTTCGTAACATTTATTTCGTACTGTAAGTCCACTTTCTGTCGTGCGAGTAAAAACCAATCAGAAAAGGGTTCTCTGATAACTATTACATGTTTCTCATCATGTATCTAATTCTCGATCGTGTAGGAATTGCACCGGCGATATTCGTACACCTATGTCTTTTTTGCGGATTACCGAGAACATACAGCACATCATCTACATTACAGTCTTCCCACATATTTTCTAGTAGCGTCTCACTCACCATACTGTTCACAATAGTTTTTTTCAATATGTGCAGAATGGCACTTGTTTCATGGAAATATAGTGTACATTGGCTCTCTGCAATTCGTGCAAGACCGCTTAATGCATCAATATAATCGATATCGTGCTTCCTTACCTTGCATTCTCACAACATCGGTATTAGCTAAACAGATTATGCATGCTGCACATACGCGTGCATGATTACAGCACCTATTGTATAGTAGCACTGGATCATGCAATATTTAGTACGGCTGTTCAGTGGATTTCTGGAGATGGCACAAATTTCTCTGCGTGATCCGTATCGTACTCGCTCGAATTAACGTAACCAGTATCGTCGGATAACACTTCTTCGTCGGAACTTGGTCCATTATTTTCTCAAAATCTACTTACATTTCTTCGAACACTTCGAACACTTCGCGAACTGTTCCGGATCCACATTTCTGATTTACTCGACTACGTTAGCTATGTTCTCAACGTTCGCACTATGATTAGCCATACTTTTTCTATTATTCTTATTGCGATCGATTCGTTCGTTTTCCAGGACACCAACTGTAGAACTGAGTGCTTATAACCCATTATATATTTCATTTGTAACTTCTTCGTCTCTTTGTCGTTATGTTTAGTTTAGCAAGCGAAACATTGGCGCTTCTCTTAACGCGCCGTGACATGTCACGATGACATCATCTGACATCATCACAGTGTATATAAACAGTGTATAGGATAAAATCGCCTAATATGAAATATCTTTTTTTAAAGACTTGTAATTTGCAACCTTAATTCTTATTTTCGTGTCAGTTTTATGGGAAATTCAAGATTTATTACTAAAAGTTAGCAACCGATTAGTAGTTATATTTTATTGTATGTGAAATTTTTTTATCGAAATTGCCGATTTTACTCATTCAAAAAAAAGGTTCCTAATATGAGATACAAGAGATTTTTTTGTATGATATCTCATATCAGAAAACTAAGGAAAAAATAAAGGTAACTTTTTATACATGCTTTTATTATATTATATACAAGTAGGAACAAAGAATTTGAATGTTATACATAATAATTATATAATTTTTAGATATGTGTGTATGTGTGTGAATAATCTTAACAATAGAATCATTTTTAATATTTTTTCAATAATATGCTTTGAGATATTGAATTGTTTAGATGCTCTCATATTAGCTAGGAATACTCTAAGTATCTCATATTACGACTTCCATGCCTTACGGTTTCATGATCACAAATCTAATCTTTATAGTTAAATAAATTATTATATCACATGTTTTCCTATTAATACGACTCTATCACTGCATGCAGATTTTATTATCAAATATTTATTTATTATATAATAAAACAAGGTTTGAAGACTAATCTCAATAAAAATTCGATTACATCCAATTTCAAGAATCTTTTTTCACAACTACTACACGCATGATTTAATAATGAGTTTTTTTTCTATTAAATATGTTTCACTCTATGAGTAATAAGTTCATAATAAAATCAATCACATGTACTTATTATTGTAATTTAACAGAAATCCCGTTATCTCATATTGGGAATCTATCCCTAATAGGCGATTTTACCCTATAGCTTTTTTCATTCAATAGCTTCGATTATGAGCATTAAGACATGGACCTAGTAAAAAAATATATATTCGAAAATCAATCGAGCGAAAGGGGTATCGTCACCAGATCTACCAAATCGATTACCATCGAGGAAAAAAGTGAGATATTGGGAATGTCCTGATAAAAAAGAATCAAAATCGCCAACGTGTTCCTTATCATCAATGCCACGAAAATATAAGCCATAAGGTCGCATTTAAAGTGACTAGTGCTAATGCATTTTATTCTCTGCTGAAAAAGCGAATAGTGGTCAAAAAAGTTTTTTATTCTCTTTTTCCAGAAAGCGCTGCTAGCGCTTTTCGTTCGCATTCGAACGCTGTTGATCGCGAAAAAAAATGTAATAAAAAATAAAAAAATCAGTATAATAAGTGTAATATGAATAAAAAAATTTTTTTGTTCGCGTTATTACATATGTATTTTCTTTTACTCCCCATTTTTTGCCTCGACGCGCTAGTAAAAAACCGTATTGAAAAAAATTGCATTATAAAAAAATGGATTTTTATTTCGATTTCTTTCTTCTGTCCTTTCTTTACTAATATCACATTACACGCTCCGACATCGTCGCACTCTATCTTTCTCTAACATGTGAGTTCTTATTACCTATGCATTTTTGGAGAAGGTAATAAGGTGACAACAGGTGGCGGCGGTGGGTGACAAAAAAAATAAGGAACGCATAACGGAATGTCATCATGTTTATGGAATCCATCGACCGGAGTCCTATGTTTATGTAAAGATACCGCCGGGATCTTCCTCGCGCCAATGAGTACTTCTTGCGCCTTTTTTCGCGCCTACGAGTATCCTCCGCGCCTCGCGCCCCCCTCAGAGGGCCAGGGTTCGACCGCCCTATTATAACTGCTAATGCCTAGTGTTGCGTGTATGTGCATATGCACACATGTATACGCGCCAACATGACCACGCACATACAGATAACATGCACACATATATACACATACACATATACACGCATATGCATTCGTCCACACATGCACACAAATATACGTAACACTCTCCCTCCTTCTACACACGCACGCTCGCAACATTACATACATGCACATGCGCACACGCTTACTCTCGCCACACATCCATTACACGCGCGCACGCAATATACACAACACGATGCACATAATCAACATTCACACATGGAATACGCACACGCATACACCACACACTCACGCGCGTGCATAGACACACATTCTTAATACGACGCACACGCACAACATCACACATGTATATACGCATGCACACACAACACGCCCACACATCAGAATTGGTAAAGACTAATTTTTTTTTTAAGAATAAACGTATTCTATTTTTTCTTAAATATGTTTTTAATGCTTCAAATATGCTTTAAATAGTACTGTAAAAAGAAAGAACATATTTAAAACATATTAAAAACAATTAAGCATGTTAAACTGTTTAAAACACGTTTAAAATATATTTTTATAATCTTGCAACATGTATATCACACGCACGCACGCACACAGCGCACGCACACACACACAACACACACACACACACACACACACACATAGAGTATCCATAAAAAAACCATTAAACATTTATATGATTGAATAGTACACCATACTGAGTAAAGAAATTTTAATGAACATAGGTCGAAAGCTCAACCATTTCTGAGACATAAACATTTTTGTACATTAGCATCATGATGACTTACTTGCTATATTTATAGATTATAGAAGATGTCCTCTTTTTATTTCCATACATACTTGGCATCTTTCTCTTACAATCTTATGGAGTTCTTATAATTAGTGTTTATAAACATCGCATACAACATAGAAGCTAATATATTGTACACATATTGGTACATTCATATATATATTTGTGTATATACATGTATAATTGGTGATACATTTTTTTTTACCGAGTTATTTAAAGTTGAAGCAAAAATGACCCTTTTTGTTTCAATATTGGATAACTCCATGAATGATGAAGGATGAAAATCGTACAAAGATCTATAAAAAAGTAAATTAAAGGTAAAGATTCACTCTTTTAAAAGCTGTGAATCCCATTTGTGTGCAATTTTTAATTGGCACCATGGAACTTCGCAAATTTTGTAAAAAATTTTGTAAAGAATTTATGCATCTTCGTTTATGTTTGTATAACTTCACATGATATCAGTATAATCGTTTTTAAAATATCGTTCTGGAAAGTATCAATTTCAAACTTTAAAAGGCTTTTTTAAATTTTGCTAGGATGATTTTTCACTGAATTATTGCTATTTGAAAATATTAAAAATTTGTGCAAAAATTTAGTGTTCCGGTTTTTTTGCGTGTGAGTATATATGTACATACACACATATACACACGCGCGTGCGCACGCACATCGTTATATGAAAAGGGCAAATGTCGTCTCATTAAAAAATATTCAAATTAATGTACATACAAATATGGAATCAAATGCTATTTAAAATTTAGCACCAATGATAAGAATTGAAATTAATAATAAAAATTTAACATTTATAATTTAAAATAAAATATAGTAAAACAAATTCTGCATTTTAATCAGATAATATATTTGATTCAGCAATTGCAAAATATACATATAGTATAATATATAATATTTTTTAAATTCTTTTATTCTGTTTGTCTATTATTCTTTCAAGATTGACATTTTTATAAGAACTCGAAGAGATCGTTGATCTCTTAATCCATTCTTGATTCACTTTCTTGGTTCCATTCACTTTCTAACAATTGAAATAAATCTTTTCATCTTTACTTCGTCTTGGTGGACACACATTTGAAAAATTTTTATGTCCGATTATTCAATAGTAACCAACAACCACAATTTCACGAATTGATGATGAAGTTCTTGTCGTTGTCTTGATCGCGAAGCGATCTCTAACGAAACACCATTCATTCATGGATCGCAGGTTATTCTGACAGTGCCGACAGGGCGACCTATTCACGAGCTAATTTTTTGAATCCTCACGATGTTATTGTAACTAAGCCTTTATTTGAGAACTTTTGACTTCGCGGATACCATCTGCCTTTACCGACCTATCCCTTTTCGTACATATATTATTTTGTATCTATGTGCATGTGCAAAGGTCTATACGAGTGTATTTGTCAGTGGCGGATATGGATATATTTCGAGATGCACGCACAAACTGATCTCTTTTTATCCTTGTCTATTAAAAATATAAAGTCAAAAAAAAAGTTATTGCTAGCTATTATACTTGAATATCTTTTTCACTTAGATTAAAAAAAAAAAAGAAATTGAGATTGAATATTAAAGAGATTGAATATTATAAAATGTTTGGAATGTTTATAAGTTTGAAATTCTCAACATTGCTTATAAATTATTGCCTATGCAATATCTAATCTATCTGTAGCGCTCGTAAATATTTCACACTTTAGTTCTCATACAAACATTTAAAACTTCTCTCTCTCTCTCTCTTTCTCTCTTTGTGTATGTATTTATGTGATGTTGATGATTTAATGTTCCATAGCGACCATAGCATACCCTCCCGTCATCAACATGGTCGCACTCCAAATGCAACGCGTTTCGTTTCCCCTTGAGACGTGAGGACAGGATAGGATGGGCTGGTAAGTTAACACAAAAGGGGAGGGGAAACGTTGTGTCCCAGTTACGTATCTATCGTGTAACAAATAGGCGTTTGGTGTTATGATATCACGTCCATAGCACCGACTGGTTCACATCGCTAGCTACTACGACAGGAGGTAACCACGAAGGGGACAGCTGTCGCTGCTTCTTCTCTCTTTTTTTCTTTTATAGGTTTTTTTGATTTTTCGATTGGACAATTTTTTGTCCAAAGCGCAATATTCACAGTAACATGATCAGCAATCTGACGATAAACAAATTAATTATTTTTCTCGGAGATAAAGAATCGATTGGCGAGTCCGTGATCTAAGAATGTTATTATCTTTTGCTTGTTCCTTATTTTGATTGACTAACACCACATTTACAATTAATTTAGCTATTCTAAAGCTAGTTTCTGAGAATTTATCATTTATTATTCATTTATTTTTCTTTCTCTCTTTTTTTTTATAATTCGAATCTCTAAATATTTGTCTCATGTTAGCAAGTTTCTTTCATGTTTATTTCAATGAAAGTGCTCAAATGTTAAGTGCTCAAATGTAAGTTCCAACTTAAAAATAATAAATGCTATTTTTTAATATGGCTAATAAATTTGCTTAATTAAAATCAGTCATCTTTTAGTGCTGCGTTTTTTAATATATGTATTTTATTCATATACATTTAATTTATATGGTAACGTATATTTATGCGGCAGGCTTGGATAAAGAATAAAGGAAAACGAAAATTATAAACAAATTTATGAAAATATTAAAATTTTTTAAAATTTGTATCTTGGTATTTTTATATTTTGTTTTGTTATAATAGCTTGCAGAGATATAATATAGCGAAAATTAATCTCTCTCTCTCTCTCTCTCTCTCTCTCTCTCTCTCTTTCTCTTCCATATTTTTCGCATCCATTACTCTATGTTTCGACAGCTACTAGTCGTTCACCTGAATATGCGCTTACGTCTATATCGATTTTGTTATAGAGATATTTCTTTGAAATCGATTTTCTGACAGTGTCAGAAAAGGGTGAAATTCAAGTTGCTTTAACGACTCGTTCTCTACCAATGTATTTTTCTGTTAAGTTCCGTCGCCTATCGACTACCCTCGAGCGCGCCCGCGTCAGCAACGACGTTTTGTGCGAGCTTTACTAGTGGCACGGGGTGAAGCCGATTCTTCCCGTAGAATGACAATGAATCGCTTCTGTACGATCGACAGGATTTCCCGCTGTCGGTCCTTTGTCGCCCTCGAGAATCGATGTGGATTGTGCCCCGGCGAGAGAAAATATTTGCCGTCGGCGACCCACAATACGTCCACTTATGTGGGAAGCGGTTATGGCAAGCTTGGCGACGTATAACTCTATTTATCCCGCTTGAATACTAGCCTTCGTGATTCTCGGTCGACATGTTGGACGATCCGTATTTCTCGCGACTGCAGTTCTGTCAAGCTCATGCTCGATTAAACCTTAATCCAATTCCTAGTCGGATATTCTTGTCTATTTGTCGAACATATCGGTGTACTTCAAAAATTATTCTATCGCAAATTATGTAATATTTTAAAATAAAAAATTATCGTTATCATTGTCAAAGAATAAGACTATTTATAATGTTAAATGCAATTTTCTGATAGTACATAGTTTTAAGTTTCATGATTATTTAGTTTGTATATATTACAATATTTATAATATTGTGTGTGTGTGTGTGTGTGTGTGTGTGTGTGTGTGTGTGTGTGTGTGTGTGTGTGTGTAATATGTGTGTGTTTTGTGTTAGAGTGAGTGTTGTGAG
>Ga0157363_1002113_pt1 | contig 17269 bp, 8 predicted proteins | sample AttsexASBM1_FD_111477 | JGI IMG/M metagenome (GOLD analysis project Ga0157363, IMG submission 111477) | Fungus gardens microbial communities from leaf cutter ant in Ribeirão Preto, State of São Paulo, Brazil - Atta sexdens ASBM1 | ecosystem: Host-associated > Fungi > Mycelium > Unclassified ... | reverse complement strand
TTATGTCCTCTGATAGATACTAAATTTATTCTAAAATCATACCATTGATTGTCCTGCATTCTATGAAATCTATATATAAAAATAAAATTCTAAGAGAAACTTAATTAGCACATAGATAAAAATTAATTAGATAGATTTAAGATTTAAGTATAAAGATTGCAAAGTGGACCATACCCGAAGAAGAACAAGTAATGGCGTCACAACAAATCTAAGATTTCGTATTTGATAGGAGCAAGATGCTGCATGCTACGAGCAAGACGGAGATGTTTCGATCTCAGTAAGGATCGCTTACTTTACTCTCTTTCACGAATCAGAGATGTAAATCCGCGGGCGGATTATACCTCCTCTTAAGTATACCTGAAGTATACTCGCAGCAGCATAACTGGCAGATTATTCGCTTCTTCTAGCTTTCGCTCCACTGTTCCCGGCCACACAATAAAACCAGTGTTTCTCGCGAGAAGAGCAGTTTTTAATGTCAAGGTGCTGTCTTTTGTTGAGCTCTGCGGTACTTTCTGCGCTCTCGAATCAGAGTTAGGCGAGGAAGAGGCGCATTGTCATATTATGAATACGAGCACGTTGTCGAAATATTTTAACAGAAAATCATCTAATGTTCTGCTTAACAAATTAAATGTCAGATATACACAAATTTATGAAAATACTTAACGAGCGTCACATTAAATATTGCTTCGATAAAATTTTCATTGGAAACAGAAAGAAAAAGATTTATATAACAATTAGAATCTTAATGAAACTAGTCTAAATGTAATAATTAATGTATATTTAATTTTTTTTTATATTTAAATAACTATTTATGTATTTATATTTAAAATTATGTGCGCATGTATAATCATGTATATAATCATGAGTATATCATGATGTATATATCTTTTTTGAACATAATAGCAGTTATAGGCGAAAACAAGTGAATTCACGATATCGTATTTTCCATAGAGATCCGAGAAAAAATATTTTATATTATATAATCATATTAATCATATAAATGATTATATAGAATTATATATAAAAAATGTTCATAATTAATATATATTAATGAGAAAAATGAAAGCCATAAAATTAATTAATCCAGTTTTATTGAATGTTTATTTATATTATAATATTTATTTGTAATACTAAAATGAGTATTATTTATTAGTATATCTTATTTATATTCCAGAATATACATGATAAAATTAACATAAAAAATGTTTCTCTATGAATTCGGAAATTAATTTCATGAGTGGGCTCGTTCGGCGTCAGTATAAGATAGAATTCATCCTCGATGTACTTGAGTTTGTAAATAAAAAGATCGTTATTGTTTGATTGCGGGCTTGCCCTAGAATGCGATGCAAATCCGGATTTTATTGTAACGTGAGTTAGGAGATAATATATATTGATGAGAGATATTGTTATGCACACAAAAAGTAAAGTATACGAAAATATATGTTTAAAATGCCATATACAGAACATCTAAGATCTAAATAATGTAATTAATATTATGCAAAATTAATAGAGATTAAATTAATAATTAATATCTAAATCGAAAAAATTTAAACAAATTACAAATATTTTCTGAATGTTTTGGATTCTATTAATTTTTATATCTCTATTTGATTCTATCACCAACGAAATACTATTAAAGCCGACATTCTTACGAGAGAGTTCACATCCCTATGGTAATCATAAACTGTCATCTATTTTAAGCTATACCTCATTTAGCTCAACCTCTGCAATCATACAGAAAGTGCTTCAATGATCTATCCTGAATGTTAATAGATGAACTATGACATCTAGTCATAGATCATCCTAGCAGTATCGCAGCAACATTGCAATGTTCCAACAATATTGCAGTAACGTTGTAACAATATTGTTTAAGTATCGAAATAATCCTATTTTTTATATATAATTATAGTATAAAAAGCTATGTATAAAAACGCTACGTATAAATATAATTGTATATATAATTAAATTATATTTATGTACAATATTTCTTATTATAACCCAGTGAAAAATTTTTTTATATTTTATATAATTATATAATTTAATATAATTATATATAAATATAAATAATTATAATATATGGAATTTTTGTCCCGGGAATACAAACTGTTTTATTGAGGAGCGAAATTAATAATTCATGTTGCCGTAATTCACGTTTTATTAGAAGCGTAATCTTCTTCACACTAAACAATGCAACAATTCTCGCTTGCAGAATGCTAAGCATTAAGACAAAAGAAAGGGTGGGCTCGTTCAGCGTCAGTATAAGATAGAATTCATCCTCGATGTATTTGAGTTTGTAAATAAAAAGATCGTTATTGTTTGATTGCGGGCTTGCCCTAGAATGCGGTGCAAATCCGGATTTTATTGTAACGTGAGTTAGGAGATGATATATATTGATGATGAGAGATATTGTTATGCACACAAAAAGTATGTACGAAAATATATGTTTAAAATGCCATATACAGAATATCTAAGATCTAAATAATGTAATTAATATCATGCAAAATTAATAGAGATTAAATTAATAATTAATATCTAAATCGAAAAAATTTAAACAAATTACAAATATTTTCTGAATGTTTTGGATTCTATTAATTTTTATATCTCTATTCGATTCTACCACCAACGAAATACTATTAAAGCCGACATTCTTACGAGAGAGTTTACATCCCTATTGAGATTTAAGTGATTAAGAGTAACAAACTGATAATATACAATAGTACTAATTTTATGATTTATTAATTTCGTAGACTGTATTTAAAACTCAATAATAATAATACTCGATTTTTATTAAAAATTATGATTTTAATGTTATCATTCGAGTTTGATTTCAGTAAAGATGATAACTGTAGACAAAAATTGTAATTTTGCAGCAATAAATAAGATATTAGCATTATAAATATGCATATATACATATTTATAGAACATTTATATAATAAAAATTCATTAATTTAATGATAAATTATCCAAATATTTATGTTAATAATCGCAAATTTATATCAATTGTTGATAATGTCAGTGTTCTTCAATTACCTCCAGACCCTCGGAGCCCTTTTTGTATGGATGAAAATTTGTCTAGAGTTGACGGTCTTTAATAGTAGGTCACCACATCGGTGATTCTATATACATATTTAACACTAAAATCTTTGAACAATATAAAAAAGAAGATTCGATAAAATTTTTGGGCTATTGCTTGGAAAAATGATTTAAAACTAATTTTTTAGTGCAATTTTATTGATTCATACGACGATTATTCGATATGTAAGTAAGATAAAAAAGAAAAATGCTATTAATTAAGTGGTGCGCTTCGGAAATATTGTCATTTTTCATTATTTTTAATATCTTGAAAACAACGTAAAATATGAAAAATTTTTATAGGAGAATAAATTTCCTATCGATTAGGTATTTTTTATAGAAAAATTTTTATCATAAATCCAAAATAAAAAAAGAAAACAGAAGAAAAAATAATGGAAATTTGTAAAAATTTTCAATTCTTATTTTTTTGGCGTATAACTTTTTTTCTATCAGTCCAACTTGCGTTAACGATATCTCACCATTAAAAAAAACTCTTGTTTAAGAATTCATTTTTTTCGTTGCAATGTTTGTGCTTTATTCTCTTATAATATAACGATAAAAGCGTTTGAATTGATAGAAAAAAATGTTATTATATATAATTATATGCTTTTTCTTCTCCTATTTTGAGTTTATTATATCGAAAAAATCTTTCTTTATACTTAATTGATAGAAAATTTAATTTTCTACAAAAAAAGAGCTATTGAAGTTTTTTCTTATTTTGCATCATTTTCGAAATATATTAAAAATAATGAAAAATATTTGTTAATATCTGAAACACACTATGTATGAATCATGCTATGTAAGATTGCACTAAAGAATTAATTCTTTTTAAAAACCCTCATGCAATAGCCTATTTGCTATCTACATACTTTCTCTATATTGTAAGATTTGCACAATGGGTGATTATAGTATTTTCTCAAATTTCGCAGAAAACATCAGTAAAGGGTATTCGCAATTCCATTCGCCTACGTTCCGCAGGCATTTATGTCTCCGTCGATGTCTCACGTGTAATTAAAGATATCATATATATTGATATCATATATCATTGATAAAAGAGAAAACAAATCCTGAGAAATTGACCTCTACATACCGTTGTCTTCGTTATACCTACGCACATGTGTATTGTAAGACCAACACGGTGAGACTTTATGTCGAAACTGCAAATATCATCATTACCAACGTGTTTCGAAAATACAAATGTGTGCACGATTTTTCTTCTCTCATTCTAATTTAAGTACCGCTTGTCAAACTGAATCATGTAGCGCTGCAACTTGTTCTAGTTTCCGTTTTGTATTCGTCATGTCTTTGTTTAATTCAATTTATTGCTCAGCCGCATCTTTATGTGGTCTCTTCGTCATTAATAATATCTTTTTTATGTACTTGGCATATGTTTTTTTCTTTTTTAAAGAAGTTTTTTTTTTAGATATATTATATAGAAAACCAGTAATGAATTTAAAATGACCATTGGCGATGCCACAAGTTGCTGTAGCAGATAAAACAACAACAGAAAAAAAAGAAAAAAGACAATTTGCATTTGGGCTTTGAACACTGTAATCTAATGAGTTGCCAATAGTGGCTGTGGATTTTCAAATTCCTCCAAATAAAATTCTTACATAACATTTAAAATAACATTTAAAAAAATCTGAATCAAAAACCCGATTAAAAATCAGGAAAAAGTTTTCGATTCGATTACGGTTCTGGTCCTGCACAATATTTCAGTTCGTTTTTCGGCTTCAGTTCGATCTTAATTCCCGATTACTTTAACAAGACCTGGAATCTCCCATTTCAATGATTTGTAAATTAATTTTTTTGAAATCTAATATACATAAATTTTATTATACTATTATAATTTATTATACTCATTGTATTATCTTTTTTTATGTATTATGATAGATAATTATACACTTATAACTATTTTATAACCAAAAAAGGACGAAATCCAAAAGGATTATCATAAAAGGATTAGAACCGAAATCAAAACCGGAACTGAAATCGAAAAATTGGGTATAGCTTCGGACTCAAATTTTTCCAGATTTCTGGTAGCAATATATTTATTATTTAACTAAAGATATTTTTTTTATCAACAATTATTTCTTCAATTATGAACATTTTTATTTTAAGTTATTGAATTATTAAGCTAATATCGATTAATGCTATATTTATTACATGTTACGTGAAACGCATTACTAATAATAAAATCGAGATAGCTTACAAGATAAAAATAGATGATTTTCTTTGCGTGCCATCATGAGATGGATATTACACAAAAAACAAGATATTATCAATTTTTGCGATCTCACTCGTTTTCTACGTAATGTCATAGTAAGATACCTATACACCAATAAGCGCAAAAACTGTTGCCACTTTATTAACAAACGATGCGCGCCGTAATATTCGTGAGATTTCCTAAGAAATATTTTCTTTGTTGATTGAAATAGTATCGCATAATACGATAGAGGATTTATGTATTAAGAGAATTTTATTACGTCGCGTTTGAAAATTACATCTATATCGACGTTAATCAACGCTAATTGCACTTCTCACGAAAGGATAATAAACAGTGTTGTATAAATGATACTGCTGCAATTAATCATGTTATTATTATTGCCATTAAAACGGCACTTTTATTATCAAAGATCTATTGCAGAATGTTTTTAAAATATTATAATTTCTTGCCAAATAATTATATATTATATGTATATTTATATTCAATTTTTGAAATATTTTTATACACAACTCTGTTCAAGCATAGATAAGCTATGTACTAAGCACAGTTTAATGTGTAACTTTCCTGATGCGATTCCTATAATTCATAATAGCTCGCAACAACGTAACAATAGATCTATAAAACATATCATAATAATTCATCGAACACAGTATAACACTATAGCCTTGATATTAAATGTGGGCGATAATGATTTTTGTTATCATTCTCTCGATAATATTAATATTTATCGTTCGCGCCTACGTCTTTTTCTTTGTCGTTCAGTCTACCGTCGTGTATTTTTTTTTCTGATTCCAAAACAGTCATATTGCGATTCGCAAAATGTAACATATGAGTTCCTTGAAAGATGCTAATTTCCCGAGAAAAATCGCGAAAACATCTTTGTTTAGATCACGTAGATAAGTCATATTTTTTTATTCGAGTATCCGCAGCTATTTCTATTTGCTCCACCTTCGTAAATAAAAACTGCGGTCATCTGCATGTCGCCGAAATTGTTGAAACTGGCATGATGGTGTAATCGTGATGATTATACACATTATGTAAGAATAAATGCCAAGGTTTCCTAGCCGGAAATATCTGGCGCGCATATATATAAGAAAACATTGTAAAATATCTTGTTGTGTCCTTCCTACAGATCTGCGGAATCTGCTGAATCTATATGACCTAAAGAGCTATTTTATAAATTGAAAATAGCATATGCAAAGAATGCGACGCATTTAATCAACTAATCGTACATGAAATTAAATTACAATCAATCTTTATAAATCCCTTTCCTCCTGTTGGTTTTTATACTGTTATTATTATGTTTGTATATTAAATTATTATATTTGAATAAAATTCTAGATGGAAATAGTCATGATTGTCTGGAAAAATAATATACCTAATTCTTTCTTATTATATTATTATTTTATTTCTATTATAACGGAAAGAACAGTTTTGCTTACGTATACCTAAAGATTTAGCTAAATACAAGCTTCAAAAATAATTTTTTTTTATTAGACTATCAAAATAATTATAGTACGTTTAAAATTTTTTTTGCAACATTGTTCATACTTGAAATTTTTGCATAATTATTTTAATAGTCCAATAAAATTATTTTGTATCTAATTAAAATATTAGATATTTCAACAAAATCGTTCTTTCCGTAAATTAATAAATAAAAGTTGAACAAATGCATCATAAAAATGATACTTTTGATTTTATTATGTTCTACGCAACAAAGTTTTAGTCAATTTATTGGGTCAACAAATGAATACGCCGAAAAATTTTTGAAGAATATTTGTATTTATATATTAACAAAACACTTTGTGTCTATGATTCGCGTGGCACGAAATGTAAGCATTTTGTCCGAAGATGTTGCTAAATGTCATCGATTATTTATTGCTGGTTCTCGGGCTGCGGGTGGGCTAAAACATATGCGACGGCTTTTTGGATCTGCTCGGGTACATTTGGAGCGATCGGCAAATGAGTACCCTGTGGGTGGAAACCGTTCTCGTCGGCCGTGTACTGGAGGGCAATGGGGGTGCCGTCAGGAGCGGTATACTGAAACTGACCTTGGGCGACGACCGCAGGATCGCCCTTGGGTCCAACGGGTTGTGGCGAGCCCTGTTCAGAAGCGGCGATTCCATTCTCAGTCTCATAGGCGTAACTGTAAGATCCTTCCGGTGAGATATCCTGCGCTTGCTTCAGAATCGCGGCTACCGGTTGTACAGGCGAGTGCGGGTGCTGGGGCTGTGCCAGAGCGACGGCGACTAGAGCCAAAGTCACAATCTAAAATAACAATTAAAATAAGATATAGATGTAAGACAAGCATGGAAATAATTTTTTTATCATTTTCTACGAGGAAAGAATGATTTTGTTTAATTTAAAAAATTGAACTAAATACAGATCTGAAAATAATTATGTTAGACTATTTAAATAATTATATTGAATTATTAAGCTTATTGATAGATCAAACTTTTTGTAGTATTATTATCATGTTTGATTGTCCTACATAATTATCTTTATGGTTCAACGTAATTATTTTACATCTATAGCTAGCCTAATTTTTACATAGTAGCAAAACCGATATTTCTACATATAAAGATATAAGATTGATTGCATGATTATAAACTTACTTTTGCTTATTATTAATAAATAATTATAAAGGTTTTTTTATTATTTCAAAATGTTGAATCTACTGGACAAAATAAGAAAATAATATAAAATTAAAAAGGAATAAACAAAATATTTTTAAAAATTTTATGAACAAAGAAATTGTGATATATATTGTATAATGATTTATAACATCATTATCATGGACTGGGTTATATTATTAATTAACAAGCACACAAAATATGCCAATTAAATAACATGTATTTCTATTATATTGTTAATTAATTCTTATTGTTATTTAAGAGTTATATACATCAATTATGTAAATTCATTGTTATCGACCAGAAAATATTAAAGACAAAAGATTGCTACTTTCGCGCAATACTGCGGGCTGTAAAAAAAGATTACAGGATTCGTATCAAATCCATGAAAAGAAATAAACATCAAAGTATTAATTAAATAATCTATAGTTTATTGTGATTGATCTATCGTAATTAACTTTCTTTTCTCGATTAATTAGACATTAATTAAGATAAAAATCATAACAAGCTATTTTCGCAAAAATTGAAGAAAGAGAAGATCTTAACGAACGGAAAACTCTGAGAATTATTCCAAATTAACGGTTGGCATTGATAAATCTAAGAATACTGAAAATTTAAGAGTGTCTTCTTAAGTGTATATTGAAATATATAATATACTAACAGATGTTAATCAAATTAAGTTGGTTAAAGATTTTGTAAAAATTTTAAAGATTTAAATTGGAAAATGCAGAATCGATTAGAATTTAATTAATAGTAGTAATATTAGATATTTTGACGAGATATTAATTTTACGGATTAATAATTTATTTATAAATCTCAGAATTTAAGATAAAGTAAAGAAAAATGCAGAACTCACGAGGAATTTCATTTTATCGTGTGGATTGCTCGAATTTGTTGATCCAATAGAGGAACGTGATGAGATTTCGAGTGTGATCGCAATGAGATCTGAATGCGTTTTTATACGAAACCGTAGATCCCCACTTTCCTTGTAATGTAGAAACCCAGAAACGAGAAAAAGCCAGGGTTCTATATAGCCATGACGACAAGAAAGGATAAAGAAAAAGAGGGAAGAAATGAGAGAGAAGACGCCGGCTAGAATAGAATCTTCTGCCAAAAGTAAGTCGACTTGACCTTTCCACGCGATGTCTAAATCGATTGGTTGCAAAATAGTTGAGAAACCTGTTGACATTGTATTACTTGTCTGCTCGTCATCTTCAAGAACTCAACATTCATGTGTGTAGTGCATAATGTTAGCAAAATTCGATAACGATAATATCTCCAGCATTGCAATTTACAAAGTATTGCCTATGATCTCGCTTTACGAGATTTGATAATTTTGATACTTCCTCAAAATTTCTAAATAAATTATGAACATGCGTTAAAGAAGAATTTTGTACCTTTAATAATTTTAAAAAATCATAATCGAATATTTGCTTAGCCTTCAAACCTAAAATTCTCTCCATGAAAAATGTCAACTATTATTTTGCTGTACTCAATTATTCATAGGATTTGAAAGATTCTAGGGAGATATACTATTCTCTATAAAAGATTTTATTGATGCAAAAGAAACGTACATCATACATTTTCATTAGACATTTTCTATTTATTTTCATTTTCATCTAGATATTTTCTTAGACATATTACTTGGACAAATAGAAAGAAAATGTGCTCTATTAGTTCATGTACGATTGATTGCTTGCGAACCGGTTGCTCGAATATCAAACACTTCATGCAACATTACATTCTATGCTTTACAAATCTTTTTTTATATAAAAATTTTAATCAATAACAAATTATATATTTATATATTTATTACGATAATTAATAAAAAATATATATTAATATAATATATAAAATAATTACAATACATCTGTCAAACACCTAAATTATCTAAATGTCTTACACGTTTGATAAACATTATATAAAAATATGAACAATACAAAATATGTGGATGGAGTACACAAAATTTAATGTTACATCAATTCGAAATAAATGCATTTAAAAAATCGATTTAAAAATAATCAAGCGACACGGTAGCATCGCGACGCCAAGTGCATAAAAATACAAAAAACGATTCATTTGATCGCTTGAAGTGTAAACGTCATTGTACATCATTGGGCAATTCATTATAATCCAGTTGACCATTTTAATCACTTTCAATCTATCTTATGCGTCTTGCGTTATGAAATACTTAGTTAATTGCATTTATTTCGTATACATTTTTTATTAAAAAGAATATAATATTCGATACTTTTTTTATGCATTTGGCATATATTTTTTCTTTCTTAAAAAGGTTTTTTTAAAGTTAAATATTCTGGAAATTAAAAAATAATTGGATAATTATCTCCTTGTGTTGTAAACACACAGTGGCAAATTGCAAAATTCGATGGCATAATGGCAATAAAATTAATGCCTGTGTCATAAAATCATAATCAAGATTAATGACAGGAGCAGACACATGAACATAAACTAAGAGACTTTAATACTTGATCGTGCTTTCCCTCCCTATTAGTCTTTTTGTTGATACATAACCGTGACTCTTCTCATTCGCCCATTTATATGATTTCGAACAATCCACGTATATGAAAAAATTGCATCAATGATTCAGATAACAAATATTATGTTTCACATGCAAAAATCGATAAGCAAAAAGGAGTAATCTTATATCTTATTAAATCGAAATCGAAATATTATTAACGTTTCATCTGAAATTGTTGTAGCAAACGACGAATATAGAATATATGTAATCAATTTTTTATATTTTTAAAAATGCTGGTTTTTTTTTCTATATTAAACAGAGCTACTTAAAATCCTTCGTCACTTGATAATTCGTACGGGAGATAAACTTAAGATGCATCCGAGCCAGCATTTCGACATCGACTTTGCCTAAGAACGAATGTTTTATACCTATGCCCCGAAGGACACAATCATCTTTTTTTCTAACATGAAAAGAACAGATGAATTTTTCACAGTGCTCAAGAACAATTATACTACGATTGCAACTACCGGTTAGTGAACGAGCGTCAGAGGAATGAATGCATGGGACCCGTCGCTGGAGCAGAAACGAAGATAAAATCTAGTTAGAATCCTTGTACTTCCTTCTGTGATATTACGTGCGCGTTACGTCTTCTACGGTGGCCATTATTCAAGCAAATTATTTCTGAATAATAGTGTTCACTACTCTTGTGTTAGAATTTTCTGAATGAAACATGGATCTATTCCTGATTTGTGAATGAATGCAATATAATTCACTACCTGACACATAAATCCTTAGTGCCATTGTCTGCATCAAATCTTTTCATATAATAATAATAATAATTCATTGGTACTATTTAGATTGATGATTTAGTATTTTTACATTCTTATTTGATCCTTTTCTCTTTTTTTCTCTTTTATCGGATCTATTTATAATGGATATGCACTTGAGATAAATTAATATTACTTTAAGTTATGACAATGCTGTTTAACTTTATAAACAATCATACCAGTCTATACATCTGATGTTTCGTGAGAAAATATGTATGATTAATTCTCTCTTTGAGCTAGACAACGTAATGTGAAACGTCTATCATAGATACCACCGGATGACTTAATTACATGCGATGACAGATTACTATCATGTCAGAATTTCTATCTTGTACAGAATCAATCTACCTTGTTGAGCTACCATAGTTGCTTTCCATTTACACCTCTACATTCTCAGATAATTCTCACTTGTGACGTCATAACTCAGTTGAATGAGCGTCCCTCTTACATTCTGAAGTGAGATTTAATTGAATTTTTGTCTATACTTAATTTGCACAAGATCGAGATCGTGTGTTTTAGTGAATCTCACTTTAAAAGTGAAGTAAACTCACTTTAAAAGAGGTTCGAACCTGTGTTGTTATGTGATAATTTTTTATCAAATTAAATAATGATGTCATTAATCTGAAATACTCAGCTCACTTTAGACTCAGTTTTCACTTGTGTGCAAATGAAAAGCAACTCATATATATGGCTTACAACTTCTACTCTCTTTTGACTACTATTTTCAAGAGAGTAAAGTGATGCTAATTAATGTTCACGCTAAGCGCGTTTAATTCAGCAACAAACTAACATTAGCAATATCGTATCAATAGCTATTGCTACGAGTATTTTATACAAGATCTATATCGTTATATAACTATAGAATGATGTTTCCGAATATATTATAATATTATATTCTTCCTTCAATTTTAAAACAAAACAATTTTATAATTCTATCGTGTAAATTTTACCATGTTAATTACAATTATTGCAGTTAAAATTTTGAATAAATTAATCACCTATTTGTAAATTATAAATTTACAATGTTTATTGATAACAATTCATTAATTTCACTTTACTTTTTACACATATGAAATTTAGATATTAAATAATATTATTGTTATTCACATAACTGTCAAGATATTAAGTATTCATAAATATGTTAAATAAAAGATAATATTATTATCGTCATTGCGTGATTCTCAATGCCAAAATTAATCTCACAGAGAATTATTCATACAGAAGCAACATTATCTTCTTCTTGCTGTTATAAAAACAGATGACGTTAGCATTACGTGTACGGAACAAATGAAAAATTATTTTGTTCTCATTAATCATCCCAGCAAACGAGAATGGATTGAAATGAATTGAAATTAATTCAGATTTTTCGAAATATTGATTCACGAATGTTAAAATGAATGCTTTTCAATTCTGAATGCATTTTTATTCAGAAATTGCATGGAGCATATCTCTATACTTTGCAATCTAAAAATAATATTAACTTTTTCTGTGCACAACACACACATTATGAATACTGTTCAATTTAAAATTTTGAATAGGAAATGCAGTTTTTCAATCCAATTGTATCCAATTGAATCCAATTGAATCCAATTAAATCCAAAAAAGTATTCGCTATTTAAAATATGCATTCGGATAGAAAAAAATTTCCATTTTAATCCATTCTCGTTTGCTGAGATGCTTGCTTATTCTAATTTCTGCTTTGCTATTATTATCACGAATATTTGATATCAAATTCAGTATCCTGTTTAAAAATGCATCTAATATAATTGTTACATCCGGAGAACTTCACAATTCTTTTCTTTCACGAAAATCTTACCGTTGAACGAAGAATCTATGGGTTTTAATTTCAAGGAAATTTTTTTTTTTGTTTAAATAAGAGTATAAAACAAAAAAAAATTAATAATAGAAAATGACACGATGATACCTAATGCATTAATTGAATATTTGATATCGCAAATGAGATCGGCGATGGAGTATTTTTGAAGCTAATATAGAATTCAATCTTTTCGATACCTAGCTAAGAATAATTAATTCCTATATTTCCCCTGGATCATCCCCATCAAAGACAAAGGAATAATATAAATTAAATTAAGGTGCGCACACAGCGATTAGTAATTAAGAACAGTGATTCGAGTTCATTATGTTTTTGGGGTGAAAATCTTTGTTATAGAACATCCAAATTAATCTTAGATTGACTTCTGAGGTAATCTTCAGAAGAGATAATCCTAAAAAAAATAGAGATTATTCTTCATGTAAAACTGATACGATTTACCATGCGAACGGCGAAGACGGCGAGAGATAGATAAATAATTCAGTTTATTGGCCCACAGTTACAGAATAGAATACAGCCATTTTAGAATACATACATTCGCAGTCTTGCAGCTACCAATAGATGGCGTTGAAATAACAATATTGTGCGTTGCAAGCGTAGTTGCCGTTCTCGAGTCAGTTCTTTTTTCCGATTTTCCTTTCTCTCTCTCTCTCTCTCTCTCTCTCTCTCTCTCTCTCTCTCCCTCTGGTGTCAGGGCGTTGTGCATGTAAATCTTTTGTAAGCCTTAGCGATAGATTTTAGTTAACGCTCGGTTTAGATTAATAATCATTCTATATTCACTGCGAGATCGATAACTGCTCATGTCATTAGGTAATTCGCATTGACAGATAAATATTTATATTGTAGATTTTCTTAGTTCCTCATATTCTAACCTAGTAATGCGATACCGATGTCCGAGCCATACGCACGCAATCATTCTCTACTTTTATAATCTGTATGTTCTAAACAATTATTTGAGTTTGTATTAAATCGCCTTATGGCATATGAATCAGAATCAATGAGTAACATTATTTGCAAACTTAACGATTTCCTACCAATTGTTCTTCGCCATTAGTCATTGCCGGCGCTCAGACACGCTCAGCATATTGGGCACAGCAGCCACAACGTAGCCACAATATAACTGGCTGAGGTAACATAGCTTATGATGTCTCTGTCGCTCAAGAATAAACCTAATATAGAAAACGATAATTAAAACTATAGAATGTAATAACAGAAATAGATGCTTGAAAGATCTTTTTAACTTAAAAAAAGAAAAAAAAACTTATATATCGATTTTGCATTCATTAAAGAATTCAGTTATAACCTCAATTTTATTCGTTTTCATTTTTTTTTATGATTTCTTTAATGTCAATCGGAGCTTTTATATTCAACTTATTAAACTTATCTAACATTCTTTCTTTCTTTGGTAAACTTATTGCAAATCCATAATATATATAATTCCTGTCTTCAATGAGACCACAAGAACATTTATCGCTATTGGTTATCTTAAATCTAAATAAGCTAGATTTCAAAGAATTATGGCCATAACGAAGGCGATTGATAGTTACAATAGCTTTCCTGCTTAGATTACTGGAAATAAACCACGGTTTATCTGACTGAAAATAACCCAGCAAACGAAAATGGATTGAAATGAATAGAAATGGATTCAGATTTTCAGAAATATTGATTCACGAATGTTAAAATGAATGCTTTTCAATCCTGAATGCATTTTTATTCGTTTATAGAAATTGCATGGAGCATATCTCTATATCTTTCAATCTAAAAATATTAGCTTTTTCTGTGCATTGTGAATACTATTCAATTCAAAATTTTGAATAGGAAATTCAGTTTTTCAATCCAATTGCATCCAATTGAATCCAATTAAATCCAAAAAAAGTATTCGCTATTTAAAATACGCATTCGGATAGAAAAAAATTTCAATCCATTTTAATCCATTCTCGTTTACTGGGAAAATAGTTGAAAATACTTAGTGCTTTTATAAAGAACATTAGCTCTATATTTCAAGAAATCTTCATTATCCTTATTGCTTTGGGTAAAAATACTAATAATATCCGAATAAAGTACCTCCACCAGCAAATTACCTTCAGAGACGGCCCTCTTGGCTAACACGTCCGCATTTTTTTGTTTTCTTGAATATTACGATAAGCTGGAATCTAAATTAATTCGATATTTTTATCTTTTTCATTACACCAATAACATGATTGATTTCTTGAATTACATGAAATTGATATTTAAGTTTGCGGATGTTTTGAAGAGAACTGAGAATATTCTTGGAATCCGAAAAGATTGTAAAATTAATATGTTCAGAGATGCTTATATATTTAGGACTGTCAGTAAAACGATATCCTCGGCTGTATATATGGAAGTAAACATCTAATAATTTATAACTAAATGTAAAAAACTCATTTAAGCTCTAGTTAATCATACCAATATCGGTCCTTGACTCATTAACAAATATTACCGTGCGATCTGACAATCTGTCTTGAGGACGGCGAGGATGATCATAGAACGGAAGCGACATCTCGATTAGCTAAATCAAACTAATTCAGATGATCATTTTTGAACTTATAATCTATCCATATAAATTCATTCTCTTGTAGATTTATTCTATAACTTTTAACGATAATTCGATATCATTGTACTGTCATTGCGCAACTATTTCACTATGTAAAATATCTGCGCAATGACATTCATAAGCTAATAAAATTATTGTTATAGAGTTACAGAATTATAGGCCTACTGATTTCTATTCTTCATGGTCGCTTGCAATGATCAATGTCGACATGAATAATTTCTAGAATGCTTGATCGATGAGATATTATTAAAGATATTCTTACGGGAATCTTGTTGAAATTTAAATAATTAAGAGTAATAAAATGATAATATATATAATACTAATTTCATGATTTATTATTTTCGTAAACATATACATGTATTAAAACTCAATAATACTCGATTTTTACTTAAAATTATGATTTTAATGTTATCATCCGAGTTTGATTATCAATAGAGATGATAATAGTAGAGAAAAAAATTGTAATTTCGTAGTCATATCTAAGATATTGTATTATAAATATATACTTATTTATAGAATATATATACTTATTTATATAATAAAAAATCATTTAATGATATATTATGTACATTTATGTTAATAATTGCAAATTTAATTCAATTGTTGATAATAGCATTTTTCAATTCTTCCAAACCCTCGGTTTTCGTACGAATGAAAATTTGTTCAAAGTTGACTTTAATATATCTCGTCGGTCCATATATAAAAAAGAATCCGAGAGCTCGGAGGTAATTGAAGAACGCTGATATTATCGACAATTGATATATATTTGCGTTATTATAATAACATTAAATATTTGGATAATAAATCATTAAATTGATAAGTTTTAATTTATTATGTAAATATTCTATAAATAAGCAGACTTATAATGCTGTAATATAATATAATCTTATTTATCGTTGCAAAATTACAATTTTTTTCTCTACAGTTATCATCTCTACTGTGAAGAGATACTATTAAAAACGCAGTCGGCGCTTATGGAAGTGACTGTTAAAATTTAAGTGATTAAGAGTAAGAAACTGATAATATGGTATTGATTTATTTCATAGATATTTAGTTTCATAGATATGTATATATATATGTTGAAAACTTAATACTCGATTTTTATTTAAAATTGTGATTTTAATGTTATCATCAGAGTTTGATTATCAAGATTATCAATATTATATATAGATGATAACTACCTGGGAAAAATATTTTATATAAAACTATATATATACGTGGGTCGTTTGATAAGTTTGGTAAATTTCCATGAAATGGCGCTACAATCCATTTGATGACGCGACATCTCGAAAGATCTATTCTTCGAACCCCTTCAGGCCAAATTTCAGCCAGAAAGGATGCATAGTTCACGTTTGGTAGTCATTTGAAGTAGGCTGTCTCAAAGTCTGCAAAATACTCATTGACGGCGACAATGACTTTCTCATTTGACGAGAATTTCTTTCCAAATTTTTAAGTTTGGGAACAGAAAGAAGTCACACACCAAAATCCGGCCAAATCCGGAGAATAGAGTGGATGAGGAATCAATTCATAGCCCAATTCGTAGTTTTGTCATTGCAACGGTCGACTTGTGGGACGGCGCGTTGTCTTGATGGAAGAGCACTTTTTTGCGCGCCAATCTCGCTTCA
>Ga0157363_1002112_pt1 | contig 17271 bp, 13 predicted proteins | sample AttsexASBM1_FD_111477 | JGI IMG/M metagenome (GOLD analysis project Ga0157363, IMG submission 111477) | Fungus gardens microbial communities from leaf cutter ant in Ribeirão Preto, State of São Paulo, Brazil - Atta sexdens ASBM1 | ecosystem: Host-associated > Fungi > Mycelium > Unclassified ... | reverse complement strand
GTGTGTGTGTGTGTGTGTGTGTGGTTATCGATATTTTAATATTCGAAATTTTTTCAGGGCATCTTCCTAAAATTATCTTCTAAAAGTAACATCAGAATTTTTTCTGACTTTCTGAACAATATTAACTCGTATCACTGGGATTTTGAAATTTAATATGATTTTTTAATGGGACTTTTTTCAATTTTTTTAAAAATATTTTTTTAAATATTTCAGAAGACACAGATTTCATTCGGATTAACGTGAGATTCCTTTTCCTAAATTTTTTCCACGTATTAAGAGCTTTGACCAAATCAAAAATAAAATTTATCGACTGAATTATTTGCTTTTGCACGAGTCATCTTTTTCAATCAAAAATGAAAGTATCTCCTAAAAAATCTCTGTTTTTTTTTCATAACTTTGTTGAAACATATCTTCAAATTTTATGTATTGTACAAAATCAATTTCCGTATGTCTTTTCGCTTACAACAAGTCCCGAATGAGTAAAAAATGATTATTTTTAACTGAGTTATCACATTTCGAATAAAAAAGATGTTTATAAGAGGAAAGGTAAAAGAAAAAAATTTGTTACAACTTTATCAAAAAAAATCATAGAGATAAGGAAAAATGAAATTTTAAGAAATGTCCCAATCAAAATTGTTAAAATAACGATCACTCTGTATGCGTGCTATATATTAAACAATTATTATATTAAACAATTTTGCCTGTCAATTTTGGGATTATCACATATTGTAATTGCATACCGATCATTAAGCATTAAGAGAATAATATATACTATTATTGCTAAAAAAAAATGATTGCCAAAATCAACAAATCATTTTTTCGAGATCATATAAAGATCAACTTTATCGCCATTTTTTAATGGAATTGAATGATTTTTTTACGTAATATTTTTATATAACGTTCCTTTATTCTACGCATAAAAATAGAAGGTAGAATTATTAAAAATCAATAGTTTTTACAAAATATTTTATGAATATGAAATATAAAATATTTCATAAATTATTGATTTCTTGGCTACTATATTTTATCACTTTTAAATATAAAATAATGGAATAATTCGTATAAAATACATAGTTATTTTTCAAAATTAATGTAATTGCATATTGCAAATTGCATAATTTTTTTTTAAAGCACCTATGTATTTTCTTTAAATCAATTAATTCATTTCATTATTTAGTACATAATTGTATTAAGATCTGATTACAAAAAAAAGTAATATTTTATGAAATATTTTTTTTCTAAAATGTGCTAATGTATTTAATGCTTCAGAGATATCTCCGAACAGCATCGATTTAGAGGATGTATATGAAACATTTTGCTCTTCTAACAATAATCTTTCATTTTATTGCTAAAAATTAAATTTTATTAGGACTATGCATATAGTTTCCATAAGTAACCATAAGATATATCATAAGAATTAGCCAATCACAGTCAATTGTAAAAAAATTCTCCGATTGGCTATCTTTTATGTTTTATGGTTACTATTATTATGGAAAATATGTGAAGCAATTCTTGTTATACGCAACAAATTCAGAATCCATAAAGTATAAAAATAGGTAAAGATCTTTCTTTCTTGTATATTTACCTCTAGCTAAAACATTTGTAGTGATAAGAACTTTCTCGAGTCCTGCTCTAAATCTATCCAGTACAGAAATTCTTTGTTCCACTGTCAAGTCACCAGATAATATTGCTACCGCATGTCCATCTTTTGTCATTTTTCCTGCCAACCAACTAGCTGTTTTCTTCGTCTAAAAATAAGTGACATACGTTATTATAAAATTGTTTCTATAGGATTTAATTAATATTTAATATACAATCGATCTTACATGACAGAAAATAATCGCTTGTCCAATAGTAATCACACCATAAATATTAGTGATAGCTGTGTATTTTTCATCTACATTTTTGCATCTAATATAGTATTGCTTGATATTATCTAAACTTTCTTCTTCCCTTAATAGCCGTATTATTAGCGGATTACTGACTATAATCTCTGCAAAGTTCATTACTTCCGGCTCGTACGTCGCAGAGAAGAACATCATTTGACATGCACGTGGCAGTAATCTATTCATGAAATAAATACAGGTAATATTTTGCACAAAATATAAACATATTCAATCACATAAATGTTAAACATTTCGGAAAAATTACTTATGAATACGGATACACTGATCTTGATGGCCTTGTGTAGCAATCATAACGTCAGCTTCATCCAATACAAATACAGATATTTTGCTTAAATCGAAGAACTTGAACTTTTGTCCCCAATCCAATACTTTACCTGGAGTTCCTATAATAATATGTTCACTAATCTTCGAACCACGGCTTACTGAAACAATAAAGCAATATTAATCCTAGAGAATAATTTATTTTAATAGGCAATTCAAATTGCACGAGAGAACGATATATTACTTTCTTCTCCTCTTACAGCGTACTTTATTTTTATCTCAGGACAGAAGCGCGACATCTTTGCCGCTACTTCGCCGGTTTGGATTGCTAGTTCATAAGTTGGCGACAAACAAAGTACCTGTGGGTACTCCTTTGTAACATCTACCCGACTCAACATGGCAAGTACAAACGCAGCTGTCTTACCCGTACCAGACTGAGATTGTGCGATCATATTTTGTGGCCTGAAAAAAATTTCAAGTAAGTTTGAAAGTTGTCTTTCCAAAGAAAAGTCAAGAATATCAAAAATAAATAATAATTCTGATAAATACTTACGGATCAGCGAGTAAAGTAGGTAAAGCAGTTTCTTGAATTCTAGAGGGTGCATTGAATCCCAAAGCATAAACCCCTTTTAACAAGGCAGGTTTGCTATATGCAAAATAAGAAATATTTGTAATTTATATATACATATATATCATCATATTAAATTTATATCACATTAGGCTTTTCAATTGATGATATAAATCGATATACATAAGTTTTGCTTTATTTTCATTATTCACTGAATACAATAAAGAATTATGCTTGTGTCAACTTGTGTCGCTAAATAGAAAGCATTCAATAGTAGTAATGATTAAAACTAAATCAATGCTGTTCAAAATCTATAAATTTGGACATTGATATGATGTATCAATGTCTACCTTTCTTTTTCTTAATGAAGATAAGAAAAAAAAGACAATATACATAAGCATAAGCTTTAATATATGTTAAATCAATGCTCAGAATTATAAATACTAGACAGTATTGATTTCAATCAGATCTCCTTGTGACAATTAAAAATTAATTAAAATGAATATATGTATATAATTATTTACAGACGAAGTGCATCAAAGGTTTTGACACTATATAACGGAGAATTTGGATCTTGTCTTTGAATCTCTATATCCTTTGTTGTCTCCACTAATCCTTTCCTTATGATCTTTTGCAGGAGTGACTTCTCTGCTGGCGAGATCTGTTCTTCTGACGTATCGTCATCACTTTTGGAATCTCCATCTTTCACAGTTGGAGCAGGAATAGACGTCGAGTTTGGTTTATCCAAGTTCAAACTCGTCACCTATACATGATACAATGTACTTGCTACATCAGTTTGATATGATAGTTCCAACTGAAGCTTACATTATTTTCTTTTTTTTCTGGCATAGCGTGTTTCAACAAAAAACAGATCAATTGTATGAGTTACAACAAGAAGAAAATAAAAACAAAAAAGTTAAGATTCTAAATCATCTAATAACAAGTCGTGAAACCGTCAATAGTGATTCCATGTGATTCATGAAATGGATATCATAAACATCAAAAGAATCACGCTTACACCGTTGTAGCGCATCCGCAACAATCCCGTTTTACCTTCGACGCCAATTTATCCTGTTCATCAGCGCACTGCCCCCAGTCGACCTTAGTCGAAGCCATGTCCGTTTTGATTACTCAATCAGTATCTATGACAAAGAATCCGCTATCGAACTAGTTCTTAAGATGAACTTTCAAAACTTAAAAATATATCTGATTGAAAATACTCAAATACAGAAATCTGTTCACATGCGTTAACTCAAATTAAAGAGAAACCGAAGAGAGGATATGAAGTCCTTTTTTCTATAACTGCAAAATGCCTTGCACACTACTGCCCTCTCAAGAATTGTACGTCAATCCACTAGTTTAAGGCTTAAACACAATAGGCAACAAGGAATAACGAGCCATCCAATCAAAGCTCTGAAATGTAAATTCGATATTATTATATATCCTAGAGCTCTGATTGGACGATTCGTTATTCCTGTTGCCTGTATCTATTGTATTTAAACCTTTACACCGAAGGTTTCGCATCGCATGCTTCAATATGCTCCCATAGCTTCTACTCACTCCAATGCGTTCATTAGAGTGAGAACTGTAGCAGGAGCATGTTGGAACATGCGACGTGAACAAACCTCAAGGGTTCGATCTGAGTCGGAATGTAATAAAAACTAATCAATTGCAGTCGAGTATTCCCTTTGGATACGGTCAACGTAATACTGCAAACGCTTTGAAGCGTTTTTCAATTAGTCAATTTGTAAAATTCTTTCTTCTAATTGGTTCATCAAATGCTTCAAAGTATTTGTACGAGACTTTGATCACAGCCCTTGTCATTTCGATGTAACAGGGGAATGTTCGACTGCAGTTGATTGGTTTTTATTACATTCCGATTCGGATTGAACCTTTGATGTATATTAGGCAACAATGGCGTTCAGCGAACTCAACAATTGAGTGAACGTTCGTTGTTATTGGTGTATTCTTTTAGATCATCCAATCAGCATTTTAGATCTGGATATTTATAGAACAGAACAGTGTGATCAATCACAATTCTGCAGTTATTAAGACTTAAACACAATAGGCACAGGCAGCAGTGAATAACGAGCCGTCCAATCAGATTTCTGGGAGTCGATTGTGTATATCTTCAAATGAGGTGAAAATTACAAAAGTGAAAATTCACTAGAAATTTATAATTTAATTGATCAATATCTAATCTTTGCTCACTTTTGTAATTTTCACTTCTTTTCAAAATCCACAATCGATCCCTTAGGGGTTCTATATCTTCAAACAAGATGAAAATTATAAAAGCGAGCAAATTTACTAGGTTTTGACCCTAATGAAATTATCATAAATTATTCTAATAAATTCGTTTTTGTAATTTTCACCTCGTTTCAAAAGGGTCGATTGTGGATTTTGAAAGGAGATGAAAATTACAAAAGTGAACAAAGGTTACTAATATCAGTATTCATAGTCAGGTCTTATATTTAATACATGGTCTACAATTGGCAATAGCAGTAATGGATTAAGGAGTAGGCATAGAAATCGACCAACCATAGTTGAATGTGAGAAAAATAAATTATGATATCTACTTCTTAATTCTCTACTGCTATTGCCCGTTGTAAACTATGCATAAGTTTGATGTTATATCCCAGAGCTCTGATTGGACAACTTGTTATTTCCTGTTTCCTGTGTCTATTGAGCCGGTTCTACATTAGTTAAAAGCTGATCGCAAGTTTGTTGCGACAGCCAATATGAGGCGATTTCAAAATGCAAGCTTCAGATTGGCTGCAACAAACACTTATGATCGGCTTGCAACTAATTTTTGAACCGGTTTACTGCTGATTCTACAATGAGTCGATAATCGGTAGTCCTAAGTCTTATCAGTGAAGTTGACTAATAACCAACTTGTACGACTAAAGGTCTGAGCACAAGAATTGTCGTAACCTAATCTAACATTTACTTAGACTTAAATTGTAGACGTAAATAACGCACAAGTTTTCACATATGACGTACAACTTATTACCGTGTCTCCAGAGACGGCAATAAATTGGACGTCGTAGCTTGTGCGTTACTTACATCTACAACTTAAGTCTCTAAGTAAGTGTTACGACAATTCTTGTGCTCAGAGAGAGCCCTAAGACTGATTGGACCCCAACTTCACCGATTAAGACTATAACTTCCAACTATCGACTTATTGTAGAATCAGCATAATTTTCCTTTTTTCTACTTTCTTTTCTGCGATTGTGAATGGCTGCGTTCAGCAAAATGTTTATTTTGCAACTGTTGGAAGTTTTTTTTGCGCTGATTGGATTATACTTTTAGATCTAGATGCCGTGATACTGTATCACGTTTTATTTTTGTCGATGCGTCAATAAAATTGTAGCATCGAAACTATCAAAAGTGGACGTGGTTCGTGTTTGTACTACATCTAAATTATGCAGGCTGGAAGTATATTTTTGGTCTAGTTTACATCACATTTAATACGGTTATTATAATTAATAACTTTCTATTGAATTATCTTAAGCTAGAGCGGCACATGATGCTTGTTTTCCTGCAGGATTGTTAGTCGGATTAGAATCTTGCCATCGTATTGGCTGGCACTGACAGCATCGCAGCCAATACGATGGCAAAATTCTAATTCGGCTAGCAATCTAGCAGAAAAATCGTGTGCCGCGGTTTTAATTTCGACGATACACATATATGATATAAATATTTAATTAATCATTTGATGCATATTGTATCAATTTAGTACATTCTTTAAATATTTGCTGAAATTAAGATAATTTAATAGAAAGTTACTAGTTAATACGCATATCAAATGCTCAATGTAAAAGGGATCAAAGGAATCTTCGATTTTGCGATTTGGTCCACCTTGACATCTTGCTACGTCTCAGTTTGAACCCCTTAAAGCTCATTAATGCTTCTTGATTCCGTTCTACCTTACGAACATTGACGAGAAGCTGTGATTTACGATGTCAGAGCAGTGAGTATTTTCATTTCTTGTTCCAGAATATCACAATTAATTTTAGAATTTTATTTTCGTGTAATTTTCCATTAAAATCACAATTAGAAAACGATTGCTCCGAATTGCCGCGATCGCGAATTCTCGTTCGAAATAAGCAGGTTAGAATCGCTAACGCTTCTAACAATGACGTAAATTGTTGTCACTTTGGAGATTAGAGCTTTTTCTTTCCCATTAACGCTCTGTAATTACATTTTCTCGTAAAAAAAACATTTTGTTGATTCTTTTAGTGATGATACCTTGCTGGATGAAGATCTCGGGGATGAAGAATACGATCTGGGTAATGACGAGGAGGAGGCTCTCCTAGCAGATGACTATGAATTAGAAAGGGTAAGCATATTGTTCCGTTCTTCAATCGGATGAAATTTTACGCTCGATATATTCGGTTCTCTCAATTATGATGGTTTTTGTCTTCTTTATGATACCTTAATCTAGAAATTATCTTATTTTTAAATCTTTATTTGTGTTACTTTCATTAAGTTAATTTATGCCGAAAGTAATTTTTACAACTATTATTATTCATTGTCGCTAACCGAACAAATATTGTTAATCCTCTATAACTATAAATCTTTTTATAACTATAACTATAAATCTTTTTATATTTGGAAAAAAAATATGTAACAAATATTGATTTTGAGATATAAATTAACAATTAATTTTTAATTTTTTAATATTTTATTCTCAAAAATGATTTATAACTTTGAAGTTTTTCATAGTGGAGTACAACACTTGCATATACATATATAACGTAGTTTTATTTATATGTTAAGTATGTAGAAGTCCATAAAACAATTTGCATTTGAAGTTAAAAATTAAGCAAAAATGTATATATTGCATTTTGAACATTACATTTTAAAAACCTTTACCTCCTAACATTTTATGTCTCTTTTTATCAGAAAAAATGAGCTGTCCTCATTTTTTGTAAAAAAAATCCATTATAAATAGACTTTTAGGTAATGATATTGTGATGCAGCAATAAAATATTATGTTCAATTATAATGAAAATATGAAATAAAACTTAAAAAATATAAATATGATAAATATAAATATGATATAATTTCAAAATTACATGGCGTTATAGAGGATTAAAAAATAAACTAACAATGTTTCTGTTTTTTCACGAAAATACTCTGATGTTTCTTATAAGGGATTCCAGTACAGTGTGTCCAATAAAGAAGTTGACTGATTGTTTACAAAGCCTAAAATTCTTTAATTTTATATAATAATTATGATATATCGATACTTATAATTTATATATGTATATTTTATGTATATTATATCGTTACCTGTCAACATTTTAATGCATTTTATGCATAAGTTAAAGAATTGAGATTGCAATATAAATGTAATATCAATTATATCGACATGCGTTGATTGTACTAGGAAAAAAAACTTCTCTTCTTACGTATTCTTTCTCACGTATTCTTTTATCGCTATACGATAAATCCAAAACTTTAAAATGCGTAATATATAACTAATTATTATACATATCTAGTTTAACATATGTAAATGTACTCATGTGTGCTATACAATATCTGTTGTGCTAGATATTTTTTCAATAATTATAAATAGATATTTTCTGTTTGGAAATACCTATTTTACACGCGAATATATTTGCACCTTAACGCGGATACATAACTAAGTTTGATATTTTATTGTTTAATATTTCAATATAAATACAAGGCATCTTTTTTATCTAGATATAAATACTTGTGAAAATTGTCACTACAGTTACGCAAAAAATATATGCTTGATGTAAGCACGTAATTTGTATCAATGAATAGTTAAAAAATCATGTGGGTAGAAAAAATACAAGTAGCTGCTGATAAATTCTTGTAATATTAGATGTTATAAAACTAATAGATTACATTGATTTATTATATATATATGAAAAATGTTTCTTATATACATTCATAATAGCTTAAGATATTTATGTTTATTTTAAAACATTTCTGATACAATATAATACACAGTGCAAATTTCTATATATTTTTAACAATTAATGTACTAAAAGATATTAATCTAATAATATCAATGCTAAATGTATTTATTTTACCTGTTGTGCGATTGTAACTTTTATAAATTGTGAACATTAAGCGATATCGAAAAATTGAACAGAAAACGTCAGCAATGTTCATAATTTTATTCAAACGACAATTGATTTATGATATAATACAATTTACATAATATCTTATATGTGCTAATTGCTAATGTAAATTTCTATGATTATTCTCTTTATTCCTTAAAAGAGTTCGTTACCTTGAATGGTTTAATGTGAAATACTGAATATATATTATATAGTTGCATTATAAAAAGCCTTGTATAAAAAACAAAATATTATTTAGTTTTCCATTTAGACAGAGTGTTAATAATTTATAATAAGCAATTATTTTCTTTGGGAATAAACTTTTATTTCATTTTATATAAAATTCAAAAATTAACAAGGGAAATACTTGTATCTAAATAAATACATACATGTATTGTATATGCTAAAGAAATTTTTTATGTGAATTTTACATTAAGCCATTCCAATAGTATAATTTTATCGACTTTCTCTTGATTTTCTGTAACGTGGTGATTGTGAAAAATTATCACCTGCAATTTTAATGCGAATTGTATCGCGATTCTTAATATTAACCTTTACCATATAAGGTTGGGTCACTAATGACCGAGTGATTCCTGTTCGTGCAAATTTCTTTGAGTCTTTCGCTAACTATAAATTATTCATTATACTACATTTTATTATTTTCCAAAATGAAGTTTCAATTTATTCTAAAAAGTTGAAAGTTAGTTACATTTTTAAAGATTTTCTGAACCATTTTGAATAGATGAAAAAAATGGATGGATTCTAGTGACTCATATTTGGACGGAGGCACCAAATATCTTATATTGTAAAGGTTAAGTATCTTAATCTGATAAAATAGATACCATGAAAAATAATTTAGTTATCGATGCAATACAATATATTCTGAGCTGATTGAATATTTTTACATAATGATTAAAATTATATAATTTCGTATATTAACGTACGTTATATGTTATATTTAACGTATATTAATTTAATGCAACTTATTGAATATAATAATAAAAATAATAAGAAAAATAATAATAAAAATAACTTACATGTATTCGATTATAGCTGATATGACATTAATTTTATAAAAACATGTTTTTAAATAAATATGTTGATTCTCGCATTATCTCGTTATGCTGAAATTTGGAAAGAATAAACTTTAAAAATTGTGTGTGTCTAAATTCTACTGTATAACTATGTGTATGTGGGTCATCGAGAATCAAGATGAATTATATTATATTGCACTGCTATATATAAATCTTGTTCCATGAAGCGTAAACAAAATTCTATTACGTAAAGATTATATTTGATTATTATACAATACGATTTATTACATTTTTCTTTTATCGATAATATATTATGTCGCATTCACGTTTTTCGCTGTTGTACTTGGACTTGTCGCTATCATTGGTCCTTTATGAGACTTATGTTTCATTATTATCATAAGAGCATGCTTCTCCTGAATATGTTAATAGGATAATAGGCTAAAGACAAAATCTTTAAGAAAATAGAAATCGCAAATTACATATTTTACATATGTCGAATTATTATATAAAGACATTACGGAATTCTAACTTGTGCGAATGTATATTTATACCAACACGTTTATGTTTCACGAAAAGAGAATGGAGAATATACGCACAACTTTAGATATGTTAATGATATATAGATTATATATAACTACATTACATGGTTAAATTTTGTATTTACATTACAAATATCTGGCAATTTGATTCCCCGAGCAGCAGAATAGCTATAAGGGAGAAGAGGAAACAGATGATGTACTGGACTTAGGAGTCACGGACGCGCTCGACGACTTAGATGCTGAAGACGAAAATATAGAATTTAGTAGAGGCAATACTGATAAACGTAACGATAACGATTTCTATAAAGATGGAGAGCATCCGGAGACACAGTCGTCGTCATATTATGAGCAAGATGAGAATGCCGAGTATGCGAATGAACATGAGGCGTTGCCTCAGTCCAACAGAAATTTGGAGTCCAATAGCATTAACGTTTCTAATAACATCGGCATGGGCGATCTGCGCGAGAAGTTGCAGAAAAATGTGCAGAAGAGCATGTACATCGGCAACGGGCAAGGAATGGAAGACGACGACTGCGAAGAGGCGAAGGAAAGGCGAAACAGATTTCAAAACGAGCGTACAATGATTTCTCAAAGGATGAACAATGATATTCCGGATACATTAGAGAATATCCTCACATCGGAACCATCCAGAACATCGTTCAGAGGAAGAGGAGGACGGGGTCGTGGAGCAAGAGGAAGTAGAGGAAGATTTAACGTACAAACTGGAAACTTTAATCCAAGGTAACATTTGGTTTTAATAATAAATGATAATAAATGATTTGTTAATGAATGAATTAATGGGAATAATAATTAAGTAAATAAGAAAAAATGAAAGGAAACAGTATTATCTGTGTGCCCTGCTTATGTTTCTCTTTCATTCAAATGTTTTAAGATAGTACTTTTCACTTCGCAGATTTGGTACGGCACGGCCGAGTTTTGAAAGTCAGCCGTCTGTGTGTAGACCGCCATTAATAGAGACTAGACCATGTCTTCTGGGCGTATTAAGTAACATGCAAAATCAACAGCTAATATACCAACAAGCTAATCCACAACAACCCTTTCAACAGCCCTTTGGCCTGAACGGCCCGATGCAAGGGCCGCCCGCGCAATTCACGGAGAACAGGCCGCAATTCAATCCCGGACAGTTTCAGAGCCCTTTAGGACCACGTCCAATTGGCTCGAGACTGCCCGAGTATGGACCCAGAGGTCCCTTGACGGTAGGATCTATGCAAGGACCGGGTTACAATTGTTCACCCAATCAGCCACCGTATCATTCATCGATGCAACCAGCATTCCCAAATCCAGTCGGTATCATGCAAGAGAATCGGCCAATGCAAAGTAATCAAGGGCCTTTATTGCAAGGTAATTCAGGCGGAGTCTCACTTCTCGGCAATCCGAACATACTGCCGCCTGGGAATCCGAATATGCTGCCACCGGGAGGAAATCTACCGATGCCGCCTATGCAGGGATTCCCACGCCAGCAACCCTCCCAGGGCCCACTCATGCAAAACCTGCCAACCGTACCGCAAATGCCTAGTCAGCCGCCCTTCGAAAACAGATTGCCGCCGTTCCAAGAATCACAATTCGAAGGTCGGAGCGTATACGACGCAAGAGCTGGTTATCATCCCGATCAAGTACCCAATAACCAATTTAATAATACGATGCCACCGATACCACAACAGTCGGTATCTAATGTATCACACAGTGTGTCTTTGCCTCCAGGCCACAAGATTCTAATCAACCCTCATTTTAGAGGCACTGTTCAACCTGGAAATGACGGTAAGTTGTTCTTTTATTGTACATTAATTATGTATTGCATTTAATTGTGCAATTGAGAAGTATTTTTAAATAATGTAAAAAAATTAAAAATAGGCTCTGACGAAATAAATCAATAAATGGAGTGCCTTTAAGAGTTAACACAGAATATAATATTATGTATATATACATTAATTTATTCAAACGATGATATTATATGGCGATTAATAATAACATATACGTTTCGATCCACGATTTGAGTCCTCTTCAATACATTATACATTTCAACGCCAATTGAATAATTTTTTCCGTATAATACGTATATAACAAAAAATGAATATTCAATATGAAATATTATGTCTTCTGATAATTATAATGAATAAGAATTACCGCATTCATGGAAAAAACGACCGTAAAAATGATCCGCGCGAGTTATGTCATATACTTGGACTACCGAAGTGTACAACAATAAACACATGTAGCATATGAGTAACGCGCCCAAGCAACATGATCGCGATCTGCGCGAATCATGATCCTCTTCATGATGATATAATCAAATTTTTGCAATCAAAAATTTAAAACGGTACAAATCTTGTTATTGTACACATATGTTTCGTCCAAATCAATGTCTTCAAATTTATTATACAGTATAATTTTAAATCAATAATAGTAAGAAAGACATATTCGAAAAAATTTACATAAGATATCTATGTTGAACATATTTTTGAGATGCTGCAAATTCGTACGCTGTAAATTTTATTATGAAAGTCAATCGCGTACTGTACAATAATATCAACTGATCTAATTAAAAGACAGTAAAGGGAGAGAAGCCTCGAGTTATAAATAAATTAGAATATAACAGATCTAGATGTTCTATATCGTTTTATAAATTCAAATTGTTTGTTTTTATATGTGAATTATTTTAGAGATCTTAATGGTCGTTTGTATTAAAATTACATTATTTTATTAATTGACTAGTTTGCGCAATAATTTCCGTGCCTAACTCTTAATACTCATTTATTTATTTTATTTATTTGAATTGTCAGGAATCCATTATTATTCTTTTTTATATAGTATTTTTAATCGTGTTCTTCTTTTATGATAAATGTATTTAGCTCGACTTGCATGGGATTCTAATCAGCAAGTTCAATCGCAAGTTTCTCATAGCGGACAATTTCCACAACCTCTTTCATTATATCAGAATCAAGGGTCCTACACTCAATCTCAGCAAGGTTCATCGCAATATCAACAGAACTATCAACAAAATAAAAGTGATGTAAGCAATTGCATAATAAAAATTAATAAATCAAAAAATCTTGAAATCATTAAATTACATTATTATAGGATCCATATGCATATTTTTCTGACGTGTGGCAAGAAAATAGACCTCAAAGATCTCAAAATATGAGCCCGAGTAAGCATTATCCTTCAGATAATAATTATTCTCGCGAAAGTAGTTACAACGATAGTAAATTTAAATCGGAAAGTCAGTGGGATCAAAGGGACAATTATCAAGAGGTAAATATAATTTTCAAGTGATATTTATGTTATTTTGCTTATTTCTTATATTCATTCATTTTATCTTGATATAAGGATCACAGAGGATCTCATCAAAGTTATCGAGAAAGAGATTTACCGCTACGAACAAGAAATGATCATATACAGAGAAGCAGAACGCCACCGAATGTGTATCGTGGCGATTCTTATGATCAAAAGACTAGATCGACGAATTTCGCATCTCGTGGAGTAAACAGGCCTTCACAAAAGAGGATCTCTGAATCTTCGGATAAACCGCGAGAATTGAGTCCGAAACGCAGTAAACCTCCCAACAGAAATCTTCAAGAAGTGCGAAGAGTACATACAGCAAGTGAAACCGTTGTTGATAAGGTAAATTTCTACAAGCAATATCTTTAGAAACAATAAATTCTAAATATATCGCAAAACTATAATCTCAGGACGAAGATAATGATCCAGAAATGCAAGAATATCGTAAAAAAATGGAGGAACAAAAACGTCTTCGGGAAAAGTTACTACGCGAGAAAGAGAATAGACGTAAAATGGCCGCGATAGAAAAGCAAAATGAAGATACGAAGATCGATTCGAATACTATTGCAGGTAAATTATATTATTATTTTTATATTATGTAATTATGGTGCTTTACAGCAAGAGAACACAGTTGTACACTCTTGTGACAGAGTAAAACACACTGTCTACTTGTAACTCAAATATTGCTTCGTTTTATTTTACTAAAATGAAATAAAAAAAGATCTTATATCTATAACCGAATATAATCTTAATATTTTTTGTGGAGTATTACCAAAAAAATTAATGATAATGAAATGTAAAAATTTGATACTCGCGAAGTGATATAAACGATGAGCATAAAGTCGAGCATAACGTTTTAGATGTGTTTGTGTCGATTTGTGTCATAGTTTGAAAGCACGGAATCGTACAGTTACAGAGTGTCGCTTGTGTACGATGCTGGCTAGTATCTAATACAAGAATGTTCCTTTTCTATTTATCGATCACAAATATAACTTAATATAATTGAATATAACTGAAATCTTTCAGCAAATGAAAATATTCAGCAAGAAACAAAGTCTGTGTCGACGCTGATGGGACTTGTAAACGACACTGTTAAAATTCGTCCTACTGTTGCTAAAGGACGCAGTCGTCCTGTCAATACACAAAACACAGAGGTACAACATTAATTATATTATTATGTTACATTCATTAGTATTGATTCATTTTCTAATGCTAAGTAATAATGAGATGTCGATTATAGAATTGCACAAAGTATATCTTTTTCTCTTGTGTGTACAAATTTTGTGTGTGTGTGTGTGTGTGTGTGTGTGTGTGTGTGTGTGTGTGTGTGCGCGCGCGCGCGCGTGCGTGCGGCGTGTGCGTGATGCGTGCGCGCGCGCGCGCGCATATGGTGCGCAAGCTTTGTGTGCATGCGTAGATATTAGGTGTAGTAAAAAGAAATCCATTATTTTTCCATTCAATTTCATGCAAAAATAATGGATTTCTTTTTATTACACCTAATATTATATATGTCTAAAAAAATATTTTAAAAAGAACAAATTCTTATTTTTGTATTAATATAAATTAAATAACAAGAATATCCAGTGATAATATACTTTTCAAATTATGTATATATATATAGATATTTTTATGTGAAAAGTGAACAGATTGTATAAGATTTAAAATTCTATCAGAATTGCATTATTATTACATATTCAATTATTAATAAAAGAAAATACATATTTTAAATATTTATTATTAATTATAATTATATATACATTTTTAAATAGAATATCGTGATTCTTTATTGTAAACATATTCCTTATGTATATATTTAATAAAATGTACTTTTTCATGAATTTTGTTTCTTTTATTTCCTTCAGATTAGAGTTTAAAAATTTTAAAGTTCAAATCAAGTTTTAAATTGAAAAAAATTTTTTTATTGTTTGAGAGATGCATTAAAATTAAAATTATCTTTATATTATTAATATATTTTTTAAATAAAATGATTAAGAATCATCTTCTGCATAACATATTTTTCTAAAATATATGTTTTTTGTTATAGGCAGCAGACAGACCATCTAATATGCGAATTATCAGAACGATACAAACCAACGATTTATCAGATACGAGTGGCTCAAAAAATAATTCCGGACAAGTGACCAGTCAAGCTATTGATATTGTACAAACGAGACAAGTAGTACAACCATCTGGCATGCGAAGAGTTGTGATACAGAAACCTCTATTAAATTCGCAAAAAGTTGCCACCACGATACAAAAAACTGTCTCCAATTTACAAAAAAATCAGGGATTACAGCAGAAAATATCTAATGTGCAGGTTATACAGACTCAAAAAGTTTTGCAGAATCAGAGTAATGCATTACAAAAATCGACGGTTGTCGGTTCAAAAGCATCAATCATTAATCAGAGAGTAATGGGGCATAAAGCATCAAGTGGTCTGCAGAAAACCGTGATCAATGATAATGCGAATATCTATATTCAAAAAGCCACAAGTGCGCAACAAAATTCTCAGCGAATTGTGCTGCAGAAATCTGCAATACAAGCGAAAAAATTACCTGAAATAAAGACAAACACAGTTAAATTAGAAAACTTAGCCGCAAGCACGTCTGAGGCCCAAATCAGACGTATGTGTCAAGCCATCGGAACTATTGAGGTGACTATATTTACATGAAAAATATTCACTTGGCACATTTACTTATATTAGTTTCCATTACTTATCATGCATGTTTCATATCACTTCTTTCATTTTTACGAAAAATACAAAGTTTATATTTGTCTCTCAAGATTTATTTCTCTTAAGTTCATTTCTTCAAAAGGCCATGATTTATTTTTACTTATATTTTCTTTACATAGATATTTCTATATAGAAAACATTTTATTCGAAAATATCGTAGACATAAGAAAGAGACGAGATATCATTTCATCATAAACAATTTATAAATTTAGACTGTTATTCCAAATATATTATGTTTGATCTGTTGTCCTTAGTTTTTAATTTACTATTGTTAATTCCAAAGATATGTATTATAATTACATTTATTCCAAAGAAATATGTATTAGAAATAAGTATTTTATTTTTTATAATACATCAATATTTCTTTATTTTATAAAGTATTTGTTTTATATCGAGTTATTAATATCAAAATATAAATATCATAAACTTATTCCATTAAGTTTCTGACATGATGCAACAATTATATTTTTTTAATAGTTTCATTAGAAAATATTATAATATCTATATGATATTGGAATGAATGTTCCTATGTAATTATTTGGAAAAGAAAATACTTTTATAATATTAATAATATATTGTTTTTTTTACATATTTTATGTATTGCATACACATGATGTTAATATATTTGGTATCAAAATACTGATTCCAATATATTGAATATATATGTATAAATTATATAATTATTATATATTAAATTGAAATTATTAATTTTACTATATAATTTTATATAATTTGTGTGTATGTATGCGTGCGTGTGTGCGTGCGTGCGTGCGTGCGTGCGTGCGTGCGTGCGTGCGTGCGTGCGTGCGTGCGTGCGTGCGTGCGTGCGTGCG
>Ga0157363_1002111_pt1 | contig 17273 bp, 18 predicted proteins | sample AttsexASBM1_FD_111477 | JGI IMG/M metagenome (GOLD analysis project Ga0157363, IMG submission 111477) | Fungus gardens microbial communities from leaf cutter ant in Ribeirão Preto, State of São Paulo, Brazil - Atta sexdens ASBM1 | ecosystem: Host-associated > Fungi > Mycelium > Unclassified ... | reverse complement strand
TTCTGATTACTGGTTGTTCCGAAGGATGCAGCAAGTCACCGGTTCACTTCTTTCGCAGAAATCGAAAATTGGCTCCAAAATTGGATCGCCTCCAAAGACGAGTCATTTTTTCGAGATGGAATTTGAAAATTGTCTGAGAGATAGGAAAAAGTAATAGACAGCGATGGACAATACTTTAATTGATCTGTTCATTCATTTTGTTTTGAAATAAATGCATTTTTGAACGGACCGAACTAATTTGTACTCCCAATATATTTGAAAAAATACTATTTACACCATAATAATTTATATATTTTGTCAATGACAATAATAGATTTCAGTAAACTGCTGACGATTTTTTTCTAATGACTATCTTCTTTTATTCTTCTTTGATCTGTAGAAATTTAATTCTCCCTTTTTAATAAGAAAATATTTTTAGATCTTTTGCATCATAAAATTTAACATTGTTGTTTGAATATAAAATAAAACAGAATAAATTCTGTTTTTATATCTACACGAATCTTAAGCATTATTTCTTTGTGCGACTTGCAGATTGCAATTGTGATGCGCGTGGAACGGAACCCGGTATTTGCGACAAAACGGATGGTATTTGTTTGTGCAAGGAAGGATACGGTGGTGTTAGATGCGACCAATGTACACCTGGATATTATGGCTATCCTAATTGCGTGCCATGCAATTGTAGTTCCGTCGGCTCATCCAGCATTAGTTGTGATTCCACGGGCAAGTGCTCATGTCTCGCCAATTTCGCCGGAAGGACTTGCAGTCAATGCAGTCCAGGATACTACAAATATCCGGAATGCATTGGTATGTAATTCATGTCAAAGTTCTCATTATTTTATTATCTTTAAATAATTTTAATATTGACATTTTAATTTATCTTATTAATTAAATTAATCACAGTTATCTTTTGTGTCAATTAAATATTTTAATATTTTAATCTTAGCATGCAGTTGCGATAGTCATGGCTCGATCGGTGTGTCCTGTGACGGCGAAGGTAAATGCCAATGCCGCGAGAACTTCGATGGCATTCGATGTGAACAATGTAAAGAGGGTTACTACAACTTTCCTACTTGCGAGGGTTGCAACTGCGATCCGGCTGGCATAGTCGCAACTTTTCAAGGTTGCGGCTCTTTGCCGCCCGGCGAACTTTGCCAGTGCAAGGAGCGCGTTGAAGGAAGAATATGTAATCAATGCAAGCCGCTTTATTGGAATCTACAGCCTTACAATCCAGACGGTTGCGAAGGTTCGGATTTGTTTCGACATAATAAATAAAATTTTTCTTCATAAAATTAACATTGTATTTATAATATAATTATGTTTTTATTTGAAAAAGGAATAATTATATAACATAAAAATATTTGATTTTTTTATAAAGTGTATTTGTATTTAAGAATGTCATTGTAACATTCCTGGAGTCATCGGCAGCATCGGCGAGTGTGACACTAAGACTGGACAGTGTATCTGCAAACCTGGCGTAACTGACAGAGGATGCAGCCGATGCATCGATGGAACATATAATCTTCAGGAAAACAATCTCTTTGGTTGTTCTGGTAGGTCAATCAATTATATTCCGTTTTGTAATATTTAATTTTTAATTTTAACGCCACATCTTTCAATCAAGATTGTTCTTGCGACGTTGGCGGTTCCGTCAATCCGATATGTGACAAACAAACTGGCCAATGCCCTTGCCAACCACGAATTACCGGTTTAACGTGCAAGGAACCTCTAAAGGCGCATTACTTCCCTACTCTTCATCAGTATCAGTACGAAGCCGAAGTTGGTAAAACTCCCAGTGGTAGCGGTGTCCCCTACGGTTTCGCGGAAGACATCTTTCCGGGCTTCAGTTGGAAGGGTTACGCCGAGTTTACTAATCAACAAAAAGAGATTATACTGGGCGTGGGTATCGGCAAGTCTTCGCTTTATCGGATGGTTTTACGTTATGTTAATCCCAATAATGACCCCGTCCTCGGTACTATTACTATCACTCCTGACAGTCCATCTGAGATAGAACAGCAGTTTACAGTCAATTTTAAGCCGACCACGCGACCGTCCTTCGTAACAGTTGCCGGAGCACATGGCAATCATCCATTGCCCATGGTGATGAATCCCGGACATTGGTCCATCAAAATTAGTACAAAGAGAAGTATGTTCCTTGATTACTTCGTTTTATTACCATCGGAATACTATGAGGGCGGTATATTGACACAGGACGTGAATGTGCCCTGCGAAGTCGGCTACACGGGACTCTGCAGGCACTATGGATATCCGAACTTGACACGGTTCGATTCAGTTCATGGCGCTGGTGGCTTTCTTAGCGAGAATAATGTCCGGATCCCATTAACCGAGTATTTTACTGATCACGAGACTTTGCAAGAAATTAACGAGGATGAGGTACCATTCATAAATAATCAACAAGAAGAAATCCATTTTGAACTAAGAATCAGCAAACCTGGTCCTCACGTTCTCGTGGTAACTTATGTCACTCCGCGGGATGAGCAAGATACCTCGGTACTATTAATTGAAGCGAATACCGTTGGCAAAGGTAAAGTCACCCTCAATCCCTGTAGGTATACTAGTACATGTCGTCAGGTTGTTACGGATACCTACGGTAAGGTGGCTGTCATGAATTTCCCATCAAATTACGTTAGCTTGGTACTGACCGGTGAGCCGACCTCAAACGTCGCGATCGATTCGATAGTAGCGATTCCCTATCATCAATGGTCGCTGGATTATATAAAGCCCAAATCTGTCTGTGTAAGGAAAAATGGTAAATGTATACAAGGACTTTTTCCCGATGCCGCCGACGCCAAGAAGATCGAATTCGAGATTTCTAACAACATTCTCGAAGCTGAAACTCGACCTCCCGGTATTTATGATAACGCCACTAAATTGATCTACCTAAGTGATGGCGATATGGTGGATATTCACGCGAAAGTGTCCCAACCGGGAGATTATATCTTTGTGGTACAATATTATCAACCGGATCATCCTCAGTTCGAGCTAGATGTGTTAGTGCAGAACGGTAAATTTTACGAGGCAAAAGTGCCAGTTCCTCACTGTCCTAGTAACAGCGGCTGTCGCAGCATTATACGTCAAATTGACAACAACGATACCAGGTTTCAACTGATTGAAAATTTTGTGCTGACACTGAAAGAGCCTGGCCACGGTATCTGGTTAGACTATATCCTGGTGATTCCGGCAGATCAGTACAATGAGAAGATCCTCAGTAAATTGCAGTTCGACGAGACAAATGAATTCATTAAACGTTGCGGCAGCAATCATTTCCATATCAATGTCACCGAGGATGGTTCCTGTCGTGATTCAACTTTTTCGTTAACGGCTAATTATAATAACGGTGCATTGCCTTGCAATTGCGATGGCGAAGGCTCCACCAGCTTCGAGTGCGAAAAATTCGGCGGCCAATGTCCTTGTCGACCGAATATTATCGGCAGACGATGTGAGATTTGCAAGTCTGGCTTTTATGGTTTCCCCAGATGTAGACCATGTAATTGTCCTGCTCTTTGTGAACGAGATACCGGCAGATGCATTTGTCCATCTCGAGTAACGGGTCAACGATGCGATCAATGTGAACCCGGCACCTACGGATTTCATCCGATTATTGGCTGCGAGGAATGCAACTGTTCACCCCTGGGTGTATTGGATGGTGATCTGCAGTGTGATTTATTCGACGGCAGTTGCCGTTGTAAAGAGAATGTGGTGGGCCGGCAATGTGACCGTTGCCGCGCTGGTTACTCGCAGTTTCCGCATTGCGAGCGCTGCGACTGCGATTCACGCGGCACAACTGCCGATATCTGCGATCAATATACAGCCGAGTGCTTCTGCAAGACAAATGTGCAAGGTCAAGCATGCGATGTGTGCCGCGAAGGCACCTTCAATATTCAGGCTGAAAATTCAGACGGTTGTACTAAGTGCTTCTGCTTTGGCAAGACTACTAGGTACGTTCCATATTTGTCGTCATTATTAGTAAATTCTATAAATCATCATTAATAGGGATTATTATCAACGTGTAAGTTAAAAGAATTTTTTTTTAAAAGATGTAATATTCATTCAGATGCGCCTCCGCGAATCTCTATTGGACTCATCTTATGGATATGGCTGGTTGGGAATTGATTACACCCATTGATAAAAGTGGCAACTTTACCAATCTATCAACCTATCCCGTAGAGAATGCAACTGCAATCACAGTTTCGCTCATTGCCAACGACACTTTCGAGAACGTCATCTACTTTTCAGCACCTGATACCTATCTCGATAAAAAGTTGACTTCTTACGGTGGTTACTTAAATTATAGCGTCTATTATAGCACGGGACCCTTCGGGAAAGCTGTCAGCGCCGCTGATGTAATTCTTCAAGGCGCCAATACTACGTTATTTTATTATTCCGATGAACAGCCACCATCCTTTGTCAACTTTAGAGCGTCCGTCCGCCTCGTCGAAGCTAATTTTGTAACTAGCAACAGACTTAGCGCTACTAGAGAACAAATTATGGTTGTTCTCGAAGATCTACGTGGAATATACGTACGTGCTACGTATTGGAACCCCAGTATTATGGCTTCGTACGTATTAATGATTCTTTCATCAAGATATCGAAGGATCATTATATTTCCATGTAATAATTATTTTTACAGATTATCATACGTAACTTGGGACATTACAACAGAACAATATTCAGCTCAATATAGCATCCCGGCTAGCAGCATAGAACAGTGTCAATGTCCACCCAATTATCAAGGACTTTCATGTGAAGAATGCGCTCCAGGATATTATAGGATCAAGTCAGGACCATACGGAGGCTACTGCGCGCCTTGTCAATGTAACGGTCATGCGACTACATGCGATGTAAACACCGGAATCTGTCAGGTGAATTATGAGAACTTCTCCGAGTTTCAAAATTTATTAATTTTTTTTTTTTAAGTTTATAACTTTCTTAATTTTCTTCATAGAATTGCAAGAATGGAACTACCGGCGACCATTGCGAATTTTGTGAGCAAGGTTATTACGGTAACGCCACTGTGGGCACACCGACGGATTGTCTGATTTGTGCATGCCCGTTACCGGTTGCCTCCAATAACTTTGCCACCGGCTGCGAGGTGAATGAGGAGGGCAATAAGATTAGCTGCGACTGTCTACCTGGATATTACGGTGCTCGATGTGAGGCTTGCGCTGCCGGCTACTATGGCAATCCTGAAGTGTACGGCGATTACTGTAAACCATGCGAATGCTCTGGCAATATTGACACCAATCAAATTGGTTCATGTGATAGTATCACTGGTCAGTGTTTACAATGTTTAAACAATACTTACGGTGAAGCGTGTAATCTGTGCGCTCCCGGTTATTTCGGTGATGCCGTGGAGCGGAAGGACTGTCGTAGCTGCGTATGCGATGACTGCGGGATGGAACATTGCGACAGCTACAGCGGGCAATGTTTTTGTCGAGAAAATGTTATTGGCGAACGATGCGATCACTGTGCACCCAATCATTATGGTTTCGGTACTTGCAATGGATGTAGACCATGCGACTGCGGCTTGGCCTCGGAGAGTAGCCAATGCGACGGAGAAACGGGACAGTGCAAATGCATGCCAGGTGTCACCGGTCGCAGATGCGACCAGTGCATCCAGGGATATTGGAATTACGGACGTGATGGATGCACATGTAAGACCATTTCTCACTACAATTTCTCACTTTTATAAATATCGTGAGTAAAATTCAAATCGTAGAACAAAAATTTATTTTGCTACGAACAAGATCGTTCCATCTTCTTTCTTCAATTGCTCAATAATTATTAAACGGGTTTTATGAATTAAAGCTTGTTTAAATTAAAGATTAGGTGAAGATCATTAGGATAATCTTACAGTAAAAATTAATTAAAAATTAATTAAAATGTATAATCATCCGTTTCTTTCAGCGTGTGAATGTCACACTGGTTATTCTGTCGGGGTGTCTTGTGACACAACCACTGGTCAATGCACCTGTTTACCTGGTGTGATTGGTGAAAAGTGCGATCACTGTCCGTATCGGCACGTGCTTATTCCGTCACAGGGTTGTTTCTCCTGCGGTTCCTGCACGGGAAATCTTTTGGATGTCACAGATGAACTAGCTGATTTAGTAGAGCCTGTCTCGCGCGAGTATAGTGTAAATAAAATACAATAATTCATGAATATATATATATATATATATATATATATATATATATATATAATTTAAAAATTAATGTAACTTAATGTTCTTGATACATTTTTAGACGGTTGCGGAAGGCTATTTTACGAATCAACGACTTAAGTTTATCAATGATACGGTCAACGAGCTCTACCCTGAAGTTAAATTATTAGATCCAAGTCGGGTAAATCTGCTACCGTTGCAGGAGAAGTTGAAGCGGTTAGAAAATGAAGTGTACTATCAGAAACAACAAATTGATTTTACCGCTGAGGACAGCGGCAAATGGAAGGACAACGCAGAGAATACATTGCAGGACATGAATACTCTGGAGGAAGATGTGGTACACAAGATCGACTTAGTGAATCAGATCGTATCGGAAGTGCAATCACTAGCATTGAATATTGAATTGGGAACGGGTGCCAAGGTCGATAATGCATTGAACGAAGCGAAGGAGATTTTAAAAAAAATCAAGAATGTCTCCTTCATTGAATTTCGGGACAATGCCGTAGACCAAGCGAATCAGGCCAATATTCTAATTTCCGAAATGCAGCAGTACAGTTTTCCAGCCAGCAATCTAAGCTTCGCTGTGACTGACCTTAACGTCAGGATAAAAAATATTAGTGCCAAGATGGATCACTTACTGGACACTGTGCAAATAGCTCAAGATACTGCTAGTATAGCAGATAAACTGAATCGAGAGAATAGAATCGCTGTACAAAGTGGTAATCTTGACGTTGTGAAAAATTCCACTGCCGAAGCGAGACAGGATTTGGAGGCTGGGGAACAACTCAAGAATAATGCTAGTGATTTCCTTAATCATGCAAAGATCAATATCGATCTTCTACGTGAGTATTTTTGATATTTTGATAGTTCGATTGATAATTGTAAAAATAACGATAAATATAATTACAAAAATGAACTTTTCCTTTTCTTTAGAATTTTCTTTTTTTTTTTTCTAGGAACTAACACTGACAGCGATGTGATTGATCAACTGAATAACACCATTGCGTTAAATGATGAAATGTTGATCAATCTGGCTGAGCCAGTGCAGAAAGCCCATACTCACGCAGCATACTTACACAATCGTTCATTAGAATTGGATAGTCTACTAACTGATACTCGTAATACTAACGCGGTGAGGGCCGTTTCAGCATACAGGGATATTGAAACCGCAATTCAAGCTGCGAAAGATGCTGCAGACAATGCCATAATAGCTGCTGAGAACGCAACATCACTGGTAAAAAGCTGAATATTATAATTTTAATTCATATTTACTTTTTTTTAATAAATTTTATTTTATTTATTATATTAGACTGATGGAATCGAGCAAAAGATGCTGGACTCTCGAAACGAGTGCTTCAAATTGTTAGCCGCCGCGCAGTTCGCTCTAACAAAAACGACGGGCCAGCCCGAGAATGATTTGCGAGATGCAAGAAATAATGCGACTCTGATTGACACTCAAAATAAACGTAACAAGGAGCTTCTCAACTCTATCGAAAAGTACAATTGCTTCCTATGTTTTAATCTCAAGTCTCTCATTTTACTTCCTGTAATTAAATATAAAAATAATGTTACTAAATTAAATTGATTTAGAAATAACAAGCATGTTGAGTATTGAAGCATATATCTATTAAATTTATAAAAATTGCAGGACTCTTGACAACATTCCTGCGCAATCGTCTTCAGTTGCACATGATGCCATGAATCAAGCAATGAATGTCGAAAGTAATATCAAGGTTGCCATCGATGATATGAACGGTATTGTGAATCAAATTCCGGAAGATTTGCGGGAAACAAAGCAACTCTCGAAGAATACGTCAGAGACAATCCGCGAAATCTCGCAAGCAAATAAGCAGCTGGATGGTGTAAATAAAGTGATGCCAAACATCAACAGTCTGCTAAACAGTCTAAATAGCAACCAGAAATCGATCGACGCAATTGGAAATGATTTGCAAAGTAAAATTGAGGCCCTGAGAAACAAAATCGCGAATGCCCGGGAACTGGCCAATCGGTTCAAGACCGGTTTGACCTTCTACAGAAATACTACTTTAGAACTGAAGAATCCAGAAAGCCTGCCATTACTATCTACATCCACAAAGATATCCTTATATTTCAGGACCAACAAGACTAACGGTTTTCTGTTGTATCTCGGCAATGAAGAAAAATCAAAGCTATCACGTTCTAAAGCGGTGAGCCTAATAAAATTATCTAATAATCAATATAATAATAATTATCTAATATAATAATGAAAGTGAGCTAATTTAGATCAAAGAAACATGAAGAAAATTTTCTCAACAACAAATTTTATATTTCATAGCATGATTTCATGGCATTATTGATTGAAAGCGGATATCCCGTGCTTATAGTCGATCTGGGATCTGGACCAGAAAGGATAAATCACAACAAATTTGTATCGGATAATGTGTGGCGGCAGATAATTATCGACAGGTTGGCATCAACTCATGGCTTTATCTAGTCCAAAGTAATTTTATATTGATGTTTCTCAAAATTTTGCTTTCAGAACTGGCAAAAATGTCAAGTTAATCGTTCGCGAAGATATTGGCGAGGGAAAAGATACATTGTACGAGAAAGAGCGAGTTTTGTCGGGCCCTTATTACATTTTTAATGTGGATCAGGAATATTCGAAGCTCTTTGTCGGTGGTTATCCATCATCTTTCCACATCCAAGATGCCGTAATCGCATCTTCTTTTGAAGGCGAAATGGAGGAATTGATGATAGGCGATATACCGGTATCGTTCTGGAACTTTGTCGACGGAGAGAACAATCAGAAGAGTGCACTCGAACGTGACAAACTCATTAATTTCGCGCCAAGCAGAGGTTATCGTTTTGATCGACACGGTTACGCAATACTCAGCAAAAAGAGCTCGCAGATTACGCCAGATACTAGGAAGTTCATCATCAAATTATCTTTCAAAACTTTTGTGGAGGATGGATTGATTTATTTAATGGGCAAGGGAAGACAATTCTTGTCTTTAGAAATGAGAAACGGTCAATTGTTGTATCAGTACGATCTTGGCGAAGGTACTATTGTTTTGAGGTCCTTAGATAAATACAACGATGGTAACTGGCACACTCTAGAGGCCATTAGACAAGATACAATGGGCGCACTGAAGGTAGATGACCACACAGTCGCATCGAGTCAGGAGAGAGGAACTACCAAACCTTTGGCCTCATCGGATCATATTTATTTTGGTGGATATCCACCTAATGCAAAACGTCCTTATGATTCGGTTACTAACAATGGCTTCGAAGGGTGCATCGACGACGTAGTTATCCTAGATACTTCGGTCGATCTTACGCGCAACGTGCAAGCATTTGGAGTTATGCCTGGTTGTCCAGTCAGGGTAATCAGCGGAATGTTAATTCGCAGATCATAAATGAAAAATTTCTTGTTTAAAAAACTCAGCTTTCCATTATGCAGATTTTCATCTCATCTCATTAACTCTTGAAATTATTTCTTTCAGTTTGCCAGTCTCGTCTCTTTCGAGAAAAATACACCTGGCTATGTGAGATGGCGCAATTTAGCATCCGATGGTCTACAAGTGAATCTCAAATTTAAGACATTGGCCAGCGATGGTCTAATTTTCTATGCAACGAACGATGATCGGCAGAATGTGACTACTAGTTATCTGTCACTGGTGGACGGACAGTTGATATTCACTAGTCAGGGTGAGGAGCTTAGGACGAGCCCGTCAGATGTTAAATTTAACGATAATGAATGGCACGTGGTAACCGCCACTCATGATCAATCGGCTCTTAGTCTCGACATTGACGATACGGAGAACTACAGCACCGATTCGACGCCGCCACCGTTGCATTTCCTCTATGGCAACTTATACATTGGTGGACTACCATCAAATTTCGATTTGGATGAACGAAAAATTGTGCCCTTCGTTGGTTGCATTGGCGATGCGACTCTCAACAGCGAGATCATAATCAATTTCGCAAATACAACCGAGAGACCACACGCATTTCTAGGAAAGTGCAAAGGCAGTGATCAGACGCGTATGTTAAGACATTTTGATTAACAAAATTATTGTCAAATTTTAGCTGTATTTAATCGCTTAAATCCTTTTTAGTTTTACCGCCTATCGTTGAACCTGAATTCTTGCCACCATTATTGCCATCGGAAGGTCCGGAAGATACAATAGAATCGTCGACTCAAATCAGTAAGTGAAGTAAAACAACTACATAAAATAAAATTTATTTATTATTTAACAAATTGAAGACAAGAATGTAAGGGGAAGTAGGGATGAATCTAAGGAATCTATTTGATAATTGGCACTACTTACACAAGATAGAATTATTATGTTCAATTCCATTGAGAATAATTTTAAGTAAATCGAAACGCGTACAGATATTATACGGACATTATACACCTTTATATTAAAAATGGACTTTTAAACATATTCATTGTTATAAGATACAATATAATAAAAAAAGGCTAATAAGAATCAAATAGCAATAAGAGTAATTCTTCAAAATTAAGTGAACGCAAATGTATTAAATGTAAACATATATACAAAATATAAATTACGAAGCTCTAACATAATAAAAAATCTTCATTGTTACAGAATACATTACATGTGTCGGCCTTGTGTTTAGGCCTTCTTCAGATATACAAAATTATAACGCAGTGAATTCATAAAAATTGTAAAAATTTATAAATTCATAAAAATTTATAAAAGTTTAAGACAGACAGTTTTATTAAAATAAGAAAATATGAGAGTTTTTTCAGAGAAGCGGAATAGATCATCAAGCGATTGGATGATCGTTTGCGAAATTTCTAATCGTTCTAGTGAAAATATAAAAGAAGTATATATATATATATATATATATATATATATGTAATCAGAACAGTAATATGAAAACAAGAACATCTCTCTGGTAAAAAAAAACTCTGAGTCCACAAAAATTAGAAAAATTCATATCAAAACTAAAATAATCATCACTATAACGTCAGCAGAAGTAAAAATTAGCATCACATTCTAAGTGTATAGCGTCAGATATATAAAGTAACGAAAACTGTCACTCTATTTTGACATAACTAAAATGTGAAGAAACTTGGCAAGTTAAACCTTGTTTATAAGTAGAATACAGATTTGTGGAGACTTTCCGTATTTGTCTGGAGGTTAAGACTATTCCTCTGTTTCTTAATATTAAGCATGTCTAAGACGTTTATTATAACATAGTTTCTCGTCAAGAATTTGAATATTGTTTCAATCAAAACCATCTTATAATCAATGGTCTGTTATTATCGATTTTGAACTAGTATTCTATCGTGTATGATTTTGATTTCGAAATTCGTGTTTTTAATCTTTCTGTTTGTCCATAAGATGCATGACAGTCGTTGCAATTTATGTTATACATGATATTAGACTTGGATAAAGAATCCACGAATCTTTATGTACCTTAATGTATTTCCATAATTTGTTAGAACTAAAATAAGAATTGATGTCGTTCCTATTGAATTGTTTAAATTTTTCGGTTATTGACGGAATGAAAGGTATAGTAAATCAAGAAGGAACTACCGTTGATTCCTCATTATTATCTAAACTATTGGTACATATCGACTTTTTGCGCGTGATATCCATGATTCTTTGATGGTATCAAAAATGTATTTAAGACCATTAATTTCCATTGTTATACTTGCGCACAAAGTACCGCGTTGAGACTCCTATTTCCCTTTACATTCTTGTTTTTAGTTTGTTAAATATTAAGAAGTCCTTTAACATTATAATTATTGTTCTCAATTATTGTTTAAAAATTTATATATATAAATTGTATTGATAATACAAACATAAATAATGATAGATAAAACAGAAACAAATTATTTTCTTTTAGATATAATAGAAGTCGATGTGGACAAAGAAGATGAGAAAGAAGAAGAAGAAGAAGAACCAGAATTGGAAGGACGAATTAACGTAGACAAAGACGATTTCATGACGACTACTACGCTGAGGCCAACTGAGCAGCCTGAAACCGTCGACAAGTGTCACTTGCCATACCATCCGGCAACAGATCCTGATCTTGAGAATGCTTGGCGATTTGGTATATTTTTAAATATAATAAGTGGAAAAATATTCAAATGAAAATATTATTAATCAATAAAATTTTTCAAACACTTAATGACTCTTTTTAGGTACTGCAAGGAACAGTAGATTAGAATATAGGTCATTGAATGGAAGGTACAAAGACGATTACGATTTTCAGATTGATATAAAAACAATGGCGGACGATGGAATTATATTTTATACTTCCGATCTCAGTAAGCAAAACTTAATCGCCGTATATGTGCTCGGTGGAAAGGTAAGGAAATACTTTTCTTCATACGGAAAAGTTTGTTTCACAAATCGTCTTGATCTTGGAAAATTATTCTTCTAGGTTCACTATAAATTCGACTGTGGAAGCGGACCAGCATTGCTAGTGAGTGACAAGATGATCAATAACAATCAATGGCATATCATAATCTTCAAGAGAGATGGTAACTACGGTCAATTAATTGTGGATGATGAGGAAGCAGTGACTGGATACTCGTTGGGACACACCACTGCTATCAATATCAATCCGCCATTCTTCGTAGGAGGCGTTTTGCCAGAAATATCCAGTATTGCGTACACAAATATTGTAAGATTGCATTGATCTTTAATCTCATACTTAGGATTACAAGAGTATAACAATATTTTTGTTTCAGGGTCTTAATAAAACGTTTAGTGGCTGTCTAGGAAATTTCATGATGAATGGACAACTCGTCGGAGAACCATCGGAGAAAGTAGGCGTAATACCTTGCTCAAAGAGAGTCGAGCCCGGTCTCTTCTTCTTTCCAGGAAATGGCAGTAATTTATTCAAAGCAGGTAAGAAAATTAATACAAATATATGTTTCGTCAAATAAAAAAATATTTCATATTGTTTCTAATTGTAATTAACTAAACCAAAGATATTAAAAGAAATATTTTATTAATTTTTAGTCGATCGATTTAATGTGGACCGCACAGTCGATATTCAAATGGATATAAAACCGCGATCCACATCTGGACATTTGCTATCGGTGCACGGTAAAAGGGATTATCTCGTCCTAGAGATGATTAATGGTACCGTCAAATTTCTCATAAAGACGCAGAGAGGCTCGATTGAGACCGCATTCGAGCCAACGAAACCAAACTCCCTATGTGATGGCCATTGGCACAATATTCGAGGTAGATAGCATTTATATCAAATAAATTAATGTTAAGAATACTCTTGAAGCTGCGATTTTAATCTTAACGATTTTTTTTATTGATTTGAAATTTACCTTTAACTTAAAATAAGGCACTAACGGTTGTTAATAGCAGTCGTTTTATTTAAATCGCGTTCTACTATTACTTTTTTTTTTTCAACAGCCGTCAAACAGAAAAATGCAGTACTCCTATCAGTCGATCATAAACCAGCACCGCCCGGAATCGGCGGCAAAAACGTAGCTAGAGTTTTATCAAAACATCCGATATTCATCGGTGGGCATCCGATGCTGGGAAAAAGATTACGAGGAAGTACCTCGCAGGCTCAATATGTCGGCTGTATCAATAATATTTTGATCAATATGAAACCCGTTAGCATTAGGCCTGAACGAGCTTACGGACAAGTTATCACTGGTGTATGCCCGACAATTTAAAATGATGAAGGAATTCTGAATTTATAGCTTTATCCAAAATCTAATCAGATCGTCTTCTCCTCTTCGAAATATTTTATTAATTTCTGACACGCTTAATAAAAAAATAACAGATAATTAACAAGTCAAAAATCGAATTTATAAATTAATTTTTCTCTGAAAACAATATTTTCTCGACCAAGAACTATGAAAAATTATTTGTATAGAATAAGAAAACTCGTTTATAACCAAAGATAAATATGATTTAACAAAGGATGTAAGTTATAAAATATATGTAGGCATACAGAGGAAGTTGATTTTAACACAACGCAAACTATTAAAAAGAAAATAAGAATTTTTGTAAAAGTCATAAGCGTTTTTTATTTTGTGAATATATATGTAATATTTGTGCGTTATCGCATTCGGCACATCTTGTAAATAAATCCAAATTCTTATATAATAAGTTCTCAAAAGTTCATTCTCATGGATTTTCGTCTCTTTTTGGCTCAGTCTTGGTATCATTAATATTACAGAAATCGCTATTCTAATATAATGCTTGCCTCTTTGTCAAGACACGATGTCATATCACTATAATGATCATAATGAAACTATTTGCGATTGTAAGCACAATATTAGAATATTTTAATGAAAGTATGAAGAATAAAATGTATTTATAAATGCAAGTTTGCTAAAAGAATAGCTTTGTATTATATGCAAATTATATGCAATTATTACACTAAAATTTTACATAAAAACTATCCTAGAAGTGCAATCGTGAAAATTATGCGCAAATGATTTTAAGAAATTTAATGCTTCCGAGTAATCATTTCAGCCATATTGAATCGTAACATCATAAACGAGAAATGACAAGTTGATTTTTCTTGCATACCAATTGTAAATAAAGAGAATTTGGATAAAACAAAATAATAAAATCGTTTTAAAACATTTGTAAAAATAGGCGAAGATTCTCCTTAGGCGAAGATCTCCCCTGATAGTCAGTAAAGAGTCGAAAAAAACTCGAAGTGAAAATATGATATGCATTGAAATTAAACTCACTTTACATGCCTTTTACAACTATTTATATTAACTGTCAAAGAAGATAAGAAGAATCTTCATCTATTTTAGATGTTTTAAAGCGATCTCATCATCAAAGCGATTTCATTTCATTCAAATTCTCTTTATTTATAAATGACATATAAGAAAAATCAACGTATCATTTATGACACATTTCTCTCGCTTATGACATAACGATTCAGTCTGACTGGAGTGAATACTCCGGAGCCTTAACAATGAAATTATATTTTCAAAGACACATTGAATAAAAATGCCATTGAACAAAAATATCCAAACATAGTTTAGAAAATGAAGTATGCATGAATTTTTTAATACAAATTCAAGAAAAATATTGATTTTTTATTGTAAAATAAATCTTGTAAATTGTTATTATGTTTATAGTAACAATTAATAATGATTAGCCGCGACTTTTTAGCACTAAAGATTTAATATCCCAAAACAATATGAAAAATCATATAACATTATTCACTAAATCAGAATTCACAGCCATAAAAACGTTTCTTGCAATGTTTAGTTTCAATATTTATCAATTGCTGATATCTGTCAATATAAGATATACACATTATTTGTGTAAATGAATCTATTTATCACATGTAATTCAATTTGTGACAGCATTTGTGGATTACATAATCTGATCAAAATGAAAAAAAAAAAATAAAAATACAAGGTATATTAAATCACTTGTGCTAATTGTAAGTAAAATCTGTGCTTTATTGTAATTGTTATGTATATTATATATATGTATATATATATGCACATATATATATATATATATATATATATATATATATATATATAAAATCAGCCTGTTCATTGAATTGTCTTACTATAATCTCTAGACCTATAATTATGTATACTTCAAATTCACGATATTTATCAGATAACAATTTTTATCAGAAAATACAAAAAGTGGTACAAAAAAGAGTTAATACAATTCTCGCTTTTTGGCGAGATAATTTACGTATTTTTATCTAATTTTTTTTCGAAGACTTATTGGAAGTATTATTAGAAGTAACGCAAGACAAACTAGAAGTTTTTCCGAGAAAACGAATTCTAATATTCTAATATTCTTTATCTTTGTATCTACCTCATTACATGATGTTGTTTTGATGATATCATAATATAAAAAATAGAGTAAGATTGGTTACCGTCGAAAAATAATTTTTAATAATCTATCCGTCTTAAATCAGTATAATGTAAAATCAGTATCAGTGTAAAATGAGAAGCTATATAAAAAAGCATTTAACGTTACGCGCTTCGCGAATCATATAGATCAATATTGCAATCAAGTTAACACAGCTAATTGTTACAGTAATAATTATTATCTGTCATAAATTACAATTTATGGAGGGTGCTCTATCTCTTGCTATCAAATAATATTTTGATAGCATTTGAATTCAATCTTTCTTTAAAAAACAAAATTAAATAGAACATCCTAATACAGTGATACGATGGAAACAAAATGTGTCATCAATCCAGAGCAACCACACTGTGGCATATTCAACAAAGAATTACAATTTCTAGGAAATGCATTTTTATGCAGAGACATATGATAATAATTACTGCATTTACAATGCATGGAGTAAATTTCCAAGAAGAAAAGAGGGAAGTATACATAAGAAAAAAGTTGCAAGAAAAAAAAAATCATCAAAATCAGAAATCAATACACGTCAAATGTTTAAAAAAAAATTACACTGTGGTATATTTGCATCCTAAGATTTCTCGTTTGTGCTTAATTTTCTTCAGTCATTGTTTACACTCTTCTGTCTCTAAAGTATTATAGTAAAACATTCACAAGATCAAGTATCTGTAAATGACCCTGAAATGAACGATAAACGAACCGCCGATGAAAAAATGTACAATTCGATCAATCGACCGGCCAAGAAGGAGAGATGATGGTCGGTCATTTATCACGCGATTTCAGGAAGTTTCTCACCGAAGTGGTATATCACAGTGCAACGATCCAGATACTCGATTGAGTTTTCCTGTGGGAGTTCGATCGAAGTAACCGATAACGGCGAGTCGAACGTCGCGGCGAGAAATTTGTTTACCAGTATTATATTGCCGTATCGATTACAATTACAATCCCAATCAACCATGTACATGGCAATCGCGCCTCTAGAATCGCGTATCACAAAGGGCGACATGCGCATCATCATTTGCGTATACTCTACGGCTTCGATTTATCTTCGGAATTCGCATCAAGGACAATCTTGCATTATTAGGTTTTCAACCGTGAATGCCTGAATATCCCAGTGAAGGAATTTTCCGAGTAAAACTTGGCGATCAGATGATAGTTCCCCAATTAATCCTAACAAAGTTTCAGAACAACTCACATCAGTTCGCAAATTATGGTCGAGGAAATTCGCTCTCTCCAC